>Ga0302319_10022099_pt1 | contig 11434 bp, 8 predicted proteins | sample Bog_T0_2_FD_203319 | JGI IMG/M metagenome (GOLD analysis project Ga0302319, IMG submission 203319) | Peat permafrost microbial communities from Stordalen Mire near Abisko, Sweden - Bog_T0_2 | ecosystem: Environmental > Terrestrial > Soil > Wetlands > Peat | place: Sweden: Abisko, Stordalen Mire...
TTTTCGATGTAATCGATTGCGAAGCCATCTGCGGCAGCTTCTTTCGCAAGCCACAACTTTGCGGCATCCACGAATGGCTTATGAATTCCGCCTGCCTCTGCGATCGCTACTACGCGGAACTTAGGCGCAACGCTCTGGCCCAAGGCGACCCCGCAGGTCAACCATAGGAACGCAAAGGACGCAAACAGTTTCGTCCAATGGAGGTGAGAACCGGAGAATTTATGCGGTAGCGACAAGAGCAACCCTCGTATCTTTGCGAATCGTATCCTAAAGCAAGGCTTCCCCTGATGGGCACCAAGTTGGAAGAATCAAAACGTTCAGAACAGCCCTTGCGTGATGTGTCCGAGAAAAGGATACTTAGTAAACATCATGAAGTATCTCATCAATTTCCGTTTTTTGACAGAACCTGGTCTGACGCAAAATGGATTGCGCAAATCCGGCGTCCTTGCTTTTGGAATCATCTTTGCAGCGATGATTCCAGCAGCGTCGGCGCAAACTGGCTCGGCTCCAAACGTCCCTGAGTCTGGTCTTATCAATCCTCGCGCAGTTGCATTCAACCTGGGAAACGGGAAAGTATATTCGGTCGACAGGGACGGGGGCGCAGTCTATGTCAGCGACGACGCAACCAACTCGACGATTCAGGTAAAAGTTGGCGTGGCGCCCGTCTCCGTTGCCGTCGATTCGGTCAATGGCAAAGCGTATGTCGCCAATGCCGGAGATGGCAGCGTGAGCGTCATCGACGGGAAGACCAACGAGGTTACTGCAACTCTCAATGTGGGAAACCACCCTTATTCTATTGCCGCTAATTCCACCGCAGGAAAGATTTACGTTGCACGTACTTACAGCGACCAGGTGATGATTATTGACGCAACTTCCAACGCCGTCTCAGGCGTAAAGACCGGGTCTGCGGATCTGATGGCGATTGACAGCAAGGCAGATAAGACGTATTTGCTCGGATACGAAGGAGGCAATCTTGCGGTACTCAGCGGAGAACAGAATCATCTCAGCAAGAGCACTGTCGGAATGCATGCCTGGGGCATGGCGCTGAACGAGGCGACCGGCGATCTCTACGTTGCCAGGCCAGGAAACGCCGTAGTCGCGGTATTAAAGTCCGGATCCCTTACTCCGACTTTCGCACCAACTGGGCAAATTCCGTGCGCCGTTGCGGTAAATTCTCGAACCAACACCGTTTATGTTGCGAATTATGGCGACAACACGGTTACGGTGATCAATGGAGCCAGTGGCAAACCTGTGGCGACAGTTCCGGTTGGCAATCGCCCTCAGGCTGTAGCGGTATTCGCGGAGAAAAATCTTGTCTTTGCGGCAAACACGCTTGGAAACAGCGTCACAGTGATCGACGGAACCACCAATCGAGTTCTTGCCACGATCGATGCGGGCAACGCGCCGTATGCTTTGGCTGTCAACACCGTTTCAGGGATGTTGCATGTGGCGAACAACGACAAGAAGGCTTTCACGATTCTTGACTTGAGCAGATTCAGGAAGAAACTCCAGTAGCGTCTGGGCTCCTTTGCAACCTCCTGAAAACCCTCGAATATACGCCGCCGATAGCTCAGACTGAGACGGAAACTGCTTCAGGAGTCGCGGCCATGACCATTTCGCGAATCGAATCGATGACAAGGTCCGGCTCATCGAGATGAATCCAGTGAGCACTAGCCGGAGCAATGACCTGCTGGACGTTATCTCCGATCTGGCCGAGACGTCGTTCACACAAGGGCGACGAATTTCCCGGAGTCAATAGCGTTACGGGAATGCCGAGGATCGGATCAGCATCCTGCATTTCCCTGACCGAATCCGGCACGGCTCCAACATGGTTGCCCATCCCCACGTAGTAACTGGGCCTGGACCAGTGCGCGGCTACGATTGGCCAAACCTCCTGGGGCATCTTGCCGACTTCATCCTTGATGCGTCCCAGCACATGTTTCCCGCCATCTCCTGCGGCCCCTGCGAGAAAGCTCGAAAGTTTGCCCGACCGGCAGAGCAGAGAGGTTACAGCGAGTCTGGCAAGTCCAAAGTGGGCAATCGGCACTGCGTAACCAGTCAGCTTCGTTCCGCGATCGATCGTCGATTGCTTGCTGGGATCCATAGGCGGCCATTCCTCGCAGCGCATCGGGTCGACCAGGACAACTCCAGCAACATCTTCCGGATAGAGCAGCGCATAGCGCCTCATGACGAGTCCGCCGAAAGAATGTCCAACGAGGACGTAGGGCGGTTTGATTCCTGCACCCTCCAGCATCGCGTGCAACTCGATTGCAATGTTGCCCGGCGTTCGCGCCGTATTCGCTGGGCTGCTCCAGCCAAGGCCTCCGCGGTCATACGACGCAGTATGGGTAAAGCCTGAAACCGTCTCTTGGATATGGCACCAGTTCAGATTTGTCGCCGCAATGCCGGATTCAAAAAGCACAGTAGGTCCGCCAGAGCCCTTTTCGAGCAGGTACAGCTCGCAACCTCTACCTATATCTACCCAGCGCCCTGAACCGGCATACCGATTACGATCGCGTCGTGCGCCAAAATGCTGATAGAGAAATCCCGCGGTGACGAGTGCTGTGAAGCATCCAAAGATTGTGGCGACGATGTACATGAGCCATCCTAGAAGCGGGTAAGTTGCTCAGGGCTAAAGTCCCTGAGGGTGAGATTTGCTTTTGTACTGCCGCGGTCGATGATCAGAAGAGTCGAACCTGCCTGGCCGCGAATTTTTGCTTCGACCTGGCTGGCGGACCAAACTCCGCCGTTCTGGCGCAGACCGTAGTATGTGAATTCCTTGATTGTTCCCGTTGCTCTGAGTGATTTCTCTACATATACCGGATAGCCGATGCTCCGGTCCAGCCATGATTGAATTTCCGAGTAATGAGTGCGATTTGCCGGCCCCGGTGTGCTCTTCAAAAGGTCACAATCCCGCGCTCCATACTTCGTCTCAGCCACCAGAACCTGGTCCGGCCAAAAGTACTGGGGTTCCAGAAAGTCCTCGTAGCCGAAGGTCGCACCGAACGGACCACTGCTCCAGCTTTCAAACGGAAGGGTGACAGGAGATTTGTCGCCGGGGTGGGCGACATGGATCGAATCCTGGCCGTTGGGCCGCATCTCGAGCAGAATGTGAATCCGTGCTTCTCCGGTCGCGCCAATTTCGCAGAGCACCCTGAGGATCCCTGGAAACCAATGAACTTTCAGGGTGATCGGGTAGCTTGTGCGGACGCCTTTATCGTCAATGCGAACAAATCGGCCTGTAGCGCGAAAATCCGCAGTCTGAAGCCGCTCCTTCGGGCGTGCCAGCACGGCGTGGACATCGTGAAGATCTGCCGCAATCGCGGCTGGCCCTAGGAGAAGCGCCGCAGCCAAGGCGGCCAGAAAAACTCTCATGGCGCAACACCTTCAACTCTGCCGTCGCGAATCCGGATATGCCTTGGGGCCGCGTTAGCGATGTCATTCTCGTGGGTAACTACGATTAACGTCATTCCGCGCCTTTTCTGCAAGTCGACCAACATCGTCAGGATTCGTGCGGAATTCGCGCTGTCCAGGTTACCGGTTGGCTCGTCCGCAAGCAGAATAGTCGGGCTGTTCGCCAATGCGCGAGCGATTGCCACTCGCTGACGCTCTCCACCTGAAAGTTCATTGGGATATTGCCTTAGTCGATTCCCCAGCCCCATCTCAACCAGCAGGGCCTCCGCTCTTTGAGCGCGGTCTTTTGCGTGCCCGTTCGACGCCAGCATTGGCACCTGCACGTTTTCGATGGCGCGCAAGGTAGGCATCAGGTAGAACCCCTGGAAGATAAAACCAACATGATGCGACCGGTACGTATCGAGATCAACGGCAGTGCCCAGCAATGAGTTCTGAAAAAGTACCTGTCCGCTGGTCGGAGTATCGAGTCCGCCGATCAACTGCAGCAGTGTGGACTTTCCACTTCCGCTGGGTCCGCTGATGGCGACAAATTCCCCCGCGGTTATGGTCAGATCGACTCCGCGAAGAGCTTCTATGCGTCCTTCGTCGTAGCTCTTGCACAGTTCCCGGACCTCCAGAATCGGAACTGCCTGCGCGGAATTAGTCATGCCGCAATGCCTCCACCGGAGAGAGGTGCGCGCCGCGCCACGCGGGAATTGCTCCCGCAATGAGTCCCGCGAGAATTGCTGCACCCAATGCTTCGAGCAGAAGGATTGGCGGAAAGGCTGCGGAGACAATACTGGCTGTCTGCGGCAGTCGCGACAGCACGCGCATGGCTCCCCATCCGAAAGCCAGTCCGAGGATTCCGCCGGCAAGTCCTAGCACTGCTGCTTCTGTCTGAATGAGCAAAAGTACCTTCCAGCGCCTCCAGCCCAACGCGCGGAGGATACCAATCTCCCTTGTGCGCTCGAAGACGGACATGGCCATAGTATTGGCAATGCCTAAAATACCCATCAGCAAAGCGATCGAAGAAGTACCCCACGCCGCGGCATGGGCCATTGTTACCAATTGATTGTTGCTGGCGCGTTCCGCTGCTGGAACTGCTCGCAGGTCTGGAAGCGCGGCTTCGATCTGCGCCTCTGCAGTCTCAAGATAATGCTGTGCAGAATCCCCAGCCGGTGCGGGACGGAGCCTCACATGGAATGCGGTTACCTTTCCCTGAAGACTGGCAATCTGCTGCAATTGGTCAAGGGGAAGTATGACCGCACTGGCTTCGAGCGCTGAACCACCGTGATAGACACCAGTAACCGTAAAGTTTGCGCCCTGGATTGTGAGCGTATCTCCTGCGGTCTTGTTCAGATTGGAAGCCAGGAGATCCCCAAGGATCAATTCGGGTTGACCATCGCGAAATCTTCGGCCTGATTTGAAGGTGAGCGAGTCCAATTCGTAGGAGTCGGCTTTCCATCCATACGTCAGAGCGTTAATCTCTGGCGTTATATCCATCATGTTTAGAATCATCGGCGTAGCCCGGGCTACGACAGGGAGGCTTCTCAATTTCGTCCCTGCGGATTCATCGACTGAAGTATTGAAGAAGGTCTTCTGTACCACTGCAATGTCTGTGCCGCTGCTTTCGTACAGTTTCAGCCATTCCTGCTCAAAGGAACGGGAAAAGCCGACCAGAGCAACAAACGCGCCGATAGCCATGCCGATGCCGCAGAGAGTCAGGAGGGTCCGGAGCCGTCTGCGCCATAAGTTTCTCCAGGCGAACCACGCAAAGGACAATTGGGGGGCCATGATTCGGAGAAAATCCTTAGGGGTTCCGCATTTCGATCAATGTACGGGAGATCTAAGTTTATCGGGCGCTGCGCCCCGTGTCCATCCAAAGATTCGCATCTGAGAGACTTCTATTCGATAACGGGACATGACGTTCCGTGCAAATCATGGGGCGGTAGCATGGCAACGAGTTTCATTCCATTCAATTCCAGCTAATCTTTCCAATCTTTCGACGCACCTGCGAGAACTAAGAATATGGCTTTGGCTGGCAATGGACCAGCAAAATTAGCCTAGAACCCCGGGGGAGGGTGGTGTTATTTAACATATCTCACATTGAATGTGTAACTTACAATCATTTCAAAGTGCGATTTGCGTGCGTTTTGCGACACTTTTTCGCACTTTTTAACTGAACATCGATGCCCATCGGCGGCAGGACATTGGAAAAACGGGAATGACTCCCAGGGCGCCAGGTTTTCACCCTACCTCCAGTATAAGCCTTCGAGGAATAATTCTCCGCCACGTGGCTGAAGCCTCGGATTGGATTCGACTGATCGGGTTTGGCATGGCGTGAATCCGGATTGAAGTACCTCCATACGATTGCCCAGACCAGTCCTCATGTCATTGCTCCGTACCTCCTGTCCAAGCTACCATTGGCAGTCAGTGACCAGGGACGGGATGAAACTGCTTTGGAGCAAGTTCGGACGAACGTGGACGAACGCTACTGCTTTCCTTTCAAGGACCCGCATTGTCGCTTTCGGAATCGGCATAAGTTTGGCTGCAACAACGCTTTATTGCCAGAAGTCCGCGAAAAATGCTTCGACCGTTTCCCAATCCAGTCTGCCAAGGCCATACCAGTCTCCCGGAACAAAGAGAATGGCGGAGTTGCTCCAGAAAATCTACCGCGAATACGATTGGAAGGCTGATCCGAATAAACCTGCGGAGCGAGTGCCGTATTACAAGTCGCATCTCGAACGAAACCTCTCCATGCCAAACGAAGTCGTAGTGCGCATGGAAATGGCGAAGGAGATGCTTCGAGCAGGCAATAGCGAGGATGCCATCCACGCGCTGGAAGAACTGCGCGCGCTGTGCAAGATGCGGAATTTTTCGTTGCCGCCTGAGGCAACGCATGAATTGGGGGAATGGCTTGGCCTTTCCTACCTCAGATTGGGTGAGCAGGAAAACTGCGCACACATGCACGGGCAGAAATCCTGCATCTTCCCGATCCGTGGTTCCGGAGTCCACCAACTGACTCGCGGAGCACAGGGCGCGGTCAACGAATTCTCCGCATTACTGGAGAAGAATCCTGACGATGACCAGTCGCGCTGGCTGCTCAATGTGGCTTATATGCAGCTGGGCCGATATCCCCAGGATGTTCCCAAAGCATGGCTGATTCCGAGCAGCCTCTTCGATTCCGAAGAAGATCTCGGAGACTTTCCAGATGTTGCCATGCTTGCCGGTGTGGATGTGACGGGTCATGCGGGCGGAGCGATTATCGAGGACTTCGATGGTGACGGTCTGCTGGACATCATGGTTACTTCTTCCGGACCTCTCGACCAGATGCATCTTTTCCATAACAACGGAGACGGAACTTTCAAGGACGTCACCGCGCAGTCAGGGCTGACGGGCGAGGTTGGCGGTTTGAACCTGGTGGAAACGGACTACAACAACGACGGGCATCCTGATTTGTTGGTTCTGCGAGGGGGATGGTGGGGCAAATACGGCCGCTATCCCATGTCCCTGTTACGCAACAACGGGGACGGCACTTTCGACGACGTAACCGAAGAGGCTGGCTTGATTTCATTGCATCCGACGCAGACCGCTGCCTGGGCCGACTTTGACAACGATGGCTGGCTCGATCTGTTCGTCGGTCATGAATCCTCGCCCGAGGATCCTAATCCCTGTCAGCTCTTTCACAACAATCACGACGGAACGTTTACCGAGATGGCCGCGCCTATGGGACTGGCGGAGCTTGGCTTCGTAAAGGGCGTAGCCTGGGGAGACTTTAACAACGATGGCAGGCCTGATCTTTATGTATCGGTGCTGAAAGGCCGCAATCGACTCTTCCGCAACGACGGTCCTGCGCCCGCAGGTGCCCCTGGCGGAGCATTTTGGAAATTCACCGATGTGGCTGCGAATGCAGGAGTCGCGAATCAGACCCACAGCTTTGCGACATGGTTCTTTGATTACGACAACGACGGATGGCCGGATATTTTCTCGGCTGGCTACTCAACCGAATCGGCCAAGGATGTCGGCGCCTTCGAGATCGGAAAGCCTTACGATGCAGAAACGCCGAGGCTTTATCACAACAACCATGACGGCACCTTTACCGATGTTACGAAAGCTGTTCACCTGGACCGCGTGATTCTGACAATGGGCGCCAATTTCGGCGACCTCGACAACGACGGTTTTCTAGACATCTATCTCGGAACGGGCGACTCTACTTACCAGGCATTGCTGCCGAACCGAATGTTCCGCAATGCCGAAGGCAAGAGGTTTCTCGACGTTACGACTTCGGGGGGCTTCGGACACTTGCAGAAGGGACATGCCATTGCATTTGGAGACCTCGAAAACACGGGGAACGAAGACATCTTTGAAGAAATGGGTGGCGCGCTGCCCGGCGATACATTTCAAAGCGCGCTGTACCACAATCCCGGGCACGGCAATCACTGGATCACGCTGGAGTTGGAGGGAGTGATCACAAATCGCGCCGCGTTTGGAGCGCGAATCGATCTCACAATCTTTGAGGGCTCCCGCAAGCGGCACATTTATCGAACAGTCGGATATGGCTCCAGTTTTGGAGGTAATCCTTTGCGGCAACATATTGGGATTGGACGCGCAGCCGTCGTGGAAAAAATTGAAGTAACCTGGCCCACTTCTAAGACCGTGCAGCAATTTCACGACGTCCCGGCAGACCGCGCACTTCGATTGAAGGAAGGCGTGGATGAGTTGATGCCTGTGGCCATCAACTCATCCATCGGCAAGTAACTGCCTCGTTAAAGTTCAAGCCTTGCTCTACTGCGCCTTTGCGGATTTCACCAGCAACTCAACCGAAGGCGCGACCATCAGAAGCAGAACTGCCTGCGGCTTCTCTGCACCGGCCAAAGATTCTAGATCCTGCTTCTGCACATCCGCTGGTAGAGCCTGGCTGTTGTGCAGGCTTTCAAGTGCTCTCAAACCAATCTCCGCGACCTGGTGCAGGGATTGCGATACTGGTATCAGCTCTGCGGTGATTTCTGATTTGGTCAATTCAGGCTCAAGTTTGCCGTCGTTGTCTCGCCAGAGGACCAATAAGTCGCGAGCCTGCTGCCAGTCTTCCGGGGTTGCAGTACCTGCGGCAATGCGTTTGCATATCTTGCTGAAGACGCGAGCCGTCTCACTCTCGGGAGGAATCGCGTCTACAAGGTGATTGAGCGGAGAGAGACTGGTATAGGCACGCATCCCGCCGCGGGCATATCCTCTCGGCGGAGCAACTACAGAGGCTAAGACTCGAAGGGCTTCCGGGTTGGGATCACCGCTCATCCGTTCGAGCATTCGTTCCGATGTGGCCCGGTTTTCAATGCCGTAGGACTGCAGTTTCTCCGATATCACGGCGAGCCGGCTGTACATCGAGTCGACGTCGCGCACCGCCTGCGGAGACCAGAACCGTTCTGCAATTGCTGCAGTGCGAGGCCAGATGCGGGTGTCGATGATTTCGCTGTCCACGAATTCCGACCACATCGTAGCTTCTCCGCCGAGGATGCTGCTGGTTTGCTCAGGCGTCAGCTTGTCGGCAATGCCTTCAAGAGGGTCGACGAGATAATGCTCTTCGGCTGGCTGATTCAAGTCAATGTAATAGCCGTTGGAAAGGAGCCCGCGATAACCGCGCTTTGCTGCATCCAGCAACGAATCGCGTCCTCGCCAGGACTGAATGACCACATCCTTTGGCGTGTCCGGTTGCAGGACTTCGTCCCAGCCTTCCATGATTTTGTGACGGCTGGCCACTATCTTCTGAATGCGAGCCGTAAACATCGCCTGCAGCGCGGCGTCGTCTTTCAAGTGATGCGAACGCATGAACTCTTGTATCCGCGGGTTGGCATCCCACTCCTTGCCATTGCATTCGTCGCCGCCGATGTGGAAGTAGGCGTCAGGAAAGAGCGCTGCCATTTCACCGATGAACAGATTCAGGAACTGATACGTGCTCTCACGCGTGGGGTCCATGGCTGGATCGAGAACTCCCCACTGCCGAGCAATCTGATATGGCCCTTTTCCGCTCGCCAGATCCGGATAACCAACGAACCATGCGGTTGCGTGGGCCGGCATATCGAACTCCGGAACGACACGGATGCCGCGATCGCGGGCATATTCGATGATGTGGCGAATCTGGTCCTGCGTGTAATACAGGCCGTCCGATCCCTTCTGCTGAAGCAAAGGATAGATCTTCGATTCCACGCGGAATCCCTGATCTTCGGAGAGATGCCAATGGAAAACATTCAGCTTGACTGCTTCCATCGCATCCAGGTTTCGCTCGATCACCGGAACTGGAATGAAGTGCCGGCCCGAATCGATCATCAGGCCTCGCCAGGGAAAGCGCGGCTTGTCGTCGATGGTAACGGCAGGTACCGTGAAGCCGCGCGGAGTGATCCGAACCAGTTGCAGGAATGTCTGCAGACCGTGCATCGCTCCCAGGGGGTTGGCGGCTTTGAGGTCAACAGCATCTGCGGTAACGGTCAGTTGGTAGGACTCGTCTTCGCCCAGTTGCTGAATGGCCGCACTCGGGCCGCCGGTATGCACTTGAAAACGAGTCTCGCCCGTGTTGGATTCTCGGCTGAACGGAATGCCAGTTTCGCGAGAGAGCGTGTCTAGGAAGCGGTCACGGGCACGGTTCAAACGCGGCTCGGTAAATCCGGAGAAGGTGACGGTGAATTGGCCGTCGATCAGAAACTCGCCTTGTCCGGGCGTGGCGCTCGCGGGCAAAGGCATAATCGGCAAAGGCTCTGAAGCGGAGGTCTGCATCTGCGCAAAGGCTGAAACCGAACCAAAGAGCAACGTCAACGAAAACAAACGAAGGGACCAACGGGCGGATGTCAAGAAGTGCATCTCCACACAAAAGGGATGGTCAGGCCAGAGCCTGGTGAGGGCCTGAGTTTTGAACTTCCACGATTCTGTCACCCGGCCCGCAGTATGAGCAATCTGGTATAACGAATCGCACCGGGTGGAAGTGAGGATTGACCCGGAGGGTTTGAATTGTCCCCACCCCGGATTTTTGATAGCATCGATATGCATGGTTTGCGCTTCCCCAAGCCACAGTTGTTGTCGCCCGCGGAACATCTCCGACGGGTGCCAGTTCTAGTCTCCGATTTCCAAGTACAAGTTATCGAGTGATCCAGAGGCCACACCCGTAGCTTTCAAGCCGGGTCTGTTCTTTCGTGATTCCGGCATCCAGCTGATCGAGAAGTATCGAGGTTTGTATGCCGGCAATCAAAATCCAAGTCGATTCGCATCTCGCAGCCGCGAATCTGTTCACTCTGCGACGGTTGGAAGAGACGAACACTCACATGCTGCGCGAAATTGCCTCGGAATCAGGAGCAGCCCTATGACCACATCCCCAATCGCGGCCCCGGAAGTGAAAGCACAGGGCGCGACCCAGGCAAAAGAAACCAAGGCGCAGCGCTCAGAGAGGCTCAAACGCGAGAAGAATCCCTGGGAAGCTTTCGAAGAGATTCGCCAGTTTGCACGCGATGGCCGGGCCAGCGTGCTTCCGGAGTGGGCGGAGTTTTACTTCAAGTGGTGGGGTATCTATACCCAGGGCGACGGCGCGGGGGTCACAGGCGGAACCGGCGGAACCGGCAAAGCCACCGAATTCTTCATGATGCGCATTGGCATTCCGAATGGCATTGCGACTGCGGCACAGCTTCGCGTCATCGGGACTCTGGCGCGTGATCATGCGCGAAACCTGGCTGACATCACGACCCGGCAGGCCATTCAACTTCACTGGCTTACCGTCGAATCTCTGCCTGCCGCCGTTGAAGCTTTGGATTCAGTTGGCCTCTCTCCTCGCGGAGCTTGCGGAGACGTTGCAAGAAACGTGACCGGATGCCCCGTCGCAGGTCTGGATGGTCACGAACTGATCGATGCAGCTCCTTTGGCGCGCGCTGTCGCACGTGAGGTCAACGGGAACTCCGAGTTTTACAATCTGCCTCGCAAGTTCAAGATCACAGTAACTGGCTGCCCGGTATGGTGCTCCTATCCCGAGATCAATGACATCGCACTCACCGCGGTTCGCAACGGG
>Ga0302319_10022101_pt1 | contig 11433 bp, 10 predicted proteins | sample Bog_T0_2_FD_203319 | JGI IMG/M metagenome (GOLD analysis project Ga0302319, IMG submission 203319) | Peat permafrost microbial communities from Stordalen Mire near Abisko, Sweden - Bog_T0_2 | ecosystem: Environmental > Terrestrial > Soil > Wetlands > Peat | place: Sweden: Abisko, Stordalen Mire...
TTCAAGAGCAAAACACAAATAGGAACACAAAGCGCGATTTCACTGGATTTCCCGTGTGCCTGTTTGCCCTTGATGACGAGTTCTTCGGCGTTCCCCTGCTAGACTGACGCGGTGCGTCGTTTGATCGTCAATGCCGATGACTTTGGCTTCACTGGGGGCATTAATCGCGGCATCGTGGAAGCGCATGCGCGCGGGATCGTGACCTCCGCCACGCTCATGGCCAAGGGGCGGGCCTTTGACGACGCAGTGAGCCTGGCTAAAACGGTTCCCCGCCTTGGCGTGGGTTGTCACGTTGTACTGATTGATGGTGAGCCGGTGCTTGATGGCGAACAGCTGCCTTCGCTGGCTTCGCACTCGTCTGCTGGAGCGCGCTTCCGCGATGGGCTGAAGGGCTTCGCCGCCCGTGCGCTCGCGGGACGATTGGACGGGGGCGAAATCGAAGCGGAGGCGGGCGCGCAGATTCGCAAACTCCAAGCGGCCGGCATCGTCGTCTCGCATGTGGACACGCACAAACACACTCATTTGTTTCCGGCGGTGCTGCGGCCTCTTTTGCGCGCGGCGCAGGCCTGTGGAGTGAACGCCATTCGCAATCCGTTCGGTCCGCGGCAGCCACTGAAGTCCGGGGAATTGTTAAAACGGCCTTCGCTGTGGACGCGTTATGCCGAGGTGCGAATCCTGCACACTCTGGCGGGGAGATTCCGGGAGGCCGCGACGCGAGAGGGCATGGCCACTCCCGATGGCACGCTTGGTATTGTCGTAACCGGGGCGCTGGACGAAGAGCTTTTCCGGGCCCTTGCGGAAATTATTCCCGAGGGCACTTGGGAATTCGTCTGTCATCCCGGCTATAACGATGCGGACCTGCAGGCTGCCAACACTCGGTTGCGCGCATCGCGGGAAACCGAGTTGCGCGTTTTAACCATGCCCCAGGCTCGGGAACTGTTGTCGGCTCGGGGAATCCAATTAATCTCCTATCGCGAACTGTGAGGGGCTGCAGCCGGCTTATAGGATGTTGCGGTTGTGCTCCGAAAGAGGGCAAGGACGCGCAGTAACTTCGGTAACATCTGACAAACTCCATGCCGGGGGTATGATTGCATTAGATCCGGCTCAGAAAAGTCAGGCTGGGAGGCCTTTCACATGTCTGCCTCTGGGGCAGCTCCGCGAGCGACCTTGGACCTGCGCATACGTGTGTGGGGAATGGGCGCGAACAACCAACCTTTCCATCAGAATGCCACCGCCCAGAATGCCAGCGTCACGGGAGCGTGCATTAGCGGCCTCGAGCATGAGCTGAAGGTGGGCGACGTCATCGGGGTTCAGTTCGGAACCAGGAAGGCCCGCTGCAAAGTGGTTTGGGTGATGGAAGCCGGGGGAGTAAAGAAACTTCAGGTTGGAGTTCAATTGGTAGTCGATCAGGAGTGTCCATGGCTTTCGGAGCTGCCGGTGGAGATGCGATCGAACATGCCGGTGGCTTCGGCCGATAATCGCAGGAGATTTCAAAGGCATAAAATCTCGTTTCCGTTGGAATTCCGCGATGAGCGCGTGAATACTCCCATGAGGGTGAACGCGACCGACATCAGCGGAAGCGGATGTTATGTTGAGACCGCGATGCCGTTGGCGCTGACCACCGTGCTGAAAGTGGATTTCTGGATCGATCAGGAGCACATCACGGCTACCGCGACGGTTCGCACCCGCGACCCCGGAGTCGGCATGGGGATTGAATTCACCGGACTGCCGGACGACACCAAGAAGCGATTCCAGGCTTATCTGGACAAGCTGGATCCTGGCCTTTCCAAGCCGGCGCCAAAAACGGAGGAGTAAAACCTCCGTCCTTCCTCGTTTTTCCCGCATCCAAGTCGTAGTGCCCTGTAGAATGTGCATCGATTGTCGTTTCCGATAATCGAATCACAGGACCCTGGAAGCACCCGAAAGGCGGGCCTTCGCGGAATGAAGATTGGGATTACTTGCTATCCCACGTACGGCGGTAGTGGCGTGGTGGCCACGGAACTTGGATTGGAGTTGGCCCAGCGCGGCCACGAAATTCATTTCATTTCCTACGCCCAGCCCATCCGCCTACGGGGTGAAGAACCGAATATTCATTATCACGAAGTGGAGGTGTCGCGTTATCCGCTGTTCGACTATCCACCCTACGATCTGGCGCTGGCTACACGCATGGCCGAGGTGGCGCAACTGTACGATCTCGATCTGCTGCATGTGCACTACGCGATTCCGCACTCAGTGAGCGCGCTGCTGGCGCGCCAGATGCTGGCCGATGGGCCGCGCGGTCGCCGCCTGCCCTTCGTCACCACGTTGCATGGAACGGATATCACGCTGGTGGGACTGGACCGCTCCTACTTGCCGATCACTCGTTATTCCATCGACCAGAGCGATGGCGTCACTGCCGTTTCCAACTATTTGCGCGAGCGCACCATGCGGGTGCTGGATGTGAAGAAAGAGATCGCGGTCATTTACAACTCGGTGAATTGCGACGTGTATGTCAGGAACACGAACTCCGCCGAGCTTCGCGCCGAGTATGCGCCGAAGGGGGAGCGCTTGCTGGTGCACCTTTCCAATTTTCGTCCGGTGAAGCGGCTCACGGATGTGATCGAGATTTTTGACCGTGTGCGCAAGCAGATCCCCTCGCGGCTGATGTTAATTGGCGACGGTCCGGACCGTTCCGTGGCGGAATGGCTGGCAGTGCAAAAAGGAATTCATGAAGACGTGCTTTTCCTGGGCAAGCAGGACCAGGTGGAGGAGAAGCTGGGAATCTCGGACATTCTGCTGATGCCGAGCGAGTTGGAATCTTTCGGGTTGGCGGCACTGGAGGCGATGGCGTGTGAAGTGGTCCCGATCGCGACGCGCACGGGCGGCGTGGCAGAAGTGATCGAACACGGCGTTAGCGGCTATTTGGCCGATGTGGGCGACGTGGATACGATGGCGCGCTATGCCATTGAGTTGTTGAACGACGAAAGCCGCCTGCGCACCATGGCCAAGGCGGCGCGCGCGGTGGCGCAATCCCGCTTCTGCGCCAGTAAGATCGTTCCGCAATACGAGGAGTTTTACCGGCGCGTGATCGGGCGCTCTTCGTAGAAGCCTTCGGGGACCGCGCCCGCAGCCTGGAGGAGCGGCAAACGGATGCGCACCAGCGTTCCCTTCCCTTCGTGGCTGTCGATGGTCATGCGTGCGGCATCGCCATACAAAACTTCCAGCCGCTCGGAAATGTTGGCCATGCCGATGCCGGTGCCGCGCGTGGCCGTCGATTGCTCCACTGGCGTGGCCGCCATGCCAACGCCATCGTCTTCCACTTCAATCACCAAGCCGGAATCGGCGAGACGGCTGCGCAGGTAAATGCTGCCGCCTTCCACCATGGCGGCGAGTCCGTGCTTGATCGAGTTTTCCACCAGGGGCTGCAGCAACATGCTGGGCACCATCACGTCGAGTGAGGCGGGATCGAGTTCCTTCACCACTCGCAGTTTGTCGGGGCCGAAGCGCACCACTTCAATGTCGAGATAGTTGTCGATGAATTCCACTTCTTCGCGCAGTGGCACGAAGGAATCGGCGCTGTTGAGCAGACGGCGCAAAATGGTGGCGAGTTTCGAAATCACGTCGCGGGCTTTTTCGGGATCGAAACGAACCAGCGAGGAAATCGAATTCAGCGTATTGAATAGAAAATGAGGATTGATTTGGTTCTGCAACGCCTCCATGCGCGCGTGCAGCAGCAGACGCTCCTGTTCCTCCAGTTTGATCTGGATGCGCACGCCGTTGAAGATCTTGATTTCGATGCCGATGGCCGTCACCGAAGTGGCATAGATGGCGGCCCATACCCACAGGTTCCCGGGGCTCTCCAGGCTGAAGATCGAGTGGGGGAAATATCGTGCCAGTTCCGTCTGCACAAAACGCAAGCCCACGACCGTGGTGAAGAACATGATCTGCCAGTCGAACAAGCGCGGCGTGGGCAAGTTGCGCCGGATGAGGCGAAAGATGCTTTGATCAATGAAGGGAGAGAACGACCAGATGTCGTCCTTATCGAGCGCCATGGTGCGCAGTTGGCCGGCTATGAAACCACAAAGCACGTCAAAGGGCAGCGCGGCCCACTCTCCGTGAAGCAGCGCGGGCATGCCCATGAGCAGGCCGCCGAGCGATCCGGCCCAGCGTCCGCCAATCACGCCGAGCAGCAGTGCGGTTTCAAAACTTAGATCACCGGCCAGGAAGCTTGGGACCAGGAGACGAATCCAAACGCCGGCCATGATGGGCAGCGCCATGCACAATACGAGGTAAACTTTTTGCCGGAAGGTGCGCTCCTCGCGAAACAGCAGCGATTTAAATTCCTTGGAACGCACCAGACTGCTGGAGACCGCGGCGGCGACGCCCAGCTTGAGCACGAGATGGATGAGGATGAGTCGCGGTTCCATGGGATTCGGGCGATCACTTTTGCCCGCGAGAAAACTTTAGCACGGTAGGGCTTCGCTCGACGGACAGCCGAGGCGGCCGTCCCCACAAAAGCACTCTCGGCAAAACTGCAACCACTCCACCGCCTTGCGATTTCGCTACGGCAGCCGTACCATTCGGAATCTACAAAACATTCCGCCCGGAAAGGATGGGTCCCATGATCTTAGGCATGTCTCTCTCGACGTTTACGGCAGTGCATGTGGTGTTGAGCCTGATCGGCATCGGCTCGGGGCTCCTGGTCGCGTATGGATTGCTTCTCGGCAAGCGCTTCGATGGCGCGACCGCGATTTTCCTGGTGACGACCGCGTTAACCAGCCTGACCGGGTTTCTTTTTCCGTTCGAGCATGTTTTGCCCTCGCACATCCTGGGCGTCCTGTCGCTGGCCGCGCTGGTGGTGGCGATGATGGCACGCTACGCGCGTAACCTGGCCGGCCCGTGGCGCGCGACCTATGTGGTATGTGCGGTGATTGCCCTGTATTTCAATGTCTTCGTGCTGGTGGCGCAGATTTTTATGAAAGTGCCAGCGGCGCACGCGCTGGCACCCACGGGGAAAGAGCCGCCGTTCCTGGCGGTGCAACTCATCGTGTTGGCGATCTTCCTTGTGCTGGGCATTTTCGCGGTGAAGAACTTTCGGCTTGCGCCGGCTGCTGGCGCGGCCGCTTGGAAGAACAGTAAGGCATCGTGAGTGGACGGCTGGAACGCCGGACGATCCACGGCAAGGGGTTCCGGATGGAGCGTTCTTGCATCTAAAAGACGGAAGTGGAACTCCGGAAAGGCCGGCGGAGTCTTAGAGTTCAGTGGGCCGCCGGCAGAAATTCTGGGCTCGCGGAGGTCGCCGTGCGTAACGTCTGCTTCGTTCTGCTGATCGCATTTGCTAGCAATATTGGTTCGCAAGCCCAGTCGCCAACCTCGCCGCCGCCCCCGCAAACCGCGCGCCAGGCCTTGATCGAGATGTTCCTGAGCAAGGACCCGGACGCCTTCACCAAGCATTTGCCCACCGTGGCGAAGCAGGCTCTCGTCCGCCAGGACGAAGGCCCGGAGACTTCGATCATTCAGAAGATTTCAATGATCGGGCGCCAGGCGACCGCACAGGGACATGTCGAAACCTTTGACGTTGGCCAGATGCTGCTGGTAGAGGAACAGGATGAAGGCAAGACAAAAATCAAAACCGAAGTGATCGTCGAGCACGACGCGGCAATGGGTGAGAACGAAGAGATTGAATTATCCATTCAGGTTTACCGCGACGGAGAGCCGGAATTCCTGCCAGTGATTCCGCGCCTGACTTTCTCCATGACGCAGGAAAAAGAAATCTGGAAACTGACGGAACTGACGCTGGCCGCGCACGTGCCGCTCACCGACCCGGATTATCTGAAGGGCATGCGCAAGATGCAGAACGAAGCGAATGAACACATGGCGTCGGCCCGTGTCAGCATGATCGCGTCGGCTGAAGCGGGCTATGCGGCAAAGCATCCGGAAGGCGGATATTCCTGTAACATGACCGACCTTTTTGGTAAGGGCGAGGCGGGCACGGAGCAGCCGGCCGAAAGTTACGCGCCGGGCTTCGCCGGAAATGATTCCAGCGGTTACCACTTCGCCCTTTCCGGTTGCGCTGGAACACCGGCTTCTAAATTCCAGGTCACCGCGGTGCCTACAGAATCGGATTCGGGCATGAAGGCATTTTGTGCAGACGAAACCGGAACCGTGCGATTTGAGGTAGACGGTAAAGGCGCCGCGTGTTTGAGCCACGGTCAGGTGCTCAACCAGAACGCAGCCAGTGCCTCGGGCCAGGATGACTGACGGCGCAGACTGACGGCGCAAACAGCAACTTTTCGGCGACCCGCGGTCTCTGCGTTTCATTTGTTCTTGAGGAAAGCGCGCAGATCTGTGCCGGTCATCTCTTTCGGTTCCTCCGCGGCCAGCATGCCGAGAATGGTCGGGGAAATATCGCGCAGCGAGCCGTTGGGCTTTAATGTGTACTGTTTGGCGTCTTCGGCGACCACGATGAAGGGCACAGGATTAGTCGTGTGCGCGGTGTGGGGCCCGCCGGTTGCGGGATCGATCATCATCTCGGCGTTGCCGTGATCGGCGGTGATGAGCATTGCGCCGCCTTTGGCGCGAACTGCGGATTCGATGCGGGCCAGGCAAGCGTCCACGGTTTCGACGGCTTTAATCGTGGGCTCGATCTTGCCGGAGTGGCCAACCATATCGGCGTTGGCGAAGTTTACGATCATCACGTCAAACGTTCCCTCTTCTGTAGCTTTCACGACCACGTCGGCGATGCCGGCGGCGCTCATGTCCGGCTTCAAGTCGTAAGTTGCCACTTTTTGGGAAGGGACCACGATGCGCTCTTCGCCGGGGAAGGGCTGCTCCACGCCGCCGTTGAAAAAATAAGTGACGTGGGCGTACTTCTCGGTCTCGGCCACGCGCAGGTTGCGCAGTTTGAGATTGCCCATGACGTTGGCCAGAATATTTGCCATCGATTCCGGCGGAATCACCACCGGCAGGCTGAAGTTTTTGTCATACTGCGTCATGCAAACGTAGTGCAGATTTTTCGGCACGCGGTCGCGGGGGATGGTGGAATCGAGATCGGCTGCGCCGGGAAGATCGCTGCCGCCTTTTTCGTTGAGGCCACTGTTGCGCGCAAGGGCGCGGGTGATCTGGCGGACGCGGTCGGCGCGAAAGTTGAAACAGATGCAGGCGTCGTCGTCGCGGATGGTGGCATTCGGCTGGCCGTTCTTGTCGGTGCAGACAAACGGAATCACAAACTCATCGGTCACGCCGTTGTTGTAGGCGTCCTTCATGCCTTGCACGGGATCGGCTTTCTTGCCGCCCTCGGCGTCGGCGAAGACCATGGCGTTGTAAGCTTTGGCGATGCGCTCCCAACGGCGGTCGCGATCCATGGCGTAGTAGCGGCCGTTCACAGTGGCGATTTTGCCGGAGTTATATTCGCGCATCTTCTGCTGGAGTTGCTCGAGATAGCCGGCGCCGTTGGTGGGCAGCGTGTCGCGTCCGTCCATGAAGGCGTGGACGAAGACGCGGTCGACGCCTTGCTGCTTCGCCATCTTCAGCAGCGCATAGAGATGAGCCTGCTGCGAGTGCACGCCTCCGTCGGAGAGCAATCCGAACAGATGCAGGCGGCGCTCGCCTACGCGTGCATGCTTCATGGCCGCAAGCAGAACGGGATGGGAGAAGAACTCGCCGTTCTGGATCATCAGGTCGATGCGGGTGATGTCCATGTGCACGATGCGGCCGGCGCCGATGTTGAGATGGCCGACCTCGCTATTGCCCATTTGCCCTTCGGGCAGGCCGACGAAGGGGCCACTGGTGTGAATCAGCGTGTTGGGATATTCGCGCAGCAGCCGGTCATAGGTGGGCTTGCGCGCGAGGGCGATGGCGTTGGCTTTAGTTTCGGCACGGTAGCCCCAGCCATCGAGGATGATGAGGATTAATGGTTTCGGTCTAGGCATTTTTCACCACGGAGCCACGGAAAGGGCATAGGAACAAATCTATAGGTTCGGTCGAACTTCCACGAGTCTAGACGCGGGGAGGGGCCTCGTGTCGCCAAAATGACAGGCTAGGGCGTCCCGTACGTTCGCTCTCAGTTCATCCAAGGTGTCCGCCTGCGTGAATATCGAGTGACCCAGTGCGTGCGCCTCGTATCCGCCTTCGGGCGATTCTTGCACCGAAAAAATGATTTCGCTGTCTGCCATCCGTAAGATTATACCGCTCCGTTTCGCTGCCTCCGCAATCATGATCGGCCATTGGTGTGGAAGGCAAGGTTAGACGTCACAGATCGTGAAATCCGGCATCCCACTAAAGCGGAGTGCGCCCGCGGTGCAAGAACGGGTAAAATGTGCGCAACAGTCGGGCCACCTCCAATCCCGACGATGAACCGATCATGAGAACACCTACTGCGAACAGGAAGACCTGGCTGATCCTTGCCGGCGTTCTCGGTTGTGCTGTTGTGTCGGTTAGTATTGTGTCTGCAAACTTTCTCCCCGATCAAACCTGGGGGGCGTTAAACGCTGCGAAAACGCTGTATGCCGAAGCGGTATCGTGGATGATTCCGGTCCCAACTGGCGCGGATCGCAGCGCTGAAGAAGAACGGATCTATGAAGCCGCTCTTCGGCACCTGCTGCAATCGAATACCTATAAAAGACAGATTTATCTTGGTATTAACGGCAAGGATCCGAGCGATGAGTTTATGCGCCGGTTTGCCGAGTCGAATCTAGCCGTAAAGAAGGTGTCCACTTTTCGAGGATGGTTTAATTCATCCCTAGGTGAACGTAGCATTGTACTGATGGTCAGCTCCATCAAGTGGTCCGCTGGCGATCGCGTAGAGGTGAAAGGTGGCATCACCTGTGGTCCTCTTTGCGGCAGCGGCGGGGTTTACGAACTGGTGAAAGATAGATGGCTTTGGATGGTTGAATCCTATAGAAAGCAATGGGATTCGTAGTCCACCCGTTGCTGCGATCAGCGTCCTAGGGCTGAGTCGAGCCCTTGGAAAGCTGATGTCGCATGGGATCTGTTGCTCGAGCGATGCGTAACCGCAAATTCACTCCACGGTTATCGGATAGACCATCTTCCCGTGGAAGAAGGAATTCTCGTCGCCCACAAGGAACCGCGTGACGATGGATGGGCCCTCGAGGAGCACGACCGATGCTTGCCGCGTGGCCGCTGGGACCTCAAAGACGCTGACAGTCTGGAAGCTCTCGCCCGCCACCAAGCGCTTTGCCAGGTCCTCCTGAGGGCCGACTTGCTTTTCAAATTCGCGCTGCGCCGGGTTTGACGGCGGAATAGACTCGCCGGAGGCAAGCGCCAGCGTGACGCGTGGCTGCGACGGCCGAAACGCCGCCCAGCGGGCGCGATTAGAGATGCGGAGGGTGACGGCCACAGCCTTAGTGCCGGGGCTGCCGCCTGCCGCCGGCAGAGACCGCGCTCCGAGTACCGACGCGCACCAATCGTCGAAACATTTGTCCGTTCCGAGGGCAAGTGGCCCGGTTTTGCTGCCGAAAGAAACTGCGAGCAGAATCGCCATGTAAGCGCACAGGCACGCCACCAGCGCAATGCCGGGTTTCCCAATCTGGCGTCCGCGCAGCTTGCGGTAGACGACTATCACTGTGAGGGTCACACTGGCAAGGAGGAAGAGGAAGAATACAAGATTGCCCGCATCGTTCACCGCTTGAATCTGCATGGGAGCGCTCCGTCATACTGCACTGTAGAGTACTTTATACTACAAACCTACGAGCACAGTCAGCAAGATCAGTTTGGCCGGTGGATTGGGCGCCCGATTCCACAACAACTTCGCCTCACGGCGCGTCGTGCCAATAGGCAAGATTATCGAACCGCAGGCCCTCGCCGTTTTCAAGTTCCAGCAGGACGCGCGAGGAAGGATCGCGCCAACCGGTGCGGAGACGCCGGAGTTCTCCGGGCTTGAGTTTAAGGGTGACTTCCCGAAGATTAGGCGCACGAATGGTGACCGTGGCCTCATGGCCGGCGCCGTTGTATACATCCATGCCTACGAACACCCGAGGCGCGGGGAAGCGGAATTCGGCAGACTTGGCTGCGGGATCGGACAGCACAAGGTTGAAGGTGCCAAGCTTGCCCTGCGGCACTCCGATGCGCCATTGGCCGGCGGGCCAGTCGATCACGCCTGCGGGGTACTGTTCCGCCAACGCCGTTCCTGCCGGTAGATGGGGATCGTCGAACGTGACCCACAGCGGCGGCGCGGAATCATTGGCGCCCTGTACGTCGATGTCACCGGATTGGTCGTGCCGGATGCGAAGCACGCGCGTGGCTTCATCGAAGACATAACCTTCCTGGAACAGGTCCTTCCGACGGTCTAAAACTTTTCCGTGCGCGGTGACGAACTGGGGAACAAAGTTCAGGCGCAGGGTGTCGGTAGCCGCGGGGTCGAAGGTGGAATAGGTGACCGAGCCTTTGCCATAGTGGATCGCCTTGACGACTGACGTGGTGCCCAACAAATGAGATTCATCGGCCGGCGCCCACTGGGGCACGGCCCAGAACGCATCCATCAATCTTCGGGGACCGTCGGTGAATTCGTCGGTGAACCACCACTGCGAGCCGAAAGGAGCGTGCGCGCCGCCGGAGAGCCCCTGAAAATATGTGACCCAGTTATAGGAGCGATAGGCCGCCTCGCGGTAAGACTCATCCCCGGTTTTGGCGTAGTAGAGCGCTTCCACGGCGGCCAGGCGGGCGGTATGACTGTCGCAACACTGATTCGGCTGGTTGCAGCAGAAGTTGACGCCGTCGCCCTGCTCGGTGGTTACGGTCGCGCCGTGCACCAGGTATTTCGGCCATTTGGAAGTGGTCCTGACCCACTCGATGAGGCGGCTGGAATGCTCCCGCCATTGCGCGTCTTTCTCCGGATGGAGGAGAACGTAGCGGGCAAACTCGAGAGGGATGACCTGGTTCATGTTTTCCATCTGGGGCGCGACGTCTTCGAAATATCCCACCCAGGTGTTGTTAGCCAGGGGATATTTCTGAAACCACTCCCACGCGCCGGCCCGCACGCGCGCGTAACCGGCAATATCGCCCTGGCCGATGCGGATCAGTTCATCGAACAACATGATGGGTTCAATCACGTTCGCCGAGTATGGCCCCATGGCTGGGCCCTCGACTCTTCCATCGCGGGCATAGCAGCGCACCGGCCAGGGTGAGCGCTTCTCGTCTCCGGGCTTGTAATTGGCCAGCAGAGCGTCGGCGCAGCGCAGGGCGGCACGCAGATATTTTGTGTTGCCGGTCATTTCGTAGAGCCGGAGATAGGCGTAACCATCCTCACCAACAATCGGAGGTTCCACGTAGTCTTCGCCGTGTTCGCTCCAGCCGGTATAGCGTTTGGCGCCAGGATTGGCCGACGCGTAGGGCACCTGGGCCCAAACATAATTTTCCGGAGTGCGGCCGTTCTCGAGTTCGTAATCCACAAAATCCTGAAGGAAGACGAGCGTGCGGGCGTCGCCGGTGTAAGGA
>Ga0302319_10022105_pt1 | contig 11432 bp, 8 predicted proteins | sample Bog_T0_2_FD_203319 | JGI IMG/M metagenome (GOLD analysis project Ga0302319, IMG submission 203319) | Peat permafrost microbial communities from Stordalen Mire near Abisko, Sweden - Bog_T0_2 | ecosystem: Environmental > Terrestrial > Soil > Wetlands > Peat | place: Sweden: Abisko, Stordalen Mire...
CGAAGATCTCATAGGGGCAGCCTTTTTCAGGCGGCAAGTCGGGAAGCCGACTAACTCTTGGGCAAAAAGAAGTTCCGCTGCTTCTCGGAAATCGGACGGCCCAGCCGCTCGAGCACCAGCAGCATATCCTCCCAGACCTTCCGCTTTTCACCGAGCGATTGGCTGCGCAGCAGGTAAGCGGGATGATACGTGGCCATCAGCGGGATCCCCTGGAAATCGTGCCAGCGCCCGCGCAGGCGCGCCATCGGCTCCGTGAGGCCCAGAAGCCCCTCCATGGCCGTGGCGCCGAGCGCGACCAACGCGCGCGGCTGGATGATATCGATCTGCTGCCGCAGGTAAGGCAGGCAGGTCTGCATTTCGTCCGGCTTGGGCTTGCGATTCCCGGAAGCGCCAGGCGGCATGTCCGGCCGGCACTTGAGAACATTTCCAATATAGACGCCGCCACGCGTGTAGCCCATCGTCTCGATGATCTTCGTCAGCAATTGTCCCGCCAGACCGACGAAGGGCTCCCCTTGTTTGTCCTCGTCCGCTCCCGGCGCTTCCCCGACAAACATCAGTTCCGCTTCGGGATTGCCGACGCCGAAAACGACCTGGGTGCGGGATTTCACCAGATGAGGACACTTCACGCACGCGAGCACTGGTCCGCGCAGTTCGGCAAGGCGCTGCGCCTTTTCCGAGGCTGGGGAAGGCGCCGCGGAAACAACCGGAGTCTCCGGAGCCTTCGCTTCACCCTCGGCATCCTCAGCAACGCGGCTCTCGCTTTTCGAAGCCATCGCGGGAACGGGATCGGGCGCCCGCTCCGGCCCCGCTTTCACCGCGGCGGTCAGATGCGCGAGCGCTTCCGAGGAAGCCTGCGCTTCCACCCCCTGCTCCTGGAAATCGCGCAGAGTGGAACACACCAAATCGAGGGCATTGCGGAACGGGGTCATCGGGAACGCGGAAGTTTCAGAAACTGCGGGAAAATAGGCAAGAACGCGCGCATGATGGATGCGTCTTTTGTGAAAATCGCCAAACCTCCCCCTCTATGAATGAAAACGCGTCTCCAGCCCCTCTCACGGTCTGGCTGGTGGAAGACCACCAGGCCTATGGCGAACGGCTCATGCGCATGCTCAATCGCCTGGAGGGCATCCACTGCGAAAACCGGTTCGCCGCCGGCGAAGACGCGCTCTCCACGCTCCGCAAATCCCCGCATCCCAAGGTGATCCTGCTCGACCTGGAATTGCCGGGCATGAGCGGCGTCCAGGCCATCATTCCGCTCCGTGAAATCGCGCCCGCGACCGCGATCGTCATTCTTACGGTCTTCGAGGACGACGAGAAAATCTTCCGCGCCATTTGCGCCGGAGCCGCCGGTTACATGCTCAAGACCGCCACGACCGACGAAATCGCCGATGCCCTCCGCATCGCCGCGTCCGGCGGCTCTCCCATCAATCCACGAATCGCCCGGCGGGTGCTCGAGATGTTTTCCAACGCCAATCCGCCGCAGCGCGATTACGGACTCTCCCCTCGCGAGCGGGAAATCCTGCAATTGCTCGTCCAGGGCCACACGATCAAGGAAGCCGCCGCCGCGCTCGGCATCGGCTTCTACACCGCGGACGAGTATATCCGCGGCGTCTACGAGAAACTGCAGGTCAAAAGCCGCGGAAGCGCGATTGCCAAGGCCTTGAAGGAACGCCTCGTGCCTCCCCAAGGCGGATAAAGCACCCGGCGCCATGTGAACTGCGTGAATTCGGGCTCTCTCATTTTCCATTTTCCATTTTCCATTTTCCATTCTCCGGCAACGGCCAAGGCGCCCCCGCTTCCTTAAAATCCTCCGGCAGCGGCGACTCGAAGCTCACGCGCTCCCCGGTGCGCGGATGCGCGAATCCCAGTTTCCATGCATGCAACATTTGCCTCGGATAACCGCCTCGCTTGCCATAGACTTCGTCGCCCAGCACCGGATGCCCCAGATGTTTCAAATGCACCCGGATTTGATGCGTGCGACCCGAGTGAAGGGTGCATTCCACGAACGCGCCGCCTTCGATATCCGCCAGGACGCGGTAATCCGTCCGGGCCGTCCGCCCTCCCGGAACGACCGCCATTTTCTTGCGCTGCACGGGATGCCGTCCGATGGGCCCCTCGATAACGCCGGCGCGCCGGGCGAAACGGCCCGCCGCCAGCGCCAGATAGATCTTGGTCACTTCACGACCCGCGAACTGCCGCGCCAGCGCCTGGTGCGCCGAGTCGCTCTTCGCCGCCACCAGACACCCGCTCGTTTCCTTGTCCAGCCGATGCACGATGCCGGGCCGCTGTTCGCCTCCGATTCCTGAAAGCGCCCGGCAATGGTGCAAAAGCGCATTGACCAAAGTGCCGGTCTGATGCCCCGCCGCGGGATGCACGACGAGCCCGGCCGGCTTGTCGATCACGATCAAGTCCTCGTCCTCGAAGAGCACCCGAAGCGCCATGTCTTCCGCCTCGGCGGCGGCCGGGATGGGCGGCGGCTCGCGGAGCGCGATCGAATCGCCCGCGCGCAGTCGCGCGTTTGGTTTCACGGTCAGGCCGTTCAATTTCACGTGCCCCTGCCTGATCAAATCCTGGAGCCGGGAACGCGAAAGGCCCGGCACGTTTGCCGCCAGAAAGTGATCGAGCCGCGCGCCGGAATGCGGTGGCTCCACGTGAAAATCAGCGGCGATGGTCGGCATGCAGCCTTGGAAGGCTTCTAAAAAGTAGGGATGGGGCCGAAAATGCGAGCATGAATTTTTTCTAAAATAGCAGAGATTCTCCTCGCATCTTTCCCGGGGGAACGAAATGTGTTGCACAGGAAGCGCAGCCGCTTCCGGCCCACCCCAGCATCCCCAACTTTTCTTATCAATGGATCCGATGTCGAACATCGAAGAACCGCTCGTGCAAACCTGCCCGAGTTGCGGCGCCGAGATTGACGTCTCGGAGCAGGAACCCCTCAGCGCCATCCTCTGCCCGGTGTGCGGCGCCCCTTCGGTCGTCGCCGCGTCTATCGACCACTTCGAGCTCCTGGACGAACTCGGGCGGGGCGGCATGGGCGTCGTCTACCGCGCCCAGGACACGTCGCTCGATCGCCCGGTCGCGCTCAAGCTGCTGCGCAAAAGCGAAACCACCGGTCCCGAGCAAATTGCCCAGCTCGAGACCGAAGCCGCCATCACGGCATCGATCAATCATCCGCACGTGGTCAAAGTCTTCACCACGGGAATGGACCATGGCCGCTTCTACATCGCGATGGAATTGGTGGACAAAGGGACGCTCGACAGCCTCATCGAACTGCAGACCCACGTGGCCGAGGCGCAGGTGCTCGAAGTCGGCATCCAGATCGCCAGCGGGCTGCGGGCGGCGCAACATGCCGGCTTGATCCACCGCGACGTGAAACCAGGCAATATCCTCTTCTCCGACGCCCATACGGCAAAGATTGTGGATTTCGGTCTCGCGATTTTCCTGGCGGATGAAGCCAGCAAGCGGGGTGAAATCTGGGGAACCCCTTACTATGTGGCCCCGGAAAAGCTCGATAACAAACCCGAGGATTTCCGGAGCGACATCTATTCGCTGGGCGCCACGCTGTTCCACGCGCTCGCGGGACGCCCGCCATTCGAAGCGGAGAACGCTTCCATGGTCGCGCTCAAACATCTGAAGAGCCAGGCGGTCAGCTTGCAAACCTTTGCCCCATGGGTCTCCAGCTCCACTTCCTACGTCATCAACAAGACGCTGAGCAAAGATCCCGATCAGCGTTATCAGAGCTACGATGAACTCATCGAGCATCTCGAATACGCGCGCACGGAGCTCGCCGCCTCCGGGGGCAAACCGCAGGAAGCCAAGCGGGTCGTGCTCGAGACCGAGCAGTCCACGAAAACGATAGGGCTCCTGGTATTCGGAATGATCGGCCTCTTCATCGCGCTGGGAATCGCCGCTTTTGTCTTCCGGGACAAGATTTTCAAGAGCGAGGGAACCCCGGCTTCCGAAGCGGCGAAACCCGATACGATGTTCCCCGAAGCCTGCGCCAAACTGGTGGAAGGAGACGCCGCCGCGGCCGCCGCAGCTTTTCGGGCGGCCGGGAGTGAGCCAAACATCAAGCAACCGAGGCTGAATTGGGCCAACCTGCTCGAAGGCCTTTCGGAGCTAGCCGCGGGCCAGGGCGCCGATTCCTACGCCACGTTCAAACAAATCCAGGAGCGCGGACCGTTTTCCAAGAAGCCGGAAGACCAGGCGCTCGCCACTTTTTTTCTGAACACCGCGAAGCACATGACTGACGAGGGATCGATCGCCCCCGCTGAAGCTCGCAGCTCCGACGGCAAGAACTACGAGGCAATCATTCCACTGCTCTATGGAATGAAGGATTGGGATCAGGGCAAGGTGGAAGACGCGATGACGCTGCTGCGGCAATTCCGGCAGGCAACGCCGTCCGGAAATGACGCGTGGATCACGCAACTCACTCCCTTCGCAACGGCCTACATCGAAGAATTCACGGCCTATCAAATGGCCACGGATCGGTTCAAAGCGGCGAAATCCTTCAGCGAAAGGAAATCCGCGGTGGCCGGGCTCAAACAAATCAAGGGGCGGTTCGCGAAACCCGCGGCGCCGCTTCTCGCGAAAGGCGCGGCCGAAGTGGCGGCTGAAGAAAAGAAACGGGCGCAACTGCTCGCCGCGGGCAAGATTCCCCCGGACGTGTACAAGCTCGTCAATCGGAAGAGCAACAAGGTGATCGATGTGGAAGGGCGCTCGAAGGACGACGGCCACAAGCTGCATCAGTGGGGTTACTCGGGGACAAACAACGAAAAATGGAAAGTCGTCCCCCAGGATGACGGCTTTTACCAGATGATCTGCGTGGACAGCGGCAAGGCATTGAACGTGCCCCAGGCTCAGACCGGCGATGGGGTCGCCCTCACGCAAGCCAACCCCGCCAAGGTCCCCGCCCAACTCTGGAAGATCGAGAAGACAGAAGGCAATTTCTACAAGCTCACCGCGCAAGCCAGCGGCAAAGCGCTCGCCATCGGCGGCGACCTGGCCAAGGACGGGAGCCCCATCATCCAGACGACCTACACCGGCGCCCCGGAGCAGCAATGGAAGCTCGATTTGCCCTGACTACTGCTGAGTTCCAGTCAGTCTGCCGCCTTCGAAGTAATAGAATTCAAACCCTCTCTCGGACTTAAAAACCCACTGTTCGCTTTCCCCGAACGGCGTTTGATTAATATGAATCGCGGAGGGTTCTCCTTTTGAAACCCGGAGCGCCACTCGGGGCATGCCAATGTAGGGAAGGCCTTCGGAAACCGCGGTCGCGATCTTCGCGGCATTCGCCCTGCCGGCGCCTCCCAGCAGAGCCTTGTATTCATTGAAGCTTTTCAGATCGCGATCCAGTTTCTGCCGCATTTTGTCGGCGCGCGCTTTATAATCCTGGACCAGCGGCGGACTCTCCTCCCTGGAGGCCAGCGTGAGCCAATGGTTGGCCTCGTTGACCCCGGTGTTGTAGGTGGCGATCTGCCGAAACAATTCCGGGGGATAATCGCTCGCCGGAATCTCCCGGCACAGGTCGAACGAGGCCGACTTCGCCGCCAATGCGCTTTCTTGCGCGCTTTTTGCCTCAGCGCTTTCTTTCTGCTTCTCTCGCAAAAAATCGTCAACCCCAAGCGCTGCCCGCGCTTCGGGCGGAAGATTGACAATCGCAATTTTCGTTACGCCCCCTGCATACGATATGATGACGGCGCCTTCCTCGAATTTTGTCACTTCCGCGTCGGCATAGGTGCGACCGGTCAGCGTGGTGACAGTGCGGCCATCCGCGAACGCCGAGGCGGAAAGGGCGGCCAGGGCAATTCCTGGGAGGATTGCATTCATCAAGCGGAATTTTGACCTCATTTTCTGGCTCGTCAATCGACGAAACGCCCTCGAAAGGCAACGTTTCCCGCGAGCCGGGAATGACTCGCGCGCTCATCGATTCGCCGATTCGCCAAAATCTGGGGCCTCCGCCAGGAAACCGCCGCTTCACGCCGGTGCCGCTCGTATCCGGCGCCCTCTTCCCGCGCCCGTTCTAGGCGGCGTTTCTTCCGTATTTTTCGCCGGACGTTCCAGTCTCCCTGCGAAATACGGGCTCTTCGATGAAACCCGCGGTTTCTTCGTAACCTATTTTCCCTTCGATCACTTCAAGCAATGCAATATCGGAAAGCCCCATCCGGGGTTGCACTTCCACGAGCGGTCGGTGTCCGTTGCCAAGCTGCCGCACTCGTCGGGAAATAACGTTGACGAGAATTTGTTGGTTTTTGATGACTTTTTCCGCTTTTTCAAGAAGGTAGCTTTGCATTATAGTTTTTATTGCCGTCTCGGGTGAAGCGGGGGAGTCAATGTCGCCCAATTCGGCTCAATAGCGAGGATTGATTTTATCAATCTTGATCGCACTTGAGATTGCCTGGCGGATCCGCAGTCAAACCAGGCTCTTAGGCCAGAATCATCGCGCCGGAGGCGCCGCGCCGCCCGAGGGCTGGTTCGTCTGAACGGGCATGAGTTCCCGAAGCACTTTCATCAGGGGATCCTTCTCTTCCCACTCGATCTGCTCGATCCCGTGAACGGCGATTTCATTGCTCCCCAAATTCAGGGCTTTTATAAAATCGCGCCGCGCCTCCTGCAAATGGTGTTGCGCGAGCCAATGGAGGCCGTAAAAGGCATACACATTGCTGAAATTGGGGTCATTCGTGATCGCCCGCTGGAAAATGGAGTCCGCCTCCTTGAATCGGTGGAGGGTATCGAGCGATTCGCCAAATTTCAGCAACAACCGGGTATCCTGCGGAAACAGCAGGAGACCTTCCTCAAACGCCTCCGCGGAGGTTTCCCTGAGCGCATTGACAATGGCTGGCTCCTGCTCCCCAAAGCTGCGGCCCCGGGTGGCTTCTCCCAAATAATAGAAGAGGTCGGGATTCCTCTTTTCGTAAGCCAGGCCGCTTTCCGCAAACCTTTGCGATTCAAGATACTGTTTATCCCGCAATGCAACGCGGGCTCTCTCCGCGAAGTATTCACCGGGCATTAACCGCCACACGAGCGCCATCACCACGGCTCCCGCGATGGGCGCGGCCCAGCGCAGCCATCTGTCACGCCCTTCCTGCCCGGGAGCGTCGGAACCTGCGCTGGCGCCCCTCATGGGCCGGGCGAGGATTCCAAACAGCAGCGCGGCGAGCAGCGTATTGGCCGGGATGTGAAAGTTAAAATCCACCAGGGAATGACCAAGCAGCGCGATCACGGCGGAAAGCGCTCCGATCACCAGGGCTGCTTCGTTGCTCGAAGTTTCCCACGCCGGCTCGAGTTTTGTCCTCACGATTTCCCCCAGGCCCTTGAACCCGTTTCTCAGGTGAACGGAAAGAAAGAAGGCGGCTAATGACACCCCGATGATTCCGTACTCGGAAAGCAGTTCCAGGTAATCGCAATGCACATGGATCGGGTCATTTTGCACCGCCGGTGAGCGAAGATGCCGTCCCAGGTATAGGTAGGAACCGCTCCCGGTTCCGAAAATCGGATTGAGGTGATATTGCTTCAACGCCGCCTGCCACAGGAGCAGCCGCATGTTTGTCGGATCGTAAACCTGCCCGACACGAGCCTTGAGGATATCGCTATTAAACATCACGAGCAGCGTCGTTCCGAGCAGCAGCAGCAGGCCCACGACAAAGACCGCGCACAGAACTCCAAATCGATCCGGGCGAACACGGCGAACCACCCACAGACTGGCGATTGAAAAAACCGTCAGGCCGAGAATCGTGCCGAGGTAACCCCCGCGGCTGCCAGTAATGGCGATGCCCGCCAGACAGACGGCGGCGCCGTACCCCAGCAGGATCCGCACGCCGACCGGGAATCGTCCCCAGCAAGAGACGCTGAGGGCCATTAATCCCACCATCTCGAGCAACCCCGCCAGGTGATTCGGACAGATGTAAAAGCCGCTGGCCCTCCATTGATAATCGGAACGAAAGATTCCGGGCAGCAGCATGAAATTATTTCCATCCTTGAACTGAATGGCGCCGACGAGCACGTGGGCGATCGCGCACGCCAGCAGCGCCGCCACAAGGCCAATCCGCCATCTGGCGTTTGAGAAATAAATAACCGTGATCCCATAAACCAAGACGGCGCCGGCCGTCATGTAGAAATCGGTCCGGGCGAGATACTCGATGGGCGATCCAAGACTCCTGCCCATGACGTATCCGGCAAATAGCAATGTGCTGGCGAAACAAATCCATGCGCTCCGCCGGAGCCGCCCGGAAACCTGGGAAAAGACCAAAAGCACTGCCGCCAACCCAATCAGGAAATATCCCGGAAAACCAAAAACCAATCGGGCGCCGCCGATCAGTAATTGAGTCGCAATCAACCCCAGCGCCAGGACGACCATCGACAGCCACCGGGCGGACGCAGCCAGCGACTCTCCGAAGGACACGGTTTCACTTTCTTCTGAAATTGGGGGCTTCAAAAAGGGGGAGAGAAGGAGTGAAAGCTCGGATGCGGGAGGAGTCAAATCCGCTTCTTCAAGGAAATCGAGACATGCTTTCCATCGACGCAAGAATTAAGACGAATCCTCGAAAAACTCCATTTCGCGTGGAATTTATGCCCGCCGCGCCGCCCGCACGAAGGGGTCCCATGGAATGGCATTGCTTCGAGCCGCAGGCGGCGGCCGCCGGGAACAACCGGAAGCAGTCAAAAGCTTTGGCCTACCTCGAGTAAAAACTGCGCTCCCTTCAAATCCGGGCAGCCTGGCGATGGGCACGAAGCCAGCCCATGACGGCGAGATACGGCCCTTACAGGTTGAAAATATTGGTCACCGGATTTCCTGCCGGACTGGTGCCCATGCTGGAAGCGTTCTGGTTATAATAAGTGGTCGAAGTCCCGTTCAAGTAATTCGCCGAGACCCCCGTGGCGCCCGCTCCCGGAACGCCAGTCTGGCCCTGCGTGGCGCCAAAATATGCCGCATTGTAGGCGTAGTTATAGAGAGTCCCCGAAGTGGCGCCGGTCATGTCCGTGGCAATTTCTTTGGCGATCAACTGATCGTTCGTCGTTTGGGTCCCCGTCACCGAATAAGTGCTGCCGTTGAAGGTGCTCTGGCCTCCCAGAACCCCGGTAATGTACCCGTAAGCCTGGCCAGCCGCCTGAGCCATTTGCAAAGTGTAAGTGGAGGCGCTGGAAACCTTGACGGCCGCCGTAAGAACTGCGTCGACGATGGCCGTGGAGGTGGTCCCGCTCGAACTGAGGGTCGTATTCGTGCCCGCGAGGGACGTGGTATCGGTGGTTTTAACCACCTGGGAAACAAAGCCGGTAATCACACCCGCCGCTCCAACGCTGGCCGTAGTGGTGTAGGAGGTCGTGGATGCGCCATTGCTCTGGGCAATCGGGGCGCCCTTCAAAGCGGTGCCGAGCACTGACAAGGCTGAACTCACGGATGCCGCAATGCCATTGCTCAAGGCGGTCTGCACCGTCGCATTGGTCATCGTGGGCGAACTCGCCGCTTCCACAATTCCGGTGGTGTACCCAGCGCTGATCGCAGCGGCCGCGGAGACCGTATCGGTGTAGCCTCCGGAAGGGGAGTATTTCCCGGGATTGGCCGGCAGGGTCGTGATTTGGGAATAATTGAAGATTGACGAGACGGCCTCGTAGGCGGTGGTCGGGCTATTGTAAGCGATCGCCCGGGCCACGTAGTTGCTCTGGTAGGGATCGACCGTCACTGCCGCCGTCGCGATGTCCTTCACATAGACGGGATTCTGCGCCGCCTGGTAGCCCACGAAGTTGGAAAGGTCACTGTCGTTCTGACTGACGAGGTTCCCCACGATGTGGGTGGCCACCGCGCTGACCAGCGTCAAACCATTCACCGGATTTCCCAATTCGTTTGCGTTGGTTACGACTTGGCTGACGTTGATTGAATCCGCGAGCAAGGTGCTGGTGGCCACGGGCGTCTTGGCAATGGCGGCGGCCAGGAACGCGGAGCTATCGTTCGGATCGGCCAGGCTGGCCGCGTAGAGCACCGCCTGCACCGAATCCGGAGCGGCGGAATTCGCGCTCAAAGCGTTCATGGTATTCGGAAAAGCCGTGGTCGTGTTGACGCCATACGTTCCGCTGGTGCCTCCCGAAGTCGGCCGAATGGCGCTGACGATAGCCTCGGCGGCACTGATGGCGTTTGTGGCCGCAGCCGTGGGCGTGTATCCCGGCGTATTTTCCGCGGCACTCTGAATCATGGGCAGAGCCGTTGAAGGCGATGTCCCCGCATATCCGGCCAACGCGGCCGCCGCCGCAATATATGTCGGAAGGTCCGATTCGGTATCCAGAGCTTGCATCGTCGTGATCGCCTGCATGACCGGTGTTGTCAGCGTCGCGCTCGTGTTATATGAGGCCCTTTCCGCGTTATAAACGATGTTGGCCACCGCGGCATCGGCGACCGCCGTTTGCCTGGTGTTGTAGGCCGCGGTGACGGCGCCATTGACCACGCTTGAGACGTTGGCCGTGGTCAGGGTTCCGTTCGCCGCTCCCGGCGCCGTATACCCCGGAGAATCACTGATCACCGCGAAGGTGATCGGTCCGGCATCGGTGATGCGGGCGGCGCCGACGGCGCCCAGAGTGATGTTCTGCAGTTGCGTGGACGTGGGGCTGGAAAATGCCGAGACAGCCGCATTGACGATGGTCGTGGCATTGTCCATGGGCGTGGATGTCGGAGGGTTATTGGTGTAATAACCGGCCGCGGACTTGGTGAGATCGGCGGAGATCGCAGCCGCCACAACATTCTGCACCGGCACCGCGCTTCCCGCCTGCAGGGCATCCGCGATCAGCGTGGCCGAAGGGACGATTCCCTGGACGGTCGCGCCGGCGACAATGGCGTCGGCATAACTTGGATTCGCATTCAAGTAAGCCTGGTAGGCAGCGGCTGTGGAAGAATTGTTATATCCATTCACGATCATGTTCGTGTAGGCGGCCGTATTCGAATTGTCGCTGGCGAGATTGGACATGATCGAGGCGGAGGCCGGGGCATCCGAAATCAGCGCGCCCACGGCGATGGCGCCCACGGAGACGTTCCCCAGAGTGGTGGACGCCTTGTTCGCGGCGGGCAGCGCAGTCACCGCCGTGTTGAGAACAGTCGCCAGAGGGACCGCCGTCAAAACGGCGCTGGTCGTCATGCTGGTGGAAATCGCCGCAATCGACGCGGGAGAACTATTGATCGTGGTCGAACTCAATTGCGAGCTGATCACGCCGGTCATCGCCGTTTGGATGGCGCCGGCGCTCAACGCGGAAGACCCGGCAGTCGCCGTCAACGCCTGGCTCACGATGGCGCCCACCGCCTTGTCGTTGGTCGCAAGGGCCGTGGTGGCAGTCAGTGCGAGTTGAGAGATCTGGGCCGCCGTTCCCGCATTTGCCGCCGCGCTCGTAAAGAGATTCTGGCTGATCGTGGTGAACGTGGTGGGATATGTCGTGGCCAGCGAGGTGATCAC
>Ga0302319_10022110_pt1 | contig 11430 bp, 7 predicted proteins | sample Bog_T0_2_FD_203319 | JGI IMG/M metagenome (GOLD analysis project Ga0302319, IMG submission 203319) | Peat permafrost microbial communities from Stordalen Mire near Abisko, Sweden - Bog_T0_2 | ecosystem: Environmental > Terrestrial > Soil > Wetlands > Peat | place: Sweden: Abisko, Stordalen Mire...
TCGTGGCGAGGTTCAACACCTCGCGCACCGAATCAACCAGCAATCCGGTTTTGACACCCCCGAGTTCCATGATGATCACACGGGTGCGCTCATCCGCTTCTTTCTGGGCCAGGTTAAAGCGTTTCCTCGCATTGATCACCGGAACGACCTCGCCGCGCAGATTGGTAATGCCGTCCACGTAGTCGGCCGTACGCGGCACCCGGGTCATTTTCGCGGCGCGATCGATCTCCTGAATTTTGGCGATCGGGATCCCAAATTCGCCGTCGCCGAGGCGGAACGTGACAAACTGTTGTTCGTCCAGCGTCGCCCGCGCGCCGCCAACTTGATGCTTTTGTGATTCGTTCGCCGGGGTTTCACTGGCGGCTGCGCCGAGCTTCTGAAGTTCCTGATCCTGGACGAGATGGTCGGCATCCAGCAGCAGAATCAGTCGCTTGCCCTTTTCCAGTTTCGCCACGCCACTGAGTTCGACGTTCCGGTTTTCCGACAAATTTTGCGGCGGCGGATCAATCTGATGCTTCGGCATATTCAACACCTCACGCACCTTGTCCACCAGCAGCGCCAGCAACGAACCCTGGGTTTGCACGACGATCAACCGCTGATCCTCACGGATGTGTTCCTTCACACCGACTTGGAATTCCGCCAGCAGTTTAACGACCAATTGAGCGGAAACTTCGACTTCCTGCTGAAAACAAGCCTGCGCTTTCATCGGCTCGCTGGCGTTCAGGCTTTGGGTCTGAGCCACGCCACGCACCAGTCGGTCATTGGCCGTGCGCATCTTGCCCAAAATCTCCATCAAGGTCTCGCTGGAGGTGGTGCAATCCGCCATCCATTTTCGCACAATTTCCGCGCCGGACGCGTCCAGCTTGCCCGCGTCCAACTTGCCCGCGCCCGCGCGACCGGTTGCCGCCGCGGCCGCCAGCCACATTTTAAAGCGGGTGCTCAAGTCGGACGCCTCCGCCACCACTTCCGCTTCCAGGCTGTTCAAGCCCAGCAGGACACGCAAGTCCACGACGGGCAGGATATTTCCCCGCACCGTCAGCACACCCAGCACATGCTTGGGCGTGCCCGGGACTTCGCTGGGGCGTTCGACGCGCAGGATTTCCCGCACGCGCTCCATCTGGAAAGCGAACTCCTCCAAACCCAATTTAAAGGTCACCAGCTGGGTTACGGATTGGTCTGCCCCGGAATCTTTCGGGTCTTTGGCGGTGACGGGGCCAACGGTCACGGTGGTTTGCTGCTTCCGCAAGTCCCCCTGGGCCACTTTGCAGATGGCCCGGGGATTCAGGGCCAGGATGATCCGCTTGCCTTCGTCGAGTTTGACCACGCTTTCGAGGTAGTCAGAATTCATTCCCTCGCGAATGACCGGAGGCGGAGACTCCATCTGCTGCCGCAATACCCGCGTCACCTGGCGGACCCGGTCCACCCGCAGCCCGGTCTTGTTGCCGTCCACGTCCACCACCAGCACCCGCGTCCGGTCCGTGTCTTCAATCCGCGCCATTCCGAAACGCGTGCGGGTGTCAATGATCGGAAGGATCATGCCCCGTAAATTGGCCACGCCCTCGACATAAGCCGGGGACATGGGAATTCGCGAGAGCTTCGGTTGCCGGATGATTTCCTGCACCGACATGATGTCAAAGCCAAATTCTTCCTCGCCCAGATAAAACGTGACCAACTGGTTCTCGTCTTTCTGACTGGAATCGATCGTTGCTTGTTCACTCATAATTAATGCTCGTTAAAGGGTGGTCGCTGCCTGCGACGGCTTCGGCGGGATGAATAGCCCGCCGGGGACGAAAGCAGACAGCGCTAAGGTCAGCCGTGTTGGAGTTCATCGGCCTGGGAGGCGATTTCTTCGATCGCCTGGGCGATCTGCTGGGCCGCCTTGCTGGCTTCCTCCGCCGCGCTGGCAGCCTCTTCCGTGGACCGGCCCATCTGCTGGGCGGCGGAACTGATCTGCTCCGTCGCTTTGGCGGCCTGATCCAAGGCCTTCACGGACTCATTGGCGCCCGTGCCAATTTCCTGGATATTCGCCAGCACGACGTCTGCATCCTTCGTGATCGTATCCAGGTTCGCAGTGGAAATGCGCGCGCGCTCCACTTCAGCGGCCGCCGTCTTGCCTGATAGTTCGATATCGCCGGCGACGCGGGTGATCTGAGCCTGTACCTGGCGCACAAGGTCTTTGATCCGGTCGGCATTCTCGCTGCTCTCATTGGACAGGGAACGGATGTCGCCGGCCACCACCGAGAAGCCGCGGCCAAATTCCCCGGCCCGCGCGGCCTCCACGTTGCCGTTGACGGCGAGCATATTCGTTTGCACGGTGACCATGACGATCGCATCCACGATTTTGTCAATTTTCCGGGTGCGTTCCTCCAGTTGCATGACATTCTTGGCGGAGTCGGCGGCCGCCTCGGCCGCCTTGCCAATATTGAGGATGAGCACATCAATGTTGGCCTTGTTCCGGCCCAACAGCTCCTTGATCGAATTCATCTTCTCGGTGCTGGCCGTCGCACGCTCATTCATGGCCTTGGAAGCTTGCAGCAACTGGACGCCCAGTTCCGTGGCTTGCACCGCCGCCTTGCCTTGGATGCCGGCCGCCTTCTGAATCTGCTCAATGGCGGCGGCAATCTGCGATCCCGACGCCTTGATTTCCTCCGCATTGGCGGATAGTTCCTCAGCCGAAGCCGCCAGCTCCTCGGCGGACTTCTGCGCGCTGGTGGAGGTCTTGAGCCCTTCGGCGAGTTCCGCCATTGAGCGGGCGGCATCGTTCATTTCGTTGAAAGCCTTGGATTGCTCCTGCACGGATTTCAAGGCCTCTTCGCAACCGGAGGAGGATTCCTCCGACGCCGAAGCGATCTGCTCGGCGCCTTTCAAGTATTCGCGGGACCCGCTGACCGCCTGAATGGCGTTGACGGAAATGACTTCGCAGCCTTGCTGGATGACCACCATGTCCTGTCCCATCTGAAGAAGATCCTTCGTGATGGTCTTGGCCTTCTCGACTTCTTCCATGCCTTTTTTCCCCGCTGCTTCCGTGTCGGCGGCGACAATCTTGACTTGGTTTTGGATTTCGCTCACGACCTCCTGAATGCCGCGCGCGCTTTTCTCGCTGATTTCCGCAAGATTCCGCACTTCATCCGCCACCACCGCAAAACCCTTGCCATGTTCTCCCGCGCGCGCCGCTTCGATGGCCGCGTTCAAGGCCAGTAAATTCGTCTGATCGGCAATGCGCGCCACGGCATGCACAATTTTGCCAATCTCATCGGATAGCCGTTCCAATTCGCCGATCATCTTGGCCGACTCGATATTGGCCTTGGCGGCGCCGCCGACGCCGTTGATCAGGGCCTCGATATCCGCCGTGGTCGCCTTGGCCAATTGCTGCAGGGTATTCACCTTTTCCTTGGAGAGGGCGGCCGTTTTGTTGGCTTCATCCGAAGCCTTCTCAATTTGGTTGATCGCCGTGCGGGATTCCTCGGCGGCGGCCGACGCCTGCTGGGAACCGGTCGCGACCTGTTGCATCGTCTTTTCCAATTCATGGATCGCGCCACTCGCCTGCTGGATGGCCGTGGACACCTCTTCGGTTGCCGCCGAGAGCTTTTCCGCCACCGCCTGGGCGCGCGCCAAAGTGCGCGCCTTGGCCTTTTGTTCGGCCATTTTGCGCGCGGCTTGACGGTCTTCGGACACGTCGGACATCTCCGGCTTGCTAAACTCCTTCGGGCCTGACTCGGATTTGTGGGGCGCGGCCAAAATGTGATCGCCATTGCGGCGGTTGTTTTCGAGTTTTACGGGCGCTATCATAATAAATGTGAATTCGAATTAGTTGCTGTGGTTTTCGAGAACTGCGGAACCACGCAACTTCACTGACCAGTGGAAAGTTTCGCGATCGCGGTTTATTCATCGGCGCATTCGAAGAAACCTTGATCAACTGAAAATCACATTTCAAATGTATGGCAATCCGTACTCCGCGAGGGGATAAACAATATTCAGGCTGAATGGATCACGCCGCAGTTTCTGCGTAACAAACCAAGCCAAAGAGGCTTCCTTCAGCAATCAATATCACTCGAATGATTGGTACGCTTCCCAGTCTTTACAAGGGCGCAATACCTTCGCGGACGGCAAATCGAACCAATTCGGCTGTGCCGCGAAAGCCAAGTTTTTTCGTCAGACGCAGACGGTATGCTTCAATCGAATTGGGGCTCAGCTTCATTCGGATCGCGATCTCCTTGTTTTTCAAGCCCACGGCAATTAATCGCAACAACTGTTTTTCCGTGTCGGAAAGTATTGGCTTGAACGGTTCGGCCTCTCGCAGGAGGCTTGCTTGATGATCCTCCAGAATGTCGGCGCCCACGGACGGACTTAAATACAGTTTGCCGGCCATCACCACGTCAATGGCGTGGATCAGCTCTTCCACGGCGCTTCCTTTGAGAATATATCCGCACGCTCCGGCCTGCAGCGCATCGTCCACCAGGGACCGGGAGGGATCACCGGAGAAAATAATGACTTTGATGGAAGGATGCGCCTGGCAAACCTGACGGGCAACCGCAATCCCATCTATGTCCGGGAGGTGAACATCCATTACCACCAGATCCGGAACCAATTCGCCGGCCAGTTCTAAAGCCATGGCGCCCGTCGAGGCTTCGCCCAACACGGTCAGATGGGGATGCTTCGTCATCGCCTCGCGCAATCCATGGAGGAGCATGGGATGATCGTCCACCAGCAGCAATTTGACATTCATCAGGTTATGTGTGGTTCTAAAACCCAACCAATTTCCCTAACCTGAATAGCTGATGTTGACCCGGCCGAGGCTTCCGCTGACTTTGGTTTCAATGATTCCACTAGCATCCTGGAATTCGGTCGTATCCGCTTTCTGGAGTTCCACACCGAGGTAGGCCGCCGGAGGAGCATCCAGCACATTGCAGGCGCCAGCGTCATTGAACTCGATGGGGGTGAATTTGGGCAGCGTGCCCCCGTTAGCACCCACCGGGCATTCCATAATCCACTCCGCCGTTTCACCCAGCAGCGACGAACCCGGCGGCGGCGTCAAATAAAGATTGACCGCCTTATTCGTCGTCATGTTCACCAGCAGAATTCCACCGAAGGAGTAAGGTCCGGCGGGAGGCCGAGGATTGCCAATTTCATCGCCCTTGGCCTTGACGTATTGGACCACCACCGATATTTCATCGCCCGCCTTGACCGGAATGGATGCGATGGTGGTCACCTTGACGTAAGGATACTGGCTCACCACAGCTGCGGAAGGGTTCACCACAAACCATTCGTACCAGGCAAAATAACTCGCCGTGCCGTCCGGCGCAACGGCCTGTTCGATACCCGCCTGCAGCACGTCCGTAGTGTGGTTGCCGGGGATAAGACCGGCGGCGCCGTCCAACCCCACCCAGGAAGAGGACCACCACTTGGAGTTGGGGCCAATCGGCGTGGCCGGCTTGCTGACCGTGGGCACCTGCCAAACTCCCATGGCTCCCACCCATTTACCCACCACGACGACCCCGCTCCAGCCATAGCTTAAATAATTTCCATCCGGATTCAGGCCCTTGTTACCCATGTTTGAAAGGTGCGGCACATCCCGGCCCGGGCTAAAAATTGGCTCCACAAAATTTTCCTCCGTCCAGATTTCGGTGACAAATTTTGACCAAAGAGCGTATCGCCTGGGCTCCTTTTCGGGATCGGGACGCCGCAGGAGGACGCCATGTTTGAGCAGCGTGCTTCGGCTCGCCTTGGTGAGATCGGTACCCCTGGGCGGAGGGACAAAGCTGTAAACGCCTGGGATACTGGTTGGCTTCAATGCCAGCGGGGAATTTTCCGGTGAGTGTCTTGCTTCAATATTCATATTGCTGCCTTTGTTTACTCTGGGTTTTTCCACTTGGAGTCTGGCCCACGACCCGCGCGGACCCTTTTTGCTGATCTTGCGTTATCCTCCACCAGCCCGATAGATTTGCAAGGACTTTCTTCCTATTTGACTTTCTTCCCACTCGCCCTTCCGGTTATTGTCTGGAAAGGCGTCAAGCGCCGAAGCCAGGAGGTCTTTTTCCGGCCAGGTAATGCCTCAGTCGATAATCAACGTTGGGTTCTTCAAACAGCGTTTCGGATTCTGCCAGCAGGCACTTATGGCAGAGCAGCAACGTTACGGGGGTGGTTTTTCCCGACAGCAAAGCCACCTCAGCGGTTCCCACGACGGTCCATCTGCTGGACCAGCGCGCCGCACAACGCACGCATCCAACCGGAATATGTTCGGAGCTTTCGTAGCTTGCCATTATCCTCTCGTTTGGTTTGCCTCGTTAACTGTTCAATCCGGACGCCGGGATCGAAGCGGGAAAAACTGTTGGGTCCCGGAGATCGGTTTCGTCACGATACAATTCCTGGTGCCACAGGGAAGCAGCGCAAGCAGGTATTGGAACGGCAAACCCCGAACGCTGTTGGAAGGATCCGCGATGACTACCAGCCATTCAACGAACGTGAACGCTGTGTCAAAAATCCACCGGTGATTGAATCCTGTCATTTGATCGCTCATCTAAATCAACAATGCACGGACCAGTCGCCACCCTTAATTTAAGTACGCCATGCCGCTTCGAAAGTGTCAATCCGTAAAGTAAATTTGTTTCGTTTGCCTCACTTCGCCGGTGCGGACGAAGCCGGCACACGGACTCGTGAATATTGCACGCCTTGCACGATGATCCCAAATATCAACAGCACCGTAAATAGAATGCCCTGCCCGGCCGGCGGCAGCGGCACGTTCTGCGTGATTGCGGTGGCGCCCGCCAAGGAAGACAACAGAATCAACGCCGGATCCAGCAGCGCCGCCGTCAGAATCGCCCCCACCAAACCGCCGACGACAAAGGCGATCCACGGCACGACCGGCTGATGATTATGTTGAATGGCCACCGCCAGCCCCGACAGAAAGTAGCCGCCGGCCAGAAACCCGGCGATCGCCACAACGACGCGCTGCAGGAAAATGGAGACGATGGCGGCCGCCAAACCCACGGCGAGAGCCGTTAAAAAAAGGACCCACTGGGGCTGCCCCCGCAGCACCTGGCTCGCAAAGTCGAAGCCGGCCAGAAAACCGACCCCACCGACGAATACCCAGAACAGTCTTCGTCCAAAGAGCAGCAGCGCCGCGCCAATAAATATCTCGATCCATTGCATAGCCGGAACCTAGCGCAAAAACCGCATGATTGCCAAGGGTCGTTTTACCGACGCCCTTTCCGATTTTTCCGGCAGACTCTAAGGCAGCTGAAGCCTAAAAAAGCCGCCCGGCGTGTCGGAATTTATCGGGATGGAATTCGAAAACGATCCGGCGCTGTTCAATATGCCGGTGCTGTTTGTGATCCAGATAGTGGGGGGCGTCAGATTCGTCGCGAACAGCCACGTATAATCACTGTTCGGCGGGCCGCCCGTGCCAGTTAAAATCAAGTTACCTCCCGAAAGCTGCGGCGCACCAAGTATTGGCGCCGATGGCGGCGCTAAATTCTGAGCTCCGAGCACCGCGATTTGTGCATAGCCGCAATCTCCGTTTTCCGAGGGCGGACTCGTGAAATCAAACTTTATCGCCGCCACGTTGTTGAGTAGCACACCCCCGGGCGACGTCGGAGCGATCATCACTCGCGTCGCCGAAGGCGTATTACCCGGCAAAGAAGGAGTATAATTGACCGTCGCAAAATAAAGGAAATTGGTGGGCGCTGCCGCCGGGGAATAATAAACGGCATAAGCCTGTTGATCGCGCCCGTTGTCCTGCCAGCCACCGTAAACAAGGATGTTTGTGACCGTACATCCATAAATCGACCGGCTCAACGTATAAATCAAGGTCGCGCCCGACCCGTCGTTGCCGCACGTCATGTAATTCGTGCTGATGGTATTGCCCCCGGCTCCCGGCACCTGTTTGATGGTCAGATTACCGCCATCGGTCAAAAATTTGACATTCCGCGTGCCGACATTGGCCGCCCAGCCATTAAAATTGCCCGAAGCCGTGCTCGGCGCCTGGCCCAAAATCAAATCGTAATTCGTCGGAACCGTCCAACTGGGCGTAAACGGATAGGTATTGGCCGAACCATACTGGTTGGTGGTGGCCAGGGCAACCGGACTGGGACTTCCCAGCACGGCGATTTGCGCATAACCGCAGTCTCCGTTTTCCGAAGGCAGATTGGCCGGCCAAAAAAATGCAATCGCCGCTACGTTAGTCGCCAGCACGCCCCCGGGCGCCGTTGGAGCGATGGTGACCCGCGTAGCCGACGGCGCATTGTTGGGCACACCCGATGGAGCGTAGTTGACGCTGGTCAAGGGTATGAGGTTTTGCGGATCTGACGCCGTGGAATAATAAACCGTGTAAGCCTGCTGATCACGCCCATTGTCTTGCCAGCCCCCATAAACGGTGATGTTCGTAACCGTACATCCATAGATCGTACTGCTCAGCGGGTAAATCAAGGTCTGTCCCGATCCATCGTTGCCGCACGTCAGGTAGTTCGTGCTGGCGGTGCTGTTGCCAGCCGCGCCCGCCACCGAATTGATGGTCAGGCTGCCACCGCCGCTCAGCTCGCCCAGACTCCAGGCGGCGCCGTTGGCAAAATAATTCGTGAAATTGCCAAACGCCGTGGCAGGCGATTGCCCTAAAATCAAATCGCCGTTGGTGACCACCGCCCAACCCGGCGTAAAGGGATAGGTGCTGGCCGAACCATGCTGATTGGCCACAGTGACCATCAGCGGTCCGGTCACGCTGACTTCCGCTGAGTTGGCACTTTGACCCGCGCTGTTCGCCGCGGAAATCGAATAATAGTACGTTATGCCGTTGGTCAATGCGGGATCGGTATAACTGGTGATGCCAGCAGCATTGGTGACCACCGTCGCGTACGGACCACCGCTGGCGGTCGAGCGTTCCACGTTATAACTGGTCGCCCCCGGACAAACATTCCATTTCAGATAGGCATAACTGCCAACGGCCGACACCGTCACGCCCGTCGGCGTCGGGGGCGTCACCGGGGTGTAAACGAAAGATACCGGCGCCGAGGCGTTGCCGACCGCCACCACCACCAACGAATAGGTCCCCGGCGGAAGATTCGGAGGCAAGGCAAATTCCGTGGTCATGATCTTCGTGCCGGTAATCACGTTCCCCGGGGTCCAATTATAGGTGCGCGCGTAATAGACATTCCCGGAAACGATATTGGTCATCCGCACCAGCGGATAATTGCCGGCCATCTGCTCGTCATCTCCATAGATGGCCCCTTCCGAAATGCCGTTCAATCCTGTGCCGGTCAGCAAATACGAGCCGTCCGCGTTTGCAGTTGTGCTGGTAATGGCGGGTTGTCCCGCCACCAACGCAGCGCCACCCGGCTGGTAAACATACATGGAACCGGAATTCTGTCCACCGACAAACAAGACCGATCCATCCGGCAAATCCAGCATGCTGTTCGCGAAGGGGGTGCTGCCGTAATTGCTGCCGCCCCCGGGCGCGCTGACGGGCGTGAAGGTCTGGGCAACGTAATTGTATTCGTAAAAATAACAAGGTGACCCGCCATCCGCCCCGCCGCCGTTCGGCGCCAGGTCGAGCAGGATATTCCCGGTAGCCAACATCGCGCCCGGTGATTCCCCGGCGTAGAGTTGATTCGTTCCACTCAGCGGGAGATGGGGGCCATTCACCAGCGTGCCAGCGCTGGTCTGAGTGCCTCCGGGCGTATAGAAAGCGGTGTTGGTCGTGGAGCCAACATGAAAAACGTGCCCGTTGGGAAGCAAATAGCACGCGTCATCTCCACCCTGGGCCCCCGAGGGTGTGGTGGTGGCATCCACGATCCATTTGTTAACCGACGGGGCGAAGTGCCCGGCGGCGCCTCCATAATTATTTAATCCAAATATGCCGCCATTGGCCAGCTTGACCCAGGAGACTTCATTCATATCTCCGCAACCCCCTCCATAGACCATGACGTTGGAGGCAACGTCGTAAAAATAGTAGGTGCTTTGGGAATCGCTTACCAATAAATCGCCGTTGGTAAGCATTTGCGAAGGCGAATCCGAATACTTAAAGTTCGGTATCGACGAGCCCGGAACCACCGCCCAAGTGCCCGCCTGCGGATTATAAACCTCCGCATCCCAATGGTTGGGGTCACCATACTCTCCCCCGGCCACAAACACATTTCCGTTGGTCAGGACGTCGGAGGCAAAGAACAGGCGTGAACTGTTCATCGTCTCCAAGGTGGTCCACGAGCCATTGATGTAACTGCCATGACTGTCCGGGGTGAGTTTGGCGCATTGACCGCCGCCGTCCATGGCCAGCACCGTGCCGTCGCTTAACAGCAGGCAATTGTTGACCCCCATAGGCGGACCCGTTCGCAACGGGGTCCACGTCCCGCTTATTGACATTCCCGGAAGCAAAAGGCAGTACCAGATTAGAAACCAAGCGAAACCTGTGTGGTGGCCGCTTGGTCGGACGGGTTTGAGCGAGATGAATAACTTCTTAATGATTTTTCATTATAAGCTCATTAGCATGCTGTTGACAATGGATACCATGGCAATCTAAGCGGATAATCTGTCCGATCGTTTTTGCGCTAAAGCGGGGTTCCGGCAATTTGATTCGGTAACTAAGAATATGTGGATACCTATTCGTTTTAAATAGCGCCTTTTCAATTCACCAACCGACGGGTCAGCCGGCCCGACATTTTTGATCCGGCCATTAATTTTCCATACTGCCATCATTTCTGATTCAACCGGCAGGCAGCCGGCTATGATTCGTGGATGCCAGAGTTTGGTCCGGGGAAATCACGCTGGCCTCGTCGCCAAACGCCAAGCCGAACATTCCAACCACAAAAACAATGCTGCTAGCACGGCGAAGCGCCTGTGAATTCATGGTTTATTCTCGAATTCCAGTCCAGAACATGGCAGCCAGCAAAACGGCCAACGGGGTAATGCCCGTGGAACTTCCATAGATCAAGGGCTCCAAAACATTGGCGGTCACAATTTCCACGACACCAAAGAGGGTCAATACCAGCGAAGGCTTGGCCCCCCCGAACTAATCGCGAATCCCACGGCGAAAGGCAGCGAGGCTGCAATCCAAGGTCCGGCGTAAGGAATATAACGCAATGATCAGAAAGCCACCCAGCAAACTGCTGCTGTTTAATTTTCGGTCTGATTGCGGGGCCGCAGACATTTTTTTTATCCGCCCAACATTAGAATCGTGTTGGCGCCGTTTGATGATTCCCATCGGTGTAAAATGGGCGTCGGTGAATTATCTCCTTCGAAAGCCGCCGGCCAGCAGGACGATGATTATAATCAAAAGCACCAGCCCCGCCCCGCCACCGCCATAGGCCGGTCCCCCCAAATAAAAGCCGCCGCCGCCAAATAACAGAAGCAGAAGAATCAAAAGAAGTAGCAGGTTCATAATCGTTAATATCCTTGGTTGTTATTTTCTCTTTGCCCTGATTGCGTGGTCGCCCATCGATTAGC
>Ga0302319_10022111_pt1 | contig 11430 bp, 8 predicted proteins | sample Bog_T0_2_FD_203319 | JGI IMG/M metagenome (GOLD analysis project Ga0302319, IMG submission 203319) | Peat permafrost microbial communities from Stordalen Mire near Abisko, Sweden - Bog_T0_2 | ecosystem: Environmental > Terrestrial > Soil > Wetlands > Peat | place: Sweden: Abisko, Stordalen Mire...
TTCGTTTCGTTCGGCTATAACTTGGCTGGCGTGGCGGTAGGCAGCAACGGGCTCTCAAACAGCTTGCACGATTTAAGTGGAATTGCCCAGCATCCACTTGACCCACTACTGGGCCCGCTGGCTGACAATGGCAATAATATTCCGACTTATGATCTTTGTTTTGGAAGCCCCGCAATCGATAGGGGGGACGAGTCGCTCCTTTTTTCGCCGTATTCTTTAGATGTGGATGAACGCGGAGCCTCGCGTGGGTTTGGCGTTAGCGTTGACATCGGCGCGGTTGAATACAACGGATTAAATAATGGTATCATTCAGTCACCTTTATTGATTCCAACCATTGTTTTGGGCGGCAGCGAATTCCAAATCTCATTTATTGCAGCCGCGGGACAATCCTACAACCTTCTCGTGTCCACGAATCTGTCAGATTGGTCCAGTCTTGGTTTCGTCAGTGAAAGCACACTTGGTTTTTATCTATTTCAAGATGGGCCTTTCCCTTCGACCGCCAATCGCTTTTACCGAGTTGTCCTGCACTAGCGCACAGTGCGGCTGGACATCTAACACTGGCGGAAAGCTGGCTCGATTGATACGGTCAGTACTGTTTTATCTTGACCTTCGCCCGGGCGGGGGCAGTGGACTCGAAAAGGGAAAAATGGGGTGACCGACGGGACTCGAACCCGCAACATCCAGAACCACAATCTGGGGCTCTACCATTGAGCTACGATCACCAGCCGAACAGTTAGAATAATTTTTTGGTCGTGCCGGAGCAAGGAAGAAATCGGGCACGCCGAGATGGTCTGGTATTAAATCGTATCTGCCGCAGACTGGGCGCTCAGGCCTTTTCTTCGATGAATTCCCGGCGCGCTCCGCCCAACAGGTGTTCGACAAAGCCGGTGGAATACACCCCGCGACGGAAATTCGGATCTTGCATGATCGCTTGCTGGAACGAGATCGTGGTTTTTACCCCGGAAATCATGAATTCAGACAGCGCACGATTCATCCGGTCGATCGTCTCGCGCCGGTCCTTGCCCGTGACAATCAATTTGCCGATCATGGAATCGTAGGTGGGCGGGATGGCATAGCCAGCGTAAGCGTGAGTATCCACGCGGACACCACGGCCGCCCGGTTGATAATACATTTCGATCCGTCCGGGGCTGGGCCGGAAATCGCCGAAGGGATCTTCCGCATTAATCCGGCATTCGATGGCATGTCCCTTGATCTCGATGTCACCTTGGGAATGTTGCAACGGTTCGCCCATGGCGAGCAGAATCTGGTAGCGGACCAAGTCGATCCCGGTCACTTCTTCGGTCACCGGGTGCTCAACCTGAATCCGCTTGTTGACCTCCAGAAAATAGTAGTTTCCATGGTCATCGACGATAAACTCCACCGTCCCGGCATTCGTGTAGCGAGCTGCTTCGGCGATGCGAACGGCCGCCTTGCCAATTTTGTCCCGCAATTTCTTGAATTTGTTATCCAAGAACGGGGATGGCGCTTCTTCAATCAATTTCTGGTTCCGGCGCTGAATGGAACAATCCCGCTCACCCAAATGGATGATCCGGCCCTTCATATCCCCAAGGATTTGAATCTCAATATGATGCGGGTTTTCGATGTATTTCTCGATGTAAACCCCGGAGTTGCCGAACGCTTTTTCGGCTTCGGTGCGTGCCGTGTGGTAGCCCTTAACTAAAGATATGTCGTTGTGGGCAATGCGCATGCCGCGACCGCCGCCACCAGCGACGGCCTTGATCATGACTGGGTAACCGATCCGTTTGGCAACCACCAGAGCATCCTTTTCATTTTCAACGATGCCGTCGGATCCAGGGGGTATTTCCACGCCCGCCTTTTTCGCCAAGGCGCGGCTAACGGCCTTGTCTTCCAATGCGGACATCGCTCGGGGCTGGGGGCCGATGAACCGGATATTGCAGCTTTCGCAAACCTCGGCAAAATGGGCGTTTTCGGAGAGAAAACCGTAACCCGGGTGGATGGCATCCACATCGGCGATTTCTGCGGCGCTGATGATGCGGTCAATCCGTAAATAACTCTCGGACGAAGCTGCTTTGCCAATACAAATGGCCTCGTCGGCCATCTGCACGTGCATGGAATTTGCGTCAATCTCGGAATAGACTGCCACCGAGCGTATATTCAATTCCTTACACGCACGAATAATGCGGACGGCGATTTCACCACGGTTGGCTACCAGGATTTTTTCAAACATGGGCTTTCAGGGAAAGCAAACGACTCTTGCCAGCTTACGTCGGACGCACCTTGAACAGAGGTTGACCAAACTCTACCGGCTTGGCGTTTTCGACCAATATCTGGGTGATGACCCCCCTTACCTCCGACTTGATCTCATTCATGACTTTCATAGCCTCAATGATGCTGACGACCGTTTCCGGCGAAACCTCCGTACCGACTTCGACGTAGGAACCGGCTTCCGGTGACGGAGCCCTGTAAAATGTGCCAATCATCGGAGATTTAATCTCGATTTCCCCGGTCGGATTCCCCGGAGCGGGTACCGCGGCAGCCAAGTTAGATGCTGTCGCCGGAGCCGGAGTTAAAGCTGCGGGACCATCATCCGATGGTGAACCAGCCGCTCCACCATTTAACCCCCGCTTAAGGCGAATCTTGGAGTCCTGCCGTTCCAATTCAAACTCCGTAATGGAGTTCTTCTTCATCAAATCGATGATTGCCTTAATATCTTTTAGATCCACAGCTAATTTCCGTTAAAGTTCGTTGAAATTAATTATATAATACACTTTTAAGTGAAAAACCCCTCAGAATCTCACTTCGTTTCTTAGATGAAACAAAGTGTACTCGATAGGCAAAACGAGTCAAGTCACAATCCTGTTAAGAATATAACCCTCAAAAAACGCCTTAAAGTGGCTATTATTTAGTCACTTTAACGTAAAAGCATGCTTCGAGTGCCAAAATGTAGGATTTGTCGCCAAAACCGGCGATTTGACCGCAACATACTGGGGCAATCAAGGACTTGTGCCGGAATTCTTCCCGAGCATGAACGTTCGAAAGATGGATCTCGATGGTGGGAATCGCAATGGCTGTGATGGCGTCCCGCAAAGCGACGCTAGTATGTGTATATCCGGCCGCGTTGATGACAATCGCGTCAAACTTCCCTTTCGCTTCCTGAACCCAGCCGACTAATTCTCCTTCCGAGTTACTCTGGCGAAAGTCGATTTCCGTTTTGGTCACGGCCGCTCGTTGCCGCACCTGACTTTCAATATCCGACAAAGTCGTCCGGCCATAGATTTCCGGTTCCCGGCTCCCCAACAGGTTCAGGTTTGGTCCATTGAGAAACAAAATCTTCATCGGAAGGATCTTAAACTATTGCCATTTTTCTGTCGAATTGATTCGTAATTGGCCAATTAAGACTCCCAATAACGTAAAAGCGACCCAAGCGGTCGCTGGTATGAATAGGCTGAATTCGCCGACTCCCTGCAAATACCAACCCAACAACCCAACGAAAATTCCAAACAATATCAGGTCCTTGGAACCCCAAATTCGCCTGCCCGCCGCCCATAAACAGAGTGAGATCCAGAGGCAGTAAAAAACGCCTCCCGGCAGGCCTGAATCGGAAAACTGCTCCAAATAATCGTTGTGCGCCAACCGCGCCATCTCCGCTTCGGGCGACTTCCAAGATTCATATGGCCGTTGAAACGTACCGGGACCGGTGCCCGAAAGCGGATAGGTGGCGGTCGTCTTCACCGCCGCCCGCCAATAATCGAACCGGGCTCCCATGCTCGTTGCGCCTTTGGCAAAATAGCTATGGAACCGCAAACCAAAAACACCCAAGCCTATAAGGAAAACCAGCGCCACGGCGATTATTTTCAGTCGAACCGACCATCCTAAATTCAATAAGTAAATTCCGACTAGTACGATCGCTAATAGCCAGCCTAACTTCGAGCCCGTCCAAATGAAGCTCAAGAGCCCCATGCCGGAAACTACGATGAGCGCCAGCCAACGAATGGCCGGGCGAAGTCGTTGGCCTTTTTGAATCGCCACCGTCAATCCCAAAGGAAAAAGCATTAAGATTAATCCCGCCAAAGCGTTCGGATAAACCAAGGTGCCATAAACCCGTCCTTTAGCCATTTTGGTTAGAATTACGGGATTTGCGATATCCACTCCGTTGGTGGTAATAATGATCTGTTCCTGCTTCATCTCAGCAACCGCTGCGGGTGGCATATTCGTCCAGCCGGACTGTTCCCCTTCGACCAAGACTTCATGGTTCGTGGGAAACTCATACACCCGCTGTTCCATGGCCCGCACCAAACAATAGGCGGAAGTCGCCAGAATCCCCACGAGAAGCAAGTTGAGAGTATTTTTTTGGCTAAAAAGCAGCGCCCCCGTGAAATAGCAGACCAGACAACCTGCGTACTGCCACAGAGTTGCCGAGGTAAGATCGGCGGCTACCGTAGTCTTTGATGAAAAAAGTTGCCAGCCAAACCAAGCCAAAGGCAATACCCAATACCATCGCGGTAAGCCAAGGAACGGTCCTTTGAGAATGAAGAAAATACTCACCATCAGCAAAGGAACAATAAAATAAGGGGTCCAATGCGTTGGCCAGCCGTCGTTCCAAGCATCCGCAAGTGACTGAGGGGTAAGAATCTTGTGATCCAGGATTACCGGATTGCCAAATTTAATGATGCATAGGCCGAGGAATAGTCCAAAAACCAGGGCAAAAATCTCAACCGGGGCGATTTTGGAGGCGGACTTCATTTTCTAGGGGGAGGTTACTAAACCTGAATTCCGAAGTAAAACATCCACGCGCTGCAGCAGGGCGCGTCACTCCGTGGGCGCTGCTGAAGCGACCCGCTCAATCTCGCTAAAAATTGAGTTTGAGCAGCCCGACTTCCAATGCAAGTGCTTCCTGTACATTGGTATGAAGAATCCGCTGAGTCTGCTCCAAAGTCTGGAGGTTCTCCAAAGCCTGCTTCGAGTTGATCCGCCGGGCAACAATGTTCGCTCCTGGAATCTCTGGAAAATTCAGCAGGTCGCCCCCCGCGTTTACCGAGAGCAACCAGACATCGCGCAACCACCACTGCACGAGCAACAACAGTTCAGCTCGCTGACGCCGATATTCCGCTTCGATTCCGGCCGTCAATTCGGTTTCCCACTTCTCCCGCAAGTCTTTTTCCGCTTCCTCGTATTTCTCCAGGGGGGATTTTGCGGTTAGGGTCTCTTCAACCTTGGTTTTTATTTCGGTCAGTCTCTGCAGCAGAACATCCAGCAAACGGTATCGACCGAGCAGGCTTTTCTGTTCATCCGCCGCCATGGCACTGAATTGGCTCAGCCAGCCGGTTTGATCACTCGCGAACGCCCGACGACCTTCTCCGGAAAAATTCAGGCGAAGACAGCGGGAAAGAATAGTTTCCAGTATCCGGGAAGGCTCGGTGGAAAGCAGCACCAAAACCGTTCGATTGGGAGGCTCCTCCAAAGTCTTCAAGAAGGCGTTGGCCGCCTGGACGTTGAGGCGATCGGCCGCCGTGATCACTGCGATCTTAAATCCTGCTTCCGAAGCTTTTAATTGAATCTCCCCCATCAAATCACGCATTTGCTCGATCTTGATAATGCGGGATTTGGACTCGGGCCGCGCCCAATGGACGTCCGAATGGCTGTCGTCGTCGATTTTTCGGCAATTGACGCATTGATCGCAACAATCCGTGGCATCGGCACCCGTTTTTTCGGGATTCAGGCAGTTCAAGGTTTTCGCCAGCGTGCGGGCAACAAGTTCCAACTCCGCCAATTGGTGGCCCGTGAAAAGATAGGCGTGCCCCAAGCGTCCGCGTGCGAGCGAACGTTGTAGCAATTGCACGCCCTGTGTTTGTTCTGGAAAATCTTTAAATGCCATGACTCTGCAAATCGAATCGCACTTTATTCCCATCTAATAACGATTGGGTGAGGCTGTCTCGATTCATTTTCAGAGACAAAGGCTTCCAACACGGCGGCTTCCGGTCAATGTTAAACTGCGGACCTGAACCTGAAACAGCAGATGGGCCGAAGGTGTGGGGTGTTCACCCCATTTACCAATTCAAACAATCAGCCCATGCTTAATCTGGGTTGTCAGTCAGTGGAAAGTCAATCGTCCCCAAAGTGGTGTGGAGCCCGACTTGCAAGCCAAAAAGAAAAATAGGAAAAAATTGGGAGAAAAAAATATGACTGATACGTATAAAATTCACGCCGTGACGAAACGAATGAAAAAGTTTCTGACAGGTCTGGCACTGGCGGCTGCCCTAATGAGTCCGTTTGGCGCGGTTTCGGCCTTGCAAGCACCGGTGGACCTGGGAACCGCCGGCAATTTTGTGATTCTGGCAAAATCAGGCATTTCGACGGTGCCACCCTCCGCCGTTACCGGGGATATTGGGGTGAGCCCCATCAACGCGACGGCCATCACTGGGTTCGCCTTGAGCCTTTCCGCCAATAGTCCATTTGCGACTTCCGCCCAGATTACCGGAAAAGTTTATGCTCCCGACTATGCGGCGCCTACTCCAGCCAATCTCACCAGGGCCATCGGCGATATGCAAACTGCGGATACCGACGCCGCGGGTCGAACCACCCCAGACTTCACCGAACTGGGAGCAGGGCAGATTGGCGGGCTGACTTTAGTTCCCGGGCTTTATAAATGGAGCACGGATGTTTTGATCTCGTCGGATGTCACTCTCAACGGCGGCCCGAATGCAGTATGGGTTTTCCAGGTTGCGGGAAAGATCACGCAGGCGAACAGCACCAAGGTTCATCTGGTGGGCGGCGCCTTGGCTGCGAACATCTTTTGGCAGTCCTTTGGTGACGTGTCGCTGGGAACTGAGACTCATTTTGAGGGAGTAATCATGGCGCAAACCGCGATCAACCTGGGGACAGGCGCGTCAATTAACGGCCGCTTGCTGGCGCAGACGGCCGTCACGCTGGCTGCAAATGCGGTCACGGCTCCAGCGTCGGCGTCGGCGCTTACCTTGACTTCAGCGGAAAGGATTTCGGGTCCGTATCTGGACGCCGTCGGACAGTCGGTCAATCTGGTGAACAAAACCATTACGGTTCCACTTTCCGGGGGCACACAATTCTATCGTATCCGATCCAAGTCCGTGGTCACCATTGCCAGCATTCTCATTTCGGGCGTCAACGTAGTGATTGTTTATAAATAACATCCTCCTGACAAACCAAGTTTTTTGCTATTTTATAGTGGCTAAGAAGCGGGTTGTCGCGGAGCGACCTTGGAAATTAGCCAGACACGCAGTGTCTGGTCAACCGGTCTACACTGGTTTAGTCCGGGAGGGACGATGGATTTTTAATTTTCACCCGGAGCGAATTTATTGATTTAATTTTTACCTCGGCATTGGAAATGCCTTTTGACTGGGGGTCGAGCCGGAACTGGATGATGCTTCCCGTGAAATTGGGGCAGGCAGCCAATGGAATGGAATAGTCGCGGAATTTTCCGTCGGGGATGACATGAAACTGGCTGAACTGGTTCACCGGGAATTCATTTTGTTTTAGTTTGCGCCAAAACAGGGTGGCATTCGTGTTGCCGGTCAAAAACGCGGCCTGCAATCGCAGTTCCTTTATTTGGGCGGCCGAATGGAAAAATTCCGGACTTAAAATGTGCGGCTGGCGTCCGGTGAGCTGGATATTGAGTTCATCCTTAATGGGCCAGCCAGTGTCCGCGGCATCGACGTAGGACCAACTGTCGCGGCTGTTTTTGAAATCCCAGTGTAAACCGGTTTCCACCGGCTCTTGATAGACGTGGGCGCGAATCTGCGAAAGGGTGCCCAGAATCAATTCGTAGCGATATTCGAAGACGATGTTATGGTCCAGGATTTCATTCTGGTTGGGCGCAATGTATCCGGTTGGGGCATCCGTCGGACCGCCAATTCCGGGTTCCGACGAGAATCCGCCGGAGAATTGCAAAGCGGTCGGGTTCCAAATGCCCAGGCCCCAATTGTGATCATCGAGCTGTGCGGCCCAATGTTCGGTGGCGGGCCAGGAATCCCAATGACCGTCTTTATCAAGCCGGTTATTTATTTGGCTCATAGAGTCGCTCGTAAAGGGATGATCGCCCCGATAGGTGAGCAATCGGTGATAAGGTGCGTTGACGTAAACGGCGGGAAGCTCCTGGGTGCGGGCGGGATATTGGGTGAAATCGGCTCGGTGATTGGTAAGGCGGCAGCGGGCTTTCACCACCGGGCCGTCGAGCTCGAGCCAGACTTCACCCGCGCTTTCGGCGGGAACGTTATCCAGCGGCCATTGCATGGGTACGCATTTCACATACAGGAGATTGCCCTTTCGCGAATATTTTATGACTTTGGAGGGATGTCCGTAACAATCGCCGGATTGAATGGGGTTCCATCCCAGAAAACGCCAGCTTTCCGAAAGTTTGGCGCCGGCGGGCTGATAGGGGACCGGGCCGGAATAAAAGGAAAACTGGACCTGCCGTCCCCAATCGAAACTGTTGATGACGTTTAAGGCGTGGTTGGTGGCGGGTGCCAGATAAGTGATGGCTCCGCCGAGATCCAGATCGACGCCTAGCCGGATATCATGGTTTTCGATATAGAGTACGTGTTCGATATGAGATTTGCCGGGCGGTACTGGTTCGGCGGCCATAGCTGTCGTGGGGAGAACGAGGGAGAGGAGGATCAATCCCTGAAGGAAATGGCGTCGCATGGTGTCGATGAGGCAGGATTATTCATTTTTACCAATAACGGAAATAAAATCGGGAACCCGTCGATATGGTCAAAGTCCTGCATCCGTTGGGGCGCCTGCGAAACTTGACATTTGTGATCCAACGTTTCTAATACATGCTCGTTCAATGGTGGGAAATTATGAAAACCATTCTGATATTGATCGCGTTGTTACTTGCGGCGCTTGAACCGACGGCGCGGGGCGGGACCGTGGTGGAGTTTCAGCTGATGTCCGCCAACCAGATTTTGGGCGTGGTGGATGTGGAGTTGTACAACCAGGACAAGCCAGTGACGGTCAACAATTTTCTGAACCTGATCAGGGTGGGAGCTTACAATAATTCGTTTTTTCACCGGACGGCGCCGGATTTTGTGCTCCAGGGTGGCGGCTATTTCACGTACAACCCGTCCTCGACCCTGCCGATGACCAATAGGATCGCGGCGCCCCCGGCGGGCAACTTGGGGATGGTGGGCAACTTTGGAGTCATCCCGGGTGAAGCAAACGTGGGAACCTTTTACAGCAATACCAATGGAACCGTTGCCATGGCTCTGTCAGCGGGGCCAAATACTGGCACCTCCCAATTCTTTTTCAATCTGACAAACAATAATGGCACCGTTCCCGGCAAGCCCAATCTGGATGATACGAGCGATGGCGGGCCGTTTACCGTGTTTGGCCGGGTGACCAAGGGAATGGATCTGCTGACGACAGTGGCCAATAATTATCCCGATGCGGCCGCGGTAGGCGGCGGGCCGTTTTCTTTTGTTCCAGTTTATCCCACGGTTGCCAATGGAACCTACGGACCGCCTTACGACGATCTGATTTATTTTAGTCTTAAGGTTCTGCTTCCGACCTTGAGGATCACCAGTCCGATATCGGGTTTGCCTGCGAGCAATGCCTTGGTGACGGTGACTGGCACCGCCAGCGCCGCCTCGGGAATTGCCGGGGTGTGGTGTCAGATCAACAATGGTCCAGCCGATTTGGTCGACACCACCAACGGTTATACGAATTGGACGGCGACGCTGCCGCTTATTTCCGGTGGCAACACCATCAACGCTTTGGCTGAGGATTTGGATGGGATTTTTTCGCTGGTGAGCAGCGTGAACGTCATTTCGAGCAATTCCTTCAGGTTGCAGCTTTCCCCGGCCAATTCGAGTTCATCATCGCGCGGCAGCTTCGGATTCAATTTGCAGATTTCACCGGGATTGTACGGGCATATTCAGTATTCCACCAATCTCAGCAACTGGACAACGCTGACGAATTTTGTGGGAACGAATACGACGATCCCTATCCAGGACCCCACGGCAGGAAATGAAGCGAGGCGTTTTTATCGAGCGATCATACCGTGATGATCTCTGATGGTGGCGGATTATTTAATTTGAATCGTAGCGGAAATTAAAACGGCCTTCCGGGGCGACGGTTCCATCCAGATAAAAATCCATGATATCGCCCGGATGCTGCAGGTTATCCGCCCATTTGAAATCCAGTTCAATTGCGCTGTTACCGGTTTTTAAGCCAAGGGCATGGCGGGGGATGGCGAGTTGCAACTCATTGTCCACGACTTGAAGGGAAACTGGTGCAACCTTTTGCCAGTTCCAGCCGCCGACATTTTTCTCCAACCAGGCTTGGCCGGCGGAATCGACCATGCGGTCGACGATAAAATCATAACCGTTCCAGCCGGTTGCCGCATTTTGGCGGGTACTGATGAGCAGCCGCATCCAATTTGGGTCTGACTTCGGGGTGATGGGATTGCGGGTGCGCGCGTAGAAATAGACCTTACGGGAATCGCGGGCGACCTTGAGCGCAGCGAAATCGTTGCGGCCGGTGTGGTTGGTGTAATGTAAGCCACTCACACCGGGGAAATCGCGTGGTGCCGCTTCTGCGACCGGCGGCACGAACTCCGGCCGGACCGACGCCCATTGTTGGAACGTGCCGTCAAAATGGATTTTTATGGGCGGGGAGGCTTCGGGCAATGGCGGCACGCCTTTGTAGCGGCGAATGTTGGCGACCATTTGGTAGTAGTAATTATCACCATGTCCGCCGTTCTGGGGTTCGATGTCGCGGCTAAACTCTTCGCTATATTGGTCGACGAACATGATCGGTTTGCCGGGGGCGGACCAACGTCCCGCAGTCCATTCGTTCCAACCGGTGATCATTACAAACGGAGGGTTTAGTTCGAAGACGCGCTTCCATTGTTCCTGGAAGTTATACCCCTCACCGACTGAGCCGGCAGCAATATTCTGCTGGCCATCATGAAAGCTGCGGCCGCGGGCATCGCCGTCGCTCATATTCGTGACTTTGCCGTCGGTGGCCCGCAAATTTTGGGCGACCGAGACATTCACCTGTTCGGCGCGGTTGGGATCGCCGGTATAACCGTACGGTTGGGGATAGGTGGCCTCCCAATGCCAGGCGTTGGGCGTATTCGTTAGACTGAACGGCCAATGGGCGGCGCGCAGGGTGAAAAAACTTTTTAATTCATCGCTGGCTTCATTGGGATCGCAAATCATGAGCGGTTTGCCCTGCCAATGGAACCAGAGTTCGCGGTACAAGCCGGGTTGATAGAGGGCGCGGTAAATCTCGTTTGCCGTTTCTCCGGCTTTGGTATTGACCATGAAGGCGATTTGTGGCGTGCGGCCGCCGGCCAAACGAACTTCGCGAAAGGATTTGAGCAATTCAAAATAAACTTCGGGATAGGAACGGGCGTTGGTGGTGTCGAAAATCAACACGTCGACGCCGGCATCGGCGAGAAGCTGGGCGTGG
>Ga0302319_10022113_pt1 | contig 11429 bp, 7 predicted proteins | sample Bog_T0_2_FD_203319 | JGI IMG/M metagenome (GOLD analysis project Ga0302319, IMG submission 203319) | Peat permafrost microbial communities from Stordalen Mire near Abisko, Sweden - Bog_T0_2 | ecosystem: Environmental > Terrestrial > Soil > Wetlands > Peat | place: Sweden: Abisko, Stordalen Mire...
ACGCGGACGCTGGATGGGACACTCCGGCCGCTCTTTGAGAAATGGTATCCCGGCCTCGCCAACGACAATTCAGCGGAGGTGGCTCAAGCCGTCGCGGCATAAAACCCCAGGGATCCTGATGCTCTCCGGCCTGGCGATGCCGGTGAAACGCATGAAATCGCGGATCGCGTTCTCGTACGCGCGCCGGGTGCTCGGGTTGCTGAGATTGGCGAACCACTCGACCTCGGGCGGCACGTCGGCCAGCCGGTGAAACTCGGCGGCGGTCAGCAGCCGGTTGGCGGGCGCAATTTCGGTCGGGAGCTGGTCGGCGGTGTCGGTGTCGGTCATCATAGCCCCCTTCTTACTATTGATAAAATCTGTTATCAAGAGTAAAATCCGGGAATGAAAACACTCGCGCGGTATCTGGAGATCATCGTCGATCCCACCTTCGACGACTTCCACGGCAACGGCGGCTCGGTTCGCCATGCGTATCTTACTTGCGTCGCGATCTTCCATGCCGTTGATCGCGCCGCCGAGGAAACTGGGAAGCGCGCCGCGGTTGTCCGCCAGGACTGGTGCAAGGAATCGCTTGAATTCAAACTGGTCGATGTCCTCGCGCATCATTTCAAGCACGTGCAGAGTTCGGACGAGAAGATCCCGGCAAGCCGCCCCGGCCTGCCCATCGCGCTTGCGCTCGGGTTCGATGAGTCTGGCGAGGCAATGGACTTGCGGAATCTCTACTATGTCATCCGGGACGCAGTCCGGTTCGTTCATCAGAAAGCTGGAACGGTTCACCCCAAGCTGCCGTAGGTTGACCCTGAGTGGTTCTCCCAGAGGCACGCTATTCAGATCGCCTGAACTGAAGCCGCGATCCGATCCATCATTTCGCGAACATAAGTTGCCTTGTCCTCTTCCTGGAACAGGATGTTTCGTGAATCCATGGCCGTCTTCTCGACGGCCCACAGAAGCCGCATCATGTGAGACGGTGTATTCGAGATGATGAAGCTGCTGAGCGTCACAGACGGATCACCGAGGCGGCGCTCGATATCCTTAATGGTTTGATAAAACTGGATCTTCGGATCGTTGAATCCGAGATTGCGGATGCCCTTGGGGTCGATGAATGCGATGAACTGACGATCGCCGACGATCAGCCACAGGATGAAGTCGGGATGGAAATTGCCCGCTTCAAAAAAGCCGACCCCACGGCCCTTGCTGAGGTTTCGGAGCAGGTACAACTCCTTCTCGGCAAAAAAGGCCGTCGCGCCGTCGTGGAAGGCCTTCACGTCCTCGACGAGATTCCTTTCGCCCTTGTTGAGCGCAACCGGGCTGACCTCGACGATGTTCTGGTCGAGATACAGGAGCGGCTCGTACAAATGCCGCCCGAACCAGATCGCCTTCATGCCGTTGAACTCCCACGGCTTGAGGTTCCCCTCCTCGATCAGCGTCTTGAGCTCGGTGAGCTTGGTGACAATCTCCTCCTGAGACCGATCGAGAAGGATACGGTAATAACCCTCGCCGCCTTCGTCCCGGCCCTTCGGAAAATTGGGATCATCGGGGGAAAGTTCCTGATATTCGAGATGCGGCAGCTCCCATTCACGCTTGCGGAAGGTGTAGTATCGCTCGGTGTATTTTTTGAGCAGTGATAGCGCGATCTCCTCCCACAGATGGACCTTTTCGAACGAGTCGAAGGCGAGCTCCTCCGCTGGGATGAGCAACTGGTACCAACTCTGGTCGGCAAGGAGTTCGGCCACGCCATCTGCCGTCAGATTGAGATTGAACCAGCCACGCTCGGCCTTGAAGCGCTCGACCTCGAAAAAGAGCCTGTCCATGTCGAGGAAGGCGATGTGCCTGGCGCCTAAATGGGTCTGGTTGGGCGTTGCTTCGACATCCCCGCCGGTGACACCGCCTGACTTCATCGCCTGGATCTTCGGATACCAGTTCAGGGTGACCTGGTTCTTCTGCAGGTAGGCAGTGGCCTCGTCCCTCGCATGATCCGGCTTCGCCAGCGTTGGGACCGGGCCGAGCCTGCGGAAGGCGTCACCAAACTCCGTGCTTACCCCGTTAATCGTGCTCTTGAGGCGTATGGTCTTCAGCTTTTGCGTTCCGAGATTCTTGATGATCGGAAGCATGAACTCCACACGCTCATCATTGATAGGCAACCCTTCCTCTTCGAGAAAATCGCGGAACTGGGCCATGTAGTCGGCGCGAATGCCGAAGATCGACAACGTCTCCAGCACGCCGATGTACTTCGGCCGCGTCATGTCATCTGGCAACTGTGCCCTGCCGCTGCGTTTAAGGCTGGAACCGTATCCCTTCAGACGGACCCCGCGACCAAAGAGCTGGATGATTTGCGAGCCCTCGGTCTGGCCGACATTCATCAATCCCATCGTGCTGACGCGCCAGCTGTTCCAGCCCTCGGTGAATTTCTTTGAACCGATCAGCAAGTTGACGGTCGATTGCGGCGTGTTGATCGCGTGGAAGAGCGAGCCTGCGAACTCGCTGTCTTCCGTGGCAATTCCGTTGTCCTCACACAATTTGACCAACTTGGCGTCGTCGCCCACGTTGATCACGCCGAAAGGATCATTGTCGCCGACGCGCAGCGCGATCTCGCCGGTTGCGCCCTTCAGGTTCTCGACATGGAGCGCTCCACCACCTGCGGCGTTGAAAAGGATCGCAAGCGTTTCATCTAACACCTGCGCGGCCGAGAGGCCAAGCGTGTTGAGATAGGTGAAGCGACCGGCAAAAAGGTTCTTCCCGCCCGCGGTGACAAGCCCCTGATTGAGGACACGCTCGATGCGTTCAATGCTCCCGGCACGATCAGACACATAGCGCGACAGGAACTTCAGGATCTCGATGATATCGGATGCATCGCGCGAGGCGAGCGTCTTCGTCACGCTGCCGCCGACGAAAATCCAGAGCGGTTTGTCGATATTGAAAGGGCGGAACGTAAAGCTCTGCTCCTTATAGAGCCGCTGCTGCTGAAAGAAGGCCAGAAGGCAAGCGACCAGATAGGCGTCGAGATGGTTGGCCTGCGTTCCCTCGTCGAGGTTGAGGATCTGGTAGTCCTTGCCGAACCCGTCACCATAGAAATATCGGTAGGAATAATCGAACAGGATGCTCTTGGCGTAGGTGTCGGTAAGCGCGCGATTGCCCTTCACCGCTTGCCCGAAGGTCGCGGAATACTCGAAGGAAAAGCCCTTCTCGCAGAGCGCGTTGCGGAAGCGCATCCAAGCGCCTTCTTCGCCGCCCGATGCGCCACGGTGGCCCTCGTCGACCAAGACGAGGTTGTTGCCTTCGAAGGCGTCGATGGCGATGGTCTTATCGCCCATCTCATCCTTGAGCTTGTGGATGTCGAGGATCTCGATCCTCTGCCCAGCGAAAAGACCGGTGCCGTCCTTCTGAAACAATTCAGCGGCAAGCCCCGCCGCCTCGAACTCGCGCAAATGCTGCTGGCTGAGTCCCTCGTTCGGGGTGAGCAGAATGATGCGGTTCAGCTCGCGGCGACGGCGGTGTTTGTCGAGATAGAACTGGTATTGCAGAATGTTGGCATGCATCAGCAGCGTCTTGCCGCTGCCGGTCGCGCTCCAGTAGGCGATCTTGTTAATCTGTGACCAAGCCTCACCTTCTTCCTTGAAGGGCGCGATGTGGTCGGACTCCGGCTTGTCGGCATTGCACGCAGCGACCTGCTCGTTGATCGCCTTCAACAGTGCGTATGGATCGCTGAAATAGCGATCGAGATAGATCTCGGTGAAGAGCAGCGTCAGATACTGAAAATATTTCCAGACGATCGGCGCTTCGCCGCGCGTGATGCGGCGCTCGTTCAAGCGCTGTGTGTGCTTGACGATATTCTGGTCGTATTCCAGTAGCAGATCGGTGGGCAGCTTGGTCAGGTTGAAAAGCTGGGCCGTCAGCGCGTGATGAAAATGATGGACGTTGTTCTCGTCCATCCCCTCAAGCTTCTCATTGCGCAGATGTTCGGCCAGCTCTTCGAACCGTTTCACGTCAAACAGCGACAACAGCCACTGGTTCAAAGCAAGCTTGTGAACAAACTTGACCTGAGGCTTCCCGACACGAGGCTTTGTTTTGGTCGCAGCGCGCGCCATCACAAGCCCTCCGTGTCGAACATCAGCCGGTGGAAATCCTCTTCGATAAGGCGGACCTTCCATGTGTCATCGGCCGCTTTCAGGTTCTCCAGATTGTTGTCGCCGTTGACGTAGATGAGCCCGAATTCGCTGTCTTTGGCAGAATAGCCGGCGCGGGTGAACCACGTATCGAGGACGAGATTGTCCTGGTCAGGCTCCCCAGTGAGCTTGCGCCAGATGATCAGCGTGCGGCGCCCATCTGGCGTGGCGCCGGTAACAGTGCGGAACCACCAAGGGCCGTCCGCGTCCTGGCGCAGGCGCCCCTTGAGCACGAGCCGCCCTTCGGCATCGCGATCAAACTCGGCGGTGAAGGACTGCGGTGCGGCGATGCCCTGAACGGTGAGGCCGATCAGCCAGTTGAACGTCTCCAGCAGGTCGACATTCACCTCGCGGCTTTCGTCCGATCCCGGACGCTTGACCTTGAGCTGGTAGGCGGTCGGGTCGGCGAAGGCTTTTACGTTCAGAAGCGACTGGCTGCCGCGTGTCTCCACATCAAGCATGTAGCGGAGCATGTATTGCTCCTTGAGCCGATCGGCGCCCTGCGCATCGGCCGAGGCAAGCAGATCGTCCTGCTGCGCCGAGCGTCGCGGCACGAGATTATTGAGGGCATCTTCGTAGGATTCGAGGCGGATCACTTTGAATATCTTCGGGCCGGCACTCGCCTCATCGCTACTCGCAGGCGCCGATGGCTTCCCGTCTGACCAGTGTGGAGTGAAAGTTACCTTCTTCATCCGAGGCAAAAGGACGGTGTCAAAATGCGCACCCATCTCAACAAGTATGAACCTGCGTCGCCCTCCGTTGTTTCGGTTGAGGTTAATGACGGCGTGCCCAGTTGTGCCAGACCCGCCGAAATAATCCAGAATCATCGCCTTCGGTGCCCCACCACCGGATATGTAAATCGCGTCCTGCACGGCAAAAATGGATTTTGGATATGAAAACGGGGAGCTGCCGAATAAAGATTTTAGTACGGCGGTGCCGTGTTCTGTCGCCGAGTACTTTGCATCAAACCATGAAGAAACCGAAACTACGCCGTCTTCATGAGGTCTGCGCTTCGCATAGACATAGTCTTTTCCTGACCGGTCTTTCCGGATGCAAAGATCAGATGCCCGCCTTGTCACCGAGCTGTGCTCCCACCGCCAACGCTTCTCAACCCCGTCCTCGTTGATAGGCCACACGACCTGTTCGTTTTGTTGGGGGTCTTCTTTGACGATCCACGACTCGGTCGCCTCATCCCACTCCATATTGGGAACGCGGATCGTATTCTCGCCCAAATAGATGGGGTAAAACATCGTTCGACGGTCGGCGCGATTTGCTCCAGCGCCTTCGCGGCGGAGGTTCCGCCACTCGAACACGCCATCCTCATCCTTCTGCGAGAAACGCGCGGCCTGTTCGTCGGTAGGAGGCATTCTGCCTATCTTTGACTTCGTCGTTTCACCTGCGAAGATCAGATATTCATGAGACACTGAGTAGCCAGTCTGAGTCGGGCGGCCTGAGGGGTTTGCCCGCACGACAACGGTGCCCAATATCCGACCGTCAAAATTGTCTCCGATAAGGAAGTTAAGTTCTCGCTGCTGCTCATCATCGATAGCTGCGATCAAGACTCCAGCCTCGGTCATGATCGGCCGCGATAGACGTAGTCGATCATTCATCAGCGACATCCAACTCGAAGACTTGTAGCCGTTTTTGTAGTCAATCGCCGAAGCGTCCGTATTGTACGGAGGATCGATATACACACAGTCGATTCCGCCAGAGTACCTGTTTTGTAACAGCACCAGAGCTTGCGAATTCTCGCTTTCGATAAGTATACCGTCAACATTTGTGTCGAGATTGTCCAATACGTTCAGCAAACGCTGCAGAAATTCCCCTCCGAAATGCCGCGTATCCACCATAAGCGTCTGATGCGCATTCAAGAATTCAATCGAAAGAGGTTTCCTATATCCGGGCGTCGCCAAATCGCCCTTGATCTCGTCAATCGCGAACAGCTGAACCCACTCCTCACGCTGCTCATCGTTGGCGGCGATCTCCGGATAGAACTCCTCGGGAATCCGGTCCAACGAGATGCAATATTGCGTCTCGACGACGAATTTTTTCTTCAGCCACAGCTTTTTCTGGAAATCCTCAAGCTGGGCGAGGAAGTCGATGATCTTGCCGGCAATTCGGCGGATCACCCTGATCTTCGACAGGTATTGCTCAACACGCGGCGCGGTGTCGCTCTCGATGTCGTCGAGATGCATCACCTCGTTCTTGACGTAGAAATCCAGCTCGCGACGCAGGAAGCCGCCAAGGTCTTTGTGGATGAAGTAATCGAAGGTGTTGCGGGCGGTGTAGCGCTTCAAATGCCCTTCGAGGCGCGAATTGCCGGGCGCTTCGCCGTTCAGGTTCACATGCGGCTTGGCAAGCTCGGTAACCCACGACGTGAAGCCAGCACCACTGACGGCCAGAATGCGGCCGACGGTCGACGCCGTAAGGTCCTTTTGAGCCGGAGGCTTTTTCTTCCCCTCCCGCTCGCTCTCCGGCCAATCGGTCAATGTCGCTGGCCGATAGGCAAAGCGCAGGATCAGATCGCCGTCTTCCTCTGCGATGAAATCCTCCGCGGCTAGGATGAAGACGCGGTCCTTGCCTTCCGACACCTTGACGTTGCCGTGCTCACCCTCGGCAGCATCAACCAGCCGAAAATGGACACGCATCGGATTGGTCGCATCATCTGGCCTGAGGCGAAACGCGTAGTCACGCAGATACTCGCTGGTCTTGATGTAGTACTGGTCACGATTGGCCCAATGAAGTTTGACCTCCTCCCCCTCATAGGGGATCGCGTAGACGCCTGGCCGATAAACGCGCTTGGCGAGGAAGTCACCGTCCGAATAGTAGCGGCGGAAGAAGCTGAAGAGATGGTCGTAAACCTCGTTCTCAAGCCCGCCGATATCGACCGCGTCGTTCGCGATCTTGGCGCGCAGCTCCTTGACCTTCGGCAATGTCTCCGGATCGGCGCCCAGGCTTTGCGCCTGCTCGATCGCCTTGGCGAGTTCCTTTTCCAACTCCGCTTTGTCGGATGTCTTATAGAGGCCGAAGGCTTGCCTCACTTGCGGGAGCAGATCCTTGTCGAGGAACTGCGTCACCTCAGCGCTCTTGGCGTGCATGATCCGGTAGAGGCCGAAATCCAGATCGGGCTGGTCGAGCTGGAACAGCTCCTTCAGCAGGGCTTTCAGCTTTTCAAATTTCTGGCTCATCACGCCACCTGCTTTATTTTCAAAAGTGTTGTCCTGGACATCAAACGACCCGCCAGCGGATGGTGAAGAGGGCCTGAGTTTCCGTGCGCTGCGCCAGCCGTCGCTCAAGCTGGTCAATCAATGAATCCCGCTTCACCATGATTTCGTCCTCGACGGTGAAAATCTCCTGGCGCTGGCGGCGCTGTTGGCGCTCCAGGGTCTGGAGTTTCTCCTGAATGGCGTGCTGCTCCTGAAGCGTCACGGCCTGACGCGCCTGGCGGCGCAGCGCCTTGATCTGCTCCTTGGTGTCGGCCAGAGCCTTCTCCGCCGACAGCACCATGTCGTCCGCCCATTTTTCCAGCTTCTCGCGCGCCTGGTGGAAATGGGCGCTATTCTGCTCAAGGGACAGGCTGATCGTCGCCTTGCTGTGGCGCTGGGCATCGGCGTCGAGCCGACGGATCACTGCGTCCGGGGGCTCTGCGGTGTCGTCGACCCGCCCTGAACAACCGAAGAGCTTCTCCATCGCCTCCTGGTCGAGCGCGTTCCCGTCGTCGTCGAAACCAGAGAACAGAAGATATTCCTCGCGCTCGTAGGACTCGATCTGAAGGCGGGTCAACGTCAGATAGCCGGCCTTGCCGCGCAGGGCCTCGACAACATGAACGCGGGACGCGTGGCCTGAGACATCGAACACGATGCTGGCGGCTGGCGTTGCCAACGCCTTCCCGCTTTCGACCACGTGTTCGCCCAGAGGGTGGGACAGGCGATATAGGTAGCGTCCCTGCTCATCACTTCGGTCCAAGCCGGGCTCCGGTTGGGATTTCGAGATAAGGTGATAGCGGCCTGCGGCGAGATCTGGGCGCGGCGGTCTTGTCAGGTCGAAGGCCAGAACGCCGTCGTCAAATCTGGCGCGATCATCAAGGACAAAATGGGTCAATGACCAAAAGCGCTGCCCGACACGATCGAGTTGGGCTTTCGCGTCGGCGAGCTTGATGCGCAAGCGCTGATGGACGTCCTCATCGAAGTGCTCGAAGAGCTTACGCCGCGTGTCATCCATGCGGGCACGTATGCTCTCGTCCATCTCTTCCTGGAGCTTTTGAAAGGCAGCCTCGATTTCCTCGGAGGTCCTGCATTCCTGATAGATGGCCAGAATACGCTTCTCAAAATCCACGCCAGACTCGATGCTCCCGAGAACATCGTCCGATGCGCCGAAGACACCGCTGAACAGGCTGAATTTCTCGCCCAGCAACTCAAGCACGCGACGATCCGCGTCGTTGCGTTCGTTCAGGAAGTTGATCACGACAACATCGTGCTTCTGACCGTAACGATGGCACCGCCCGATGCGCTGTTCGATGCGTTGCGGATTCCACGGCAGGTCATAGTTCACGACGAGCGAGCAGAATTGAAGGTTCACCCCTTCGGCGGCCGCCTCCGTTGCGAGGAGGATCGTCGCACTGTCCCGAAAATGCTCAATCAGCGCGGCGCGAACGTCGATCGCGCGTGAGCCGGATGCTCGGCCGGTGCCTTTGTTCCGTGTCAGCCACCCTTCATAAATCTGCGTGGCCTCGGGGCCGCCGTTGGTTCCGTTGAACACAACAACCTGGCCCCTGTAGCCATGCGATTCGAGGAAGGTCTTCAGGTAGTCTTGTGTTCGGCGGGACTCCGTAAACACGAGCGCTTTCCGCGCCGCGCCGGTTTCCGACATCTGGGCAAAACCAATATCCAGCGCTTTCAAAAGGGTCTCGGTTTTCGTGTCGACCGGAATCCCCCGCGCGCGTGCCGCCAGTTGCCGCAGGAGTTCGATTTCCTCCTTCAGCTTTTGGCGATCGATGATCGCGGGACGATCTTGAGCAGCGTCCGCAGGAGGGTCCTCCGCCAGGATGTCGTCCAGGAGTTCGTCTTCAATGTCCTCAGCTTCGATAAGACGCTCGGCGAACTCGGGATCATCTGAAATCTGCTCGTCGCGAAGCGCTTCCAGCCTCGTGCGGAGCGTGTCGAGCGTGCCGGCTATCGCCTGCGACGACGAGGCCAGGAGCTTGCGCAAGATGAGTGCCGTCAGGTGGCGCTGACGCTGAGGCAGCGCATAGCTGTTGGGGCGCTGCAAAAATGACGATACCGCCTCGTAGAGCGAGTGCTCTGCGTCACTCGGCGTGAAGGGGCGGGTGATCGCACGCCTCTCGGTGTATCTGACGTACTCGGTGACCTGATTGCGCAGCGTCCGCTTGCAAAATGTTGCAAGTCGCTGGCGAAGGTCGGTGATGCTGCTTCCCGCGCCGGCATAACGCGCCCTGAACGCATTGATGTCACCGAACAGATGTTCGTCGATGAGCGTCGATAGGCCATACAGCTCGACGAGCGAATTTTGGAGCGGCGTCGCGGTCAGCAAAAGTTTGCGGCTGTCCCCGGTTGCCCAGCGAATGCCTTGGCCCACCTTGTTGCTGGGGCGATACGCGTTCCGGAGCTTGTGGGCCTCGTCCACCACCACGAGGTCCCATGCTATTGCCTTGATCTCCTCGCGCAGCGCGCTCGCATAGTTGAAGGAGACGATCAGAACCGCTTTTTCGTTGAGGGGAGCCCGGCCAAGGCGCTGCTCGTCCTTGAACGTTTTCGCGTCGAGCACACGCGTTGGCAGGTTAAACTTTTCGGAGAGCTCCAAAGCCCACTGCTTTCTAAGCGACGCGGGACATATGACAATCAACCGACGTTTGCGCTCAGCCCAGAACTGGCACATCACGATGCCGGCCTCGATCGTTTTCCCGAGCCCCACTTCGTCGGCCAAGAGGACCCCCTTGGAAAGCGGCGACTCAAGGGCGAAGAGGGCGGCCTCGATCTGGTGGGGATTCATATCCACAGCAGCGTCGAACAAGGCCATGGAAAGGCGATCAAGCCCCGAGGAGGCTCGACGGGTGAGATCGTAAGCAAAATACCTAGCTTGATATGAGGTGAGGCTCATCGCTAGCGCCACGGATTGACGATCTCGATGCCGCACCCCTCGAAATCCGGCACGTTGCGTGTGGCAAGCGCCGCGCCGCGCGACCGCGCGATTGCGGCAATCTGGGCATCTGCCTGTGAAATCGGCCGGCCGGTCTGGCGGCGCTCGGCCGCGATCTCGGCGAAGGCGACGGCTGCCGGGCTATCGAAGGGCAGGATGCGACCGCTGAAGTCCTCCCCCAGCATGTTCTCGATCTCGACGGCAAGGGCCGATCGCCGCTTACCGGGCGGCATGAGGGCAAGGCCATAGCGCAGCTCGGCCTCGGTGATGGCGGAGATAAACACGCTGGCGGCCGGTTGGTCGGCAAGCCACTGCTCAACCGCCACCTCGGGAGCCGCGCGCATCAGCTCTGACAGGATGTTCGTATCGAGAAGGATCATTCGTCGAAGGACGGCGGCGCGCGCATCGGCTCGCGGGGAACCGTCGGCAGTTCCACCCCGCCAAGCGGCGCGAAGCGGGCACGAATAGCGGTCGCTAAATTACCCGGCCGCGACGGCTCGCGGCTGAGTGCGGAACGGAGAATATCCCGCGCTTCGTCCTCCATCGAACGGCCATGGATCGCCGCCTGGATGCGCAGCCGCGCCTTCAGGGGATCGTCGAGATTTCGAATCGTGATGCTTGCCATAGCCGCCTCGCAATCATTGCTGACATTATAAGCATTGATTGCGGGCGTTTCCAACCCTACTGCGCCGGCACGGTGATCGTGCAGCGCTGTTCCTTCTTCGCCTTGGCCGCCGCCTCCCGGCACGCCGCCAGCGCCTCCTGATTGACGCGCACCAGGTTGGAGGCGTCCGCCAAGCCGCGCCATCCGTCCGGGCTACCGGCCTGCATCAAGGCGATGCCGGCATTCCAGCGATTGGCGTTCATGATGACAGCCGCCACGGCGCTATCCCCGCCGAAAGGCAGCGCACCAGCCACGAACGGCGACACCAGCAACCCGACGACCAAGGCCCCCGACGCGGCATACAGCAGCCAGTTGCGCTGCGCGTCCTGCTTCCGCACCGTGCCGATCAAGCCTGCGAGTTGGTGCCGCTCGCGCTCGGCGTCCTGAGCGGCCCGGTCGAGCTTCTGCACCGCCTCGCGCATCAGCATGTTGCCGGCCTGGGCAACGGC
>Ga0302319_10022114_pt1 | contig 11429 bp, 5 predicted proteins | sample Bog_T0_2_FD_203319 | JGI IMG/M metagenome (GOLD analysis project Ga0302319, IMG submission 203319) | Peat permafrost microbial communities from Stordalen Mire near Abisko, Sweden - Bog_T0_2 | ecosystem: Environmental > Terrestrial > Soil > Wetlands > Peat | place: Sweden: Abisko, Stordalen Mire...
TGCTTTGCGCGCCAATCCACGTGACTTCAACGCCAATTTAGATCTGGGCGCGATACGGCTGAAGGAACGAGACTTTGCGAACGCGCGGCCGCTCTTGGAACTCGCTCTGGAAATTCAACCCGGGGTTCCGATTGCCCGGCTTGAAATGGCGAAATTGGAGGAAGCGACAGACAGAAATGCTGAAGCTGCCGCCTTACTGGAAGACCTCATAATGGCGGAACCCAACTGGATGGAACCGCATTGGGAGTTGGCGAACGCCTACTATGAACTCGACCGCCCCGCAGACGGGAAACGGGAAAGAATGATCGCCCATGAGTTGAAGATGCGCCGCGAAGAGCACGAAACAAACCACAAGTAATCAAGACTTCGCTTTCCTGATCGGCCGGCTCACAATCAGAAAAGATTCCCAGCCACCTGTTCAGCGGCCAGATAGATCTTCGACTGAAGTGCTTCCCGCGGGAACGTGAAGTCCTTCTTGAGCGTGCTCGCAATTGTGATCGTGAAGACCTGATCTCTCACTCGCCCTACCAGTCTTTCCCCCGGCCCTCCCTTTCGATCATCGGCAGAGCAGGTGAGCGCTTCGTTGCCGATGGCCTTCAATGGAGCGGAATCGGCTCCGCAACTCTGCGCGAGCGCAGTCATCCGTGCATGAGGATCGGCCGCTGTTTCAACAGTCACGCGCAGCGTCCGCACCGCATCTGTGCCTGTCTGCGTGAACGTGCAGACCGTTGTCTGCTTATCAGCGGATGCAGTCACCTCGCCGACAGCGTCACCTCCCAGAAGGGACGATGCTGTCGTCTCATTGATCCATGCGCAATTGTTTGCCGCCCTTGCGCCGGCTGGAAAACCTAACAGGCAAATTGGCAGCATGACCCAAATTGAATTGCGCGAGAACCACTTGTGGCGATCGGTTCTATTTGCCATTTTGCGAGCCTACGCCACTATTCAAGAGATCGGAGTGGATATGCCAGGGAATACTCTCAGTGGATATCTCAGGATGTTCACGAAGATAATCCAACCCGTAAGTCGGAGCGCCAGGATCAACCTTCTTATCCACAAACATCGCCTGTTGTTCCGCAGCTTCCTTGGTTCTGCCTACGCGCCGGTAAAGAATTGACAGGTTGTAATGCGCAGCCAGATCGTCCGGATCGATCCTCTGCAAGGCTTCAAACTGTTCTAGCGCGGCCGGATTGTTGTTTTGCTGGTAGTAAGTGATACCGAGTTCGCGCCGCGCGTCGCGCGATTGCGGAAACATCTCAACCACCTTGCGGAAGTCGGCGATTTCCTTTTCCGTATTTCCCGCGCGCCGCTGCAACAGGCCATCGTAGTAGGTCGCGCGCGCGCTGTTCGGGTCGAGTACGAGCGCCTTGCGAATCGCCGTGCGCGCTGAGTCGTACTTCTCCCAGACAATCTCGGTGAGACCAACGTTGGTATAGGCTTCCGCATATTGCGGTCGCAACTTGATCACTTCGGTGAACGCCTGGATCGACTCCATGTACTGGAACTGATCAAGCAGCGCGATGCCCAGATTGTTCCAGCGCATCCAGTCCTGATTATCGCTCGGGTCAGGCGTTTCCGGCGCGTTGTCGCCCACTTTCAGCACGCGGGTTCGCGATGCAATCTCAACTATTGGATAGGCTGGGTGATCTTTGCCAAAGATGTTATTGAGATAGCTCTGGCGCAGATGGCGATAGTTAACTTTCGCTGTGACACTCACCGCGCCACTCGCATCGGCCGGCATGCGGAACTGGTAGCGGACCAGGGCCGAACGGCCGGCCTGCACACTGTTGTCATACGCGACGGAATGGATTGTCCACACCTTGTGGTTATCGACGAAATCGCCCTGGTCAGTTACGGGCCGGTTGGTGAAGCTGTGCGCGCGCGGGTCCAGCATTCCATCCGGCTTGATGAATCCGCTGTGGTAGATTTCCGTGCCCGCCGAATCCTTTACGGTGAACTCCACCCATGCTTCATAGAGGTCGCGCACTTCCGGAATCAGCGAGTGCCCGATGTTCTTGTTCTGGATCACAACGTAAGCGTCCACCGTCTGGCTGGGAGCGAGCTTATACGGAACCGAGCCAAGAGGTGCAATCAGCTTGTCGCTTTCGGCCGTCTTGAGGGCGAAGATATCCACGTTGAGATAATTGCCCGCACGCAGGAAGTCGATGGTCTTGCTCAGTTGCTCATCGTAACCGTAATAAAAAGGCACCGCGGTGTTGCCCGCCAGCCAGCGGTGCGATGCAAATGTGCCGTTCTTTGCCCCGTAGTCAGGCAGCGCATTGGGGTTGCGCTTCATGTGGCATCCCTGGCACGTGGTAAAGTCCGCTTGGTAGAAGGTCAGCGGGTTGCGCTGCGAAAACTTCGATTGCTGCCACTCGTCGTAAGCGGTAAAGGCACGAATGAATTTGTAGTCGTTCAAGGTGGCTGGCAGGTTGGCCTTGTGGCAGGCCGCGCAGAACTCTGGCGTGCGCAGGAAGTCGTGCATTACTGCCTTCGAATGCCGCTCCGGATGCTTGAGGATCATGTCGAAGGGAACCATTCCGGGAATCCGCTCCCCCTTCTCGTCGACGATTACCGAAGGTACGCCCATCTTCACGCTTGCGTTGCCATTGGTCGAATCGAGACTGACAACAGAATGGCAAGTGGTGCAGGTGAGCCCATCGGAATCGAACCTGCTGCGATCCACCTTGGAATCCGGAGTCAGTGCCGCGCCAAGCACCCCGATCGGATTGTGGCAGCTGTCGCAGTGTCGAGTCAAAGCTATCCCACGATCCTTGTCGCGAATGAGAATATTGACGCTGGTGCGATAAAACGGAGTGCGAAAGGCGTTCGAATGCAGCGCCTGCCGCCACTGACTATAGGCTTCCTGGTGGCAAGTGCCGCAGTACTCGGCCGTAGGGAATGCGCCAGGTTGCAGAAATCCGTCGCCCACAACCTGAATATTGCCCGGTGTATACGGATTCTTCTTTCCGTAGTGAAATTCATACTTTGGAGTGACCTTGTCGTTGTATGCCTGTCGATCAGACGCCAGCTTCTGCTCGGCCTTTGCTTTCCATTTCGCGATCGCCTCGCGCTGCTCCGGCGTATCCACAACAGGCGGCGCACCCTTGGCCGGAGGCGTGTACTTTGGTGGCGGCGGAGGAGCTGGAGTTACGGCTTGTGCAGACGCGTCGCCCGGCTCTGTCTGAGCCTGCTGAGCCGCGGCCCGTGCGGCCCAACCTCCTTGCACGGCTAGCCCAGCGCTGACAATCAGTATGCTTGCGATGCTTGCCATTGGAGCTCCGTGCGAAGCAGCGAGGAACTCTCGCGCGACTTCAGTTTTCTTCATCGTGTTGACGGCGAGACTACTTGCCTGCATGCGCCGGAGATGCCGCTGTACGGTGCTCAGCAATTGCGTCGTAAACGCTGCTCACAAGGCCCTTGCCTTCTTCGATCGCGAAGTAACGGTCAACGCTGGGCAGATTGAAGGTCTCTTTGACCCCGTCCGGCCAATGAATCTCAACCTTGTCAACCGTCGTAGATGCACCCAGGCCAAAATGCACGCGAAAATCATTCGACGACTCGAAGCTCCCACCGCTCATTACATCTCCGCGCTGGCGCTGCCCGCCCGCCGTCAAATAAACCGCAGAGCCAATTGCATCTTTTGAGCTCTTACCCGCTCCAATCAGCAACAAGCCTACCCAGTGGTTGTGGTCGTCGCTGACGTTGCGCAGCAGCACTGGAGTGTGGTCCAGACAGTTAATGACCACGTCGATTTTGCCGTCGTTGAACAAGTCGCCAAAAGCCGCGCCGCGTGCCGGAATAACATCGGCCAGGCCAGTGCCTTCCACCGCAGGCATCACTTCAAACTTCTTGCCGTGATCCACGTTATGAAATAGCAGCGGACGTTCGGCAAAGGATGTGCCCCAGTCATGCTTATCCACCTGCGGATAAACATGGCCGCTTACGAACATCAGGTCTTTCCATCCATCGTTGTCGTAGTCGAAAAACGCCGTGCCCCAACTCAGGAACGGATAGGTCGGTTCGGCGATGCCCATCTGCGGCGTGATATCCACAAAGTTGCCGTCGCCGTCATTCCGGTACAGCGTTTTGTAGTCGTCGGAGAACGTCGTTGTATAGAGATCCAGGCGGCCATTGTTCTTGTAATCCCCTACCGCCAGCCCCATGGACGCCGTTTCCCGCGCATCCTGGTTAAGTGCGAAGCCGGAGTAGAAGCTCGCATCCTGGAAGGTCCCGTCGCCGTTATTCATATAAAGATAGTTAGGCGAAGAATCGTCGGTTACCAGCAAATCTACTTTGCCATCGTCGTTAATATCCACAAAGGTCGAGGAGAATCCATAATAGCGGCGCTTGTCGCTCACGCCCGCCTTTTCACTCACGTCGGTAAACGTCCCATCCCCATTGTTATGGAACAGATGGTCTGGTTCACCCGGCAGACCGCGCGGCCCGCACATGGTCTGGGTCCCGCGAAACTGGCAGTTTGCAAAGCCCACGGCCTTTGATCCGCTGGCGGGCAGATGGTTCATGTCCCAATGGACATACCCAGGAACAAAGATATCGAGCCGCCCGTCACCGTCATAATCGCCAAAGCTCGGCCCAGTCGACCAATTACCGAGAGTTACGCCGGCCTTCTCTGCAACGTCGGTGAAGGTTCCGTCGTGATTGTTATGGTAGAGGCGGTTTTTGCCGTAATTAGCCACATAGAGATCGGGCCACCCATCGTTGTCAAAATCACCAACAGCCACGCCGAATCCCCAGCGGCCGTTGGTCACGCCGGCCGCCTCGGCAACGTTGGTAAATGTTCCATCGTGATTGTTATGGAACAGCGCCGCCTGGGGCGGCTCAACCTTGCCATCAAGCGCGTCGTAAGTTGATCCGTTGACGATATAGATGTCGAGCCACCCATCGTGATCGTAATCCAGCAACGCCACACCGGAGCCAATGGTCTCAAGGATGTACGGCTTTTCCGGCGTCCCCATTTTGTGCTTCCAAACCGTAAGCCCGGCTTTTTCAGAGATGTCCTGAAAAACAATGGGGCCTGTCTTCACAAATCCGCCTGCAGTAATGGGACGCTTTTCCGCGTCCAGCACGGGGGCGAATACGCCGCCTGTCGCCGAACCACTTTGCTGTTGAGGCTGGCTGGAAGCCGCGCCACCCCCATAGAGCGGCGTTTGGGACGGAGAAGCCGCCTGGGAAAAGGCTGTTTGGCAGAAGAGCGCACACATTACAAGCGCAACGGCCAAACTCCGCCGCCGAAGGGCTGGAAACAACGAAGATCTCATCAAGACGCGACCTCACCGTGGGGGAAGAACCCATCGCATGCAATTGTTGCCCGCTTCGCTCTGGCTGTCTCCCCTCCCTGGGGGGATCAAACCCTCCTCCGATCGAATGACCTGATGCGCGGGGTCGGCTGAGCAACGGCGGGAAAACGTCCACGCGGGTCGCTCTCAGGCTTCTCACGCAAACGCAATTCTATTCTCATCCAGAGGGTTGATTCAAGCACCCATCTTTAGGCCTTTGTGTCAGGCGCCTTGGCTGGCGGAGTATTCCAATTGAGCCACACCAAGTGACTCAGGCTGCTTTTCAGGCTATCGAACCCAGGCCGGATTCCCCTGTCCTTCGTCAAAGCCGGAGCTCGCAAACAATGGTTCCTGCGCACGTTGGCTTGTTGATTGTCTTCGCATGAAGAGGCCAATCGTGGCTGGGTTACGGATTGGAAGCTGACGGGAGCGATGGAATGAACTCAATATCGATCAAGTTCGCGGGCCATCTGGCCGAATCGTTGGGTAAGGTAGGTTGGTCGCGAGTTCGAGTAGCTGCGGTCTTCTTCCTCGCAGTGCTGTCACTCCCGCTGTTCGGCGTCTCGCAAGGACCACGACCCGATGCTCCCAGCGCTTCTCAGTCTACGATGCGTGAGCATTACGAGGCTGCTTTCAGGTTTCAGAATGCCGGCAAGACCGCCCAGGCGGATTCGGAATATGAGCTTTACCTTGGCCAGGTGTTGCATCACATCGCAAACGGACGCGCCAACGCTGGAGACTACGCGCAAGCTGCGCCCCTCTATGAAGAATCCCTGAGGCTCCATCCGGACGATCCGAACGTTGAAATGGACTTTGCTACCGTCGCCCTCGACGCATCCGACTGGACGAGAGCCGAGGCGCTAACCACATCGGTGCTCGACTCTCGTCAACGCAGCGGGCAGGCACCCGACGTGCGCGCCGTAGATGAACTCGCCCAAGCACAACTCGAGTTGGGTAAGCACGAAGAAGCTCTGGAGCACTTCAAACTGGCCGCAAGCTTGCATGGGGATTTCGACTCCTTCTCCAAGTTGGCCTCTGCTTACCTGGTGCTAGGGGATAGAGCAAACGCCGCCAAGATCCTGGATGAGATGCTGCGGAAATTCGGGGACACAGCGTCATTGCACATGCAGTTTGGTTCCCTTTACGGCGGCGCCAAATTCTTTGACGCAGCGGTCGACGAGTTCAAAAGAGCAATCGGGATGGACGATCACCTCAAAGGCGCGCATTATTCGCTTGGCGCCAGCTACATGATGCAGTTTGGTGAGCTGGGGTACGACAAAGCGGAAGCGGAATTTCGCAAGGAACTCGAGATAGACCCTTCAGATGCGCTCGTGTCTATGCCGCTGGGCCGCATCCTGATGAGCAGGCGCCACTATACGGAGGCTGAGGCAGATTTGAAGCGCGCCGCGCAAGCGAGCCACCAGAGTGCCGCTGTCTTCCTCACGCTTGGCCAGCTTTATAAAGACATGGGAAAGGTTGCAGATGCGGAACGGGAATTTCGCAAATCGATTGCCTTGACGCTGGACCCCTCTAAGAATGGCTATGAAGTGGAGCAGGCGCATTTCTGGCTGGGCAGACTTCTGGTGGAGAACGGCCAAATCCCAGAAGGACATCAGGAGCTGGATATTTCGCGCAATCTGCTTTATCTGAAGGAGCAACAGGTGCAGTTAAGGCTGGCAGGAAGAGCCATGCTGCAGTTACCGATGGAAAGGACCCACATTGCCAATCCAGAGCAATTGGCGGCGCTCAAGACATTCGAGAGTCTGGCAGCTCCCGTGATTGCCAGCAGCTATCACAACCTTGCGGTGAACAAGGCCAATTCAGGTGAGTTCGCGATTGCGTCGAAGGACTTTGAACAGGCGGCAAAATGGAATCCCCTCCTCGACGGAATCGATGAGAGCTGGGGACGAGCCGCATTTGCCGCCAAGGAATATGGCAACGCTGTCACACCCCTCACCCACTCACTTGCCGCGCATCCCGAGAACCAGAAAACGCGCGCGCTGCTTGGGCTGAGCCTCTTCATGGTCCACGACTATGTGAAGACGCTCGAAGTACTGAGGCCAATCGAGTCGATTGAGAACGCGGGACCTCCGATGACCGTTGCCTGGGAAGGATCGCTTGCCATGACCGGGGATCCGGGTCAGGAGTTGGAACATTTGAAAAGTCTGGAGGCCGCGAACCTTGACATGCCGGTAGTTCACTATCTACTTGGCACAGCCTATGCCAGGCAGAAACATTACACACTGTCGGCAAATGAACTGATTGCCGCCCTGAAGCTTGATCCCTCCAACAGGGACGCCATGATTGCGTTAGCCAAGACTGACCTGGCGCTGGGTGACAAGTCTGCGGCTCTCGATTTGTACTTGCAGTTGGTGCACCCAGGATCGCAGGATGGAGAATCTTTCCGCCAGTTGGCGCGGCTGCAAGCTGAACTCGGCTTGACCCAGGCCGCCATTGCCACCCTGGAATCCGCAAGCCGTATCCACCCGATGGATGCCGGCTATCATGCCGCATTGGCCGAGTTATATCGCGGATGCGCCCAGCCGGAAGATGCTGAAAGGGAGGCCACTACTTCGGAGACGCTCCTGACCGAGAGCGAATTCAGCCACCAACCTGGAAGCTTGATTTCAGACCGCAATCACCCATCTGAAGAGCCATCGAAGATGCAGCCAAATTGAAGCTTGCCACGAGCCACCACCAACCTCAGCCGGTATGCTTCCATCAGGAGAGCCTCCCACAACCGAGGCCGGTTTTGTTCCCGGCTCAGCACACCATACAATACAAATAAGCCTTGCGGAATCAGGAGTCGACGCGGTCCCAAAACGATTGCCACCCGCCCGGTACAGTCATTTGGGGAGCGCCCGTAAGTCATTGAAGGGCCTGTAGCTCAACGGTTAGAGCAGGGGACTCATAATCCCTTGGTTGGGGGTTCGAATCCCTCCGGGCCCACCATTCCAAGGCTGTCGAATGATCAAGAACGGAACCTGTCGCCGCGATGCCTTGCGGCAAGGTTTTGTCCCCGCCAGGCCGAGACACTCGTTCAATTCCCGCTATTGCTCCGTATAGGTGTAATTCGAATACTGATACGAGCCGTTGATCAGCGAATAGAGGCTCACATACAGCGTGCCACCGGTGGTTGGAATCCCCGTCACGCTCTGGCTCTGACCGGGTACTGCTGCCCCATAGATGTTTGTGGAACCCACGCCCGTTGTGCCCACCTTAAGGTAGTACGACGTAACCTGCGACCCCGCAGTCCAGGAGAACAAAACCGTGGAGCCAGTAAGCGTACTCCCTGGTGTAGGGGATATCATGCTCGCAGGCGCGGCTGGACCCTCTTCGGTGTAGGTGTAATCGTTGTAGTCCCACGTATCGGCGATCAGCGAGTAAAGGCGGACGTAGAGCGTTCCCCCAGTCGTCGGGATTCCGGTTATGCTCTTGCTTTGGCCGGTGACAACTCCACCGAAGACGTCATCGGAACCAGCCCCGGTGGTGCCCACATGCAGGTCGTACTGCTTTACCAGAGACCCGGTTGTCCACGAGAATGTCGCTGTCGAGCTGGTGAGCGTGCTGCCGGGCGTGGGTGATGACATCGTCGCAGGCGCAGCGGGGCTGGCTTCGGTATAGGTGTAGTCGTTGTAGTCCCATGTATCTGCGATCAGCGAATAGAGGCGGACGTAGAGCGTTGCGCCGGTCGTCGGAATCCCGGAAACACTTTGGCTCTGGCCGGTGACTTGCCCGCCAAAGAGGTTACCGGAGCCCACACCGGCGGTGCCCACATGGAGGCTATATTGCTTCACCTGCGATCCGGTCGTCCACGCGAAGGTCACCGTGGAACCGGTGAGTGTACTGCCGGGCATGGGTGACGACACTGTTGCCGGCGCGGCGGGGCTTTCCTCGGTGTAGGTGTAGTCGTTGTACTGCCATGCTCCGGGAATTTGGGAGTAGAGGCGCACATAGAGCGTTCCACCCGTGGTCGGAATTCCCGAAACACTCTTGCTCTGACCCGTTACCGCTCCCCCGAAGATGTTCGAAGAACCTGCGCCCGTGGTGCCCACATGCAGAAGGTTTTGCGTCACCTGCAATCCCGCTGTCCACGAGAAGGTAACCGTGGAACTTGTGAGGGTGCTGCCGGATGCAGGGGACGTGATGGTTGAAGACGCTGCGGGCTTGGCCTCGGTATAGGTGTAGTCATTGTGCTGCCACGCACCATTGATGAGCGAGTAGAGGCGCACGTAAAGCGTTGCGCCAGTGGTTGGAATCCCAGATACGCTCTTGCTCTGTCCCGTTACCGCCCCGCCAAACACGTTATAAGAACCCGCGCCCGTGGTGCCCACATGCAGGTCGTATTCGGTAACTCCGGCTCCCGCATTCCACGAGAAGGCCGCTGCCGGGCCTGTCAGCGTGGTACCCGATGCGGGCGAAGTGATGGCCGCGGGTTGCGTTTCCAGCTCAGTCCCACTCACTTCGACGGACTGCACAGCGCCAGTCTGGTTCAGGTTGTTGTCTGTGAGCGAAACCAACTCGCTCAGCGGGGTGCTTGCGCCGATAGCGGTCGAGGGCTGCGGCGAGAAATCGATGCTGAGAGTGCAGGTGGCCACCACAGCCAGCGGCGTCGAAGGGTTGCAGTCCGTGGCAACGCCAGCGGCTTCCGGAAAATCCAGCGGATAGCCGATGGCAGAGAAGTCGAGTGGTTCGTTGCCGATGTTCTGCACCGTCACTGTCTGCGGGCTGTCGGTGCTGGTCTCGCCCGCGCCGGTGGTCGCAAAGCTCAGACTTGGCGGCGATGTCACCGATAACTTATACACTTCTCCGTCGCTCCCGCTGAAGATCGTGTAGTAGATGTTATCGCTGCTGTCCAATGTCATTGCCACGCCAGGTATAGCGCCGGGGCTCGGCGTGTATGTGCTTCCAGAAGGTACGTATTTGACGAAGCCGTTTGAAACCGCGACGTAGACATCGCCGAGGCTATCGATCGCGGCGAGCCCGTCGTTGCCGCTCACGACGGTACTCTGCGTGTAAGTGCCGCCGGAAGGCGTTTCTTTGTAGATGGAATCGCTATTAAAATCTGAAACGTAGAAGTTTCCGCTGCCGTCTATAAGAACGTTAATCGGTTGGATGCCGCCGAAGCTGATCGTGCCTTGCGTATAACCGGCGGCCGAGGGAGTCTCCTTGAGTATCTCGTTATCCTCCTGGTCTGAGAGATACACATTGCCCGCTCCATCCACGGCAATGCCTGAAATGTAGGGGCCGGAGACCAAAAGGCCCTGTATCATATAGTCACCGCCTCCGGTTGGCACCGCCTCGGTCACGACCTCAGCGTCCCAATCTCCCGTATTCGCGATAAAGAGATTCCCGGCCCCGTCCACAGCGATAGATGTAGGACCGTCTACAGCCGTCCCCGCTGCAACGCTTCGTGCGTAGGCGCTTCCATTAGGCGTGTATTTGATCACCGGCCCGGATGTCCATTGGGTTACATACACGCTGCCGGAGCCGTCCACCGCGATTCCCGCGGATCCGTTCAGGCCATGGCCGACATAGATTTGGGTTGGCGGGCTGAAGATTACCTGCGGTCCTGTGCCCGTGCCCTGCAAATACTCCGTGGCGATGAGGTAGCCCCCGCTATCCAGCAGCACGACCGCGCCGTAACGAGCACCCGCAATCGTAGGCTTGAAATTCACCACCACCGTGCAGGTCTGGCCGGTATTCAATGTCTGCCCTGTCGCACAGGTACCGGTTCCCGCGTTCGTGAAGTCCAGGTTGGGCGCGCCCTGCGTCACTACCGATATCGAGGAGATAACCGGGCCGTTCGAACCGATGCCCGAGGTCAATGTCACCGTCTGCGTCACCGGCGTGGTAGTTCCCACAGCGGCAGCCCCAAAGTTGACCTGGGCGGCCAGATTGGCCGCGCCAAATACTGCGCCAACGAGCAGCAGGGATCCAATACGGAGAATGCAGCGCTTACGCGCGTCGCTCGCGGCAGTTGCGGAAAACGGGAAACGGATCATGACACTCCTAGCTCAGACGAGGGCGCACCTTGGGGATGAACTCTGCGCGCAAACATTGTGCGTTCCGGAGAAAATAACCGTCGTGAGCGCCCGTCCCTGGGGAAGGAACGAACTGGCACGAAGC
>Ga0302319_10022115_pt1 | contig 11429 bp, 7 predicted proteins | sample Bog_T0_2_FD_203319 | JGI IMG/M metagenome (GOLD analysis project Ga0302319, IMG submission 203319) | Peat permafrost microbial communities from Stordalen Mire near Abisko, Sweden - Bog_T0_2 | ecosystem: Environmental > Terrestrial > Soil > Wetlands > Peat | place: Sweden: Abisko, Stordalen Mire...
ATCCAAGAACGGCTTGCCGAACTTGTACGGCAAGGATAAAAAGCTGCCGATCTCATCAACGCAATCGTTAGGAATGTTGTCACGCGACCGGCGAAGCAGTACCTTAGGCTCGCCAGGCAGAGGAATCGATGTCGGACATTCTTGGAATAGAACAATCCGGCGGTGTAATCAATCCTGAGAAAGACAAGTACCAAGGATGGTGACGACAAGCGCGTTCATGAGGACCAATGTTCCTAACTTAGTCGGCAGCTGGCTGTAGCTGGCTCTGTGCTATGTTGACTGCATTCCGCGATGACAATTCCTGACACATTGTTCAGCCAGGCCGGCTCCATCATGAAGGGAGCAAAGTTCTTTGGCATTACGGTTGGAGTCGCCAAGGCATTTGAATGGTTCGAGGACGGAGTGAGTGAGGAAGGCAGGCGCAGGCTTGGTCTTTGGCTCAAGAACGTGCCCGGCGACGAACAAATCTATGTTTGGGGGAACGTCTTTCCTAATTTGATTGACCGCATCTTTGGCCCGAAGGCTTTGTCCTGGACGTTTTTTCTATGGTCTACGGTAATGTCGCTCTTCGCCGTCGTCATCTCCCTCGAAACCACAGTTCTCTTTCTCAGCAGATTCTGGCTGATTGAGATTGGCGGTCATCTTGTTTCTACAAATGGCGCCTATACCGATCTTTTTCTCTTTCCTGCCGCCGCTCTTGCGATCAACTGTCTTCCGGACTATTTTTCTGTGTTGATCAGCCGCTGGATTATTCGCTCAATGGCTAAGCGGCCAACTGCGATGCGGGTCATCCTGCTCCTACTGCTTGACACAATCGCCACGCTTTTAATGGCGTATATCACTTTTGCTGTGTTTAATTGCATTTTGCTGATGCTTATGAGCGGGGTGAGCGGAAGCTGCATACCAGTCAGAATATTGGCGATCTTTCGATCTACGGCTTTAAACATCCGGGATCTTCCGGAAATGAGAGTGTTTCTCTTTGCATCGCTGTTTACCTCGATTTGGGTCTGGCTCTACGTGTTGTCTTCGGTCTCGATTCGCATTCTGTATAGAATCCTGTCTGCCTGGGGGGAAATTCTTCCTTTTCTTGACCTCGAGAAGAAGCCGATGACAGCGATTGGCAAGGTCGCCGGTCTGATCGCGGGAGCCGGCTATCTCGTTTGCGTTGCGAGCCAATGGATGTTCCAGCATCTCTTACAATAGCGGCTCATTCTTTTCGCAAAAGTGCGAAAAGATGGAAAGCACATACACTCAATCGTTTTTGGGTTTTGCCAGCGCTTCGGCAAAATACACGGCTGCGCTTGTCGAGTTGCGAAATCAGTTCGCAGCAATTTTCAAACTACCATGCGACGATGAACACGAGTGCGGTCTCTGAAGCCGATGGTAGCGTACCCCACTCATGGAGGCAGAGCAAGACTGTTCCATCTGAATCGAGGATTTGCCCAAAGTGATCACGGGCAGGAAGGGTAGTCGGCTGACAAACAGAGCCTGGTACCACTTCAAGCTGCCCAACACGTTGATTACCCCTTATGATCGTCCACGTTCGCTTCATCGGGTCCCCTCTGCAGACTAATTCTTGTTTAGATTGACTATCCCAGAACGTGCCGTACTACTTTATACCGACAGGCGGATCAGGCTAAACTGCCATCGCATAGAGATAGATCCTCTCAGACTGGTAAACGTCGGCGTAATTGCCAGATTCGATTGGTGCCGAGATGTCGGCTTACCGGAACTGGTAAAGCCCGCTGACGGCAGCATGGAGACGCATGCCTGCCCCAAGGTAAATAGTCAGCTCTGCTTCATGCTCCGGGAACCTTCCCACGCCTCAGGACACCATCAACCCTAAAGCGAATCCACCAGATGTCGCTACCATGATCTCGGATCTCGCTCCCAAACGCCCCTTACCTTCCGTTTTCTCGGCATAAACGGTCTCTCGAAACCAAAATAGCAAAGTATCACCAGAAGTATCCCCGGCACTTTTGGGCATGAAAAGCCTCTCGGGCTGAGAGGCTTCTCATTTTTTTTGGATTTTCTAACCCATTCATTTTCAATGTGTTGTAATGGTGCCGGGAGGGGGACTAACCCCCACGACCTTGCGGTCGGCGGATTGTGAGACCGTAGAAGCCTTAAGTTCACTCGCCCAGAATCATATGGATACAGCAGCTTAGGAAACACTATCGCTCGGTTCCGTAAGGTTATTTGAGGGTCTGTAGGCTCGATTTGGACAAAGTTTAGACAACGTCCATCGAAACCATTTTCTCCTCGCTTTCAATATATCAAGCAGATCGCAATACCGGCCACGCTTCTTCTTCAACTCAGATGCTTTCTTCGCCTCCCTTGCCTCTCCTCACTGAATTCAGTAAACACAAGCCGACTTCCCGGGACCGATCAAACGTCACGACCCATCCACCCGGTGCAGACCATCGACTGTGCTGCTTACACTCGTCCAGGTGCGTCGCTGGGAGATGACATAGGGAAATGTTAGCGTTCTGGAGGCCAAGCCTTCAGAGTTGGCATTCTGAGCCTTCTGGGAATAAAACGGGCTTTGGCCCGAGGACTAGCTCTTCGAGATTTTCCTGTGGCCAAACCACATGAATTCGTTGCATACTAATGTGGCGTAGCCACAGGAGCCGTCAATTGCCTATTCCCAAGCTCGACCTCCTCCAAGGAACCCTCGACCTCATGGTTCTGAAGACCCTCGCCACCATGGGCTCCCAACACGGCTACGGAATCGCGCGACGCATCGAGCAGGTCTCCGGCGACGCCATCCTGCTGAACCAGGGAACCATCTACGCCTCGCTCATCCGTCTGCAGCAACGCGGCTGGATCACCGCCGAGTGGGGCATTTCCGATAACAATCGCAAAGCGAAGTTCTACTCCATAACCAAGCCCGGCCGCAAGCAGCTCGCCGAAGACACAGCTCACTGGCGACGTCTATCCACCGTCATCGCCAACGTGCTAGCCATGACCCACGATGGATCCGTCACGGAAGGAGAGAACCAATGAGCCTCCTGCGCCAGTCCCTCGCTCGCGTCCGCGCCTTCTTCCACAAACCCGAGCACGACGCCGACCTCGAAGTCGAACTCGCCTTGCACCTCGAGCTTGCGACCGAAGAGAACCTCCGCGCTGGCATGAGCCCTGAAGAGGCGCGGCGCCGCGCCCTCATGCGTTTCGGCGGGGTCCAACTGGCTCGTGAGCAACAACGCGCTACCCGCGGTCTACCCTGGCTCGACATTCTTCTGCAGGACCTTCGCTTCACCCTCCGCACGCTCCGCCGCGACCACTCATTCGCCATCGTCGCCCTGATAATCCTGGCGCTCGGCATCGGCGCCAACATTGTTGTCTTCTCCGTCGTCAACACACTTCTGCTGCGTCCGCTCCCGTTCCCAGAGGCCAGTCAGCTCGTCCGTATTGTCCCGAAAGTCTCGACGTGCGGCGCCTCTTGCGCCACCTATTCCACCGACGCCACGCAGGAATTCCAGCAGCGAAATCGTTCCTTTTCCGACGTCACTGGTTACGATGCTTTCACCTCGGCCGGCAACTGGAAGCTCACCACTGGCGCTATCCCACAGTCGCTCTCCCAGATCGATGTGATGGAAAACTTCTTCCGTACCCTCGGCGTGCAGCCGCTGCTAGGCCGCGACATGTTCACGGCGGGGGAATCAAAGCCGAACGGCCCCCAGGTCGTCATCCTCAGCTACGCCTACTGGAAGAGCCGGTTTAATGCTGACCGCACGATCATCGGCAAGTCCGTCTCCTTCAACAACACTCCCACCACCGTCATCGGAGTGCTGCCGGAATCCTTCGATTTCGGTAGCGTCTATGCCCCCGGCACCCAGATGGACGTATTTACCCCCTACGTCTACGACAACTGCCGCGAATGCGGTAACGTGCTCTCGCTCACCGGCCGTCTTCATCCCGGCGTTACCGTCGCCCAAGCAGATACCGAGGCCGGCCGTCTGATCCCGACGCTCGACTTCAGCGTCAAGCGGGGCATCTCGGGCAAGTGGTACACTGCCCAGGCTCGCGATCTGAAAGACTACATTGCGGGTGGCCTCCGTCGCTCGCTCATCGTCCTCTGGAGCGCCGTTGGGCTCATCCTCTTGATTGTCTGCGTGAACCTCTCAAACCTGCTCCTCGCCCGCTCGGCAGCCCGCTCGAAGGAGTTCGCCATGCGCTCCGCCCTCGGTGCCGGCCGCGGCCGCATCATCCGTCAGCTTCTGACCGAGTCACTTGTGCTCTCAACCGCCGGAGCTGTCGCTGGCCTCATCCTTGCCTACGCTGGCGTCTTTTACCTCGCGCATCAGAACTCCATTGCGCTTCCTCTGCTCAGCAGCATCCGCATCGACGCCACCGCCCTTGCATGGACAGTCCTGATCGCAGTCGTCTCTGCTCTGTTCTTCGGTATCGTCCCTGGTCTTCGCATCTCCGGATCAAACCTCCAGGAAGCGCTAAAAGACAGCGGCCATGGCGCCAGCGTCGGTCGTAGGCACGACCGGATTCGCAGCGCCCTTGTCGTCTGTGAGATCGCCCTCGCATGCGTGCTGCTCGTCGCTGCTGGCTTGCTTCTGCGCAGCTTCCTGCGCGTTCTCGACGTCGATCTCGGCTTCAACCCCACACAGGCCTCGGCCATTCAACTCAGCCACGACGACCACGGTCATGCCACCGAGCGCGAATCTTATGACCGCGAGGTCCTGCGCCAAATTGAAGCTATCCCCGGCGTACAGAGCGCCGGAATCACCGATTCGCTCCCCATGTCGCGCAACCGCGCCTGGGGAGTTTCAATGATCGCAAACAGCAAAAACGACGCCGACTACAAGGACGCCTTTGTCTACATCATCACGCCCGGCTACCTCCACACTTCGGGCATGCGCCTGATCGAAGGCCGCGATCTCACCTGGAACGACAACAAGAAGGACGAAGCTGTCGTCATCCTCAACCACACCCTGGCCCGCATCCTCTTCGGCAATCAGGACCCCATCGATCGCATCGTCCCCAGCCTAAAAGCACGTGTGATCGGCATCATCGAAGACGTTCACGAAACGAGCGTCGAAACCGGCGCCTCCGCCCAAATGTATCTTGCGGCCAACGCTACCCAATGGGACTCCAACGACCAGAAGCTAGTCATCCGCTCCACCGTTCCCGCCGCAACCCTGCAACCCACCGTCTTCGCCATCCTCCGCCAGGTCAATCCCGGCCAGCCCGCCGCAGACCTCAAGCCCATACAGCTCCTGGTCGACCACGCCACATCGCCCCGGCGCTTCTTTGTCTACCTCGTAGGAGCCTTCGCCGCGCTTGGCCTCCTGCTCGCCTCGCTTGGCATCTACGGCGTTGTCGCCTACTCCGTCACCCAGCGCACCCAGGAGATCGGCATCCGTATGGCACTCGGCGCCACCCGTGCCAACGTCCAGCTCAGCATCGTTCGCCAGACCCTTCGCCTCGCCACGATCGGCATCGCCGTTGGAGCACTCGCTTCGCTCGCCGTCTCCTCGCTTATCGCCTCGCTGCTCTTCAATACAAACCCGAACGATCCCCCTACCTTCGCGGCCATCGCCATCCTGCTCGCCATCGTCGCAGTCGTCGCCGGCTACGTCCCCGCCCGACAGGCCTCGCGCATCGACCCCATGGTCGCCCTCCGCAACGCATGAGGCCCTCCCGCTCAGGGAAAGGCAGAGTCTTCTGGCGAGATTTGCCGCAAAAGCAATCGGCCTCAACGGGTCGAGTCATAATTGTCGATACCACCGCTTTCGAGGAACGTGGTTTCTAAAGTACGGTCGACAGCCTTCACCGAGTGGTTCGGCATGGGTAAGTTGCTCGACACTTTGCTGCTATTCTTTTTCCATCTGCCGGGGTTAGATGACCGGTTCCGACTGGCGAGGATCGTATCGATGTGTTTGCTTCGTCGTTCTAGCGACGCTACTGCTGCCTCTATGTCCGGCTTAGATTCAGAGTTCTAACACCGCGCTCTTCACCACCATTACGATTAAGGTTGGCGGCGATCCAGACGCAATCGCTGTGGCTGACGTCAACCATGACGGTATCCGTGACATCATCGTGGCAAATCCGGAAGCTGGCACTGTAACCGTTTTGCTTGGTGACGGTAAGGGGCACTTTCATAAGGCTCAAGGCTCCCCTTTTCCGACCGGACATTTGTCCAGCGACATTGGGATTGGTGACTCTAACAGTGACGGCAATCCCGATCTGCTGATTGCATGAAACGCCGTTTCTCGTGCACTATTCCCGAGCCGCATAGCTTCCGGAGATCCACACGCAACCCCACGAGCTCACCATTCCGGGCTTAATAAGTGACTCGGCCTGTCAGCCACACTTGAGAAGGATTGCGCGGCAAGGTTGGGAAGTACGTTATATCCCTAATCTTTATGCGCCGGAAGCTGCATTCCGCTCGCTTCAGCGTTGCTTTTCCTGTAGGCGCTGCGTTCTCCGTTTCCTTTTAGTCATCGCTATATTGGGCGAGGAGAGACCGCGCGCCTCTCGGAAGCCTCTGGCGACGTGCTCACCCAGATCACTCGAACTGCAGTTGAACCATGCTCTGACACTAATTACGGCTTGACAAGCTCAGTGAATGGCCAGCTCCAACAAGCATCTGCTTCACCGAATCGAACGCGAAAACAGAGCCCCCCAAGGGCCAAGCGTTTTAGTAGGCTATACCCGGCTAATCGGCCGGTCGCGAGAGAGCCCTAACCGCGCGCTGCAGAAGTATTCAAAGCGAATGCCGAAGGTGCGGTGAGCCTGGTTCCATGCGTTCTGGAACCGCGGGCTTCGTGCCCAGCGCATGAACAGGAACGCCCAGCCGCGGTTGTCTGGGTGGTCCCAGAATTCGTCAAGTCGCAAATCGAGGAAGACATCCTCCATGAGCTGTATCAGCTCCATGCCAATGCAGAGCTCTTCCGTTGAGATAGAGTTCACGGGCGGATGCCGCTTGATGGAAAGCAACTCATTCATGAATAGATTGAGTGTGGGGGTGGCGGCGCGGAACTTCTCCCATATGCCAGCAAGGGTGGCACTGTGCGTCAGGAAGTCCGGCGTGAGGCAACCAGCCGGAGTAAGAACATCGGCAAGCCGTTCCGCAGTCAACCACGGGTCGTCGCCAGGTGCTGTTCCTTTGAACGAGGTTCGAACGATGTGCAGGCCCAAGCCGCGGTAGGATTCGAACTGATCCTCCGTAAAAAATTGGTTCGCTGTCGTTTCATGCGGGAAGGAAGGATGAGAGCTGCGATATTGCGCAATGCCCACATCTTCATCGCCGGTGACGGATGCCTTCAAATAGATCAGTCGTCCAATTTCGCCGCTGCTGTAGTGAATAAGCCCCACGGCGCAGTGCGCGAGGCTGTTGCCATCGAGCTTCGGCCGAAGGGATTTCACATCCATTTGGATCGTTGCGCCAAGATCTGTTTTACAGATGCGCATGAGATTTCCCAGACCGCCGAACTCGAGCGACTCATCGCACTCCGCATCGCACGCGATGATGAGCCGGCATCGGCGGCGGATCAGCTCGTAGATGCCAAGATTCTCAAAGTGGCCGCCGTCTGAAACGTTCAGATATGCGCGATTGTCGTCTGCCGTGCCGAACAGCTCGCACAGCAGATACAGAAAGCTAAAACTGAGTCCGCGTTTCTTCCAACTAGTCTGTGATGGATTGGGAAACCACCAGCCTAAGCGCACATTGAACATCGTCAAGAGAAACGCGACGAGTGGCGATGTGTTGTAGCCCATGTTCGAACTCACGGCGGCTCCTGAGATAGCCACCGCCTGCCCCAGTCGGACTCCGTCCGCAAACTTACCAGAGGAGGATGTGGTGGGAGCGTATCCCACTTTTGGCCGGTTTGAGCCGCAATGCAACGGGGTTAGCGTGAAGGAGTCACTGTGGCGCGTGTTCAGAGCTAGGTCGGCGCTCCCACCAAGGTTCAGCGTGCAGTTGATGATGGGTAAGGGGCCACGGTAGGCCCCGCACTCGGTGACGGGGTCACCTTCTTCGGTGGTGAGGCCTTCTGCCTTGGAGTCGCTACGGAACCGCGAGAGGTCAAGATCGTCCCGGAAATCGAAACCCGTAAAGGGATTCGGCTTCCTCGCGCCAGGCGTCCAACGAGTCGCACCAAGATAACAACGAACCAGCCGGTTCCGGTAAAACTGGTTCAGCCCGAAGATGTTAATTTCGAAAAACGATGAGAAAAGAACCCCGAGTGATAGGACCGTGATGAGGCATATGAGTGTCTTCCACCACATCAGATTGAAAAAAAAGCTTATGAAATCCGGATAGACATACGTGTCGCTCGAAAACATTGCACGGAGAATAACGGCGAGCAGTGTAGCGCCAAGTAGGAGGCTGCCGAAGATGAAAAGAAATCCACCCACCTTTGCCAGAGCTTCGAGCCAGGGTGACTTCGAACTTGCGTCTCCTTCCGTCTTGCTGCTCTTGCCTGCGAGCAGTCCGCCGACCACGGTGCCGATCCAGCTCACGACACTGGACCACTTGATGGCTTGCAGCCATGTGGGGATCGGCTGGCCCGACTGAGCGGTGAAAGCCTTCGACATGAAGAAGGGACCGAAGATTGTGATGGAGCAGAGGCCGAGGCCTAGGCCGGCGAGAATTCCCAGCCACGTTCCGAAGCGTGTCCACCATTCTCGCTGTGCCTCATCTGTATTACGTCCGGTGAATCCAATGAGCAGCAGAATGCTCACACCGAAGGCACAAAGAACCAAGGATGGGCCAAAGACGAATGCAAGTGCCGAAGTGCTCTGCTTGTAAAGGGTCCACACCCGGAAAACATAAAGAATGCCAGCAAGCTCAAGATAAAGCGCCACATCGCAAAGGAACGCGATCCAGATTGCGTTGTACTTCTTTCGTCGAAGTGTGCTCCAGGCTATAGCTAAGAAAGCGCTAAAACTGGCGAGGAGAATCAACCACCACCACAAGCTGTCTACTGCCGAGAACAAGATACCGGAGTACTTGTTGTCCGTGGCTATTCCACCATTGCAGAACCAGATTAGCGCCTGGGCCCACAGGCGTGCTGCAAGAGCGTAGCCGCCGATGCATGCCGGAATCACAGCGGTGCGCCGTACCCATTTGGCACTGCGATGCTTGGCCTTGCTCGCCGATTCTGCCCCAACGAGATTCTTCAGCACAGAGATCAGTGCGACTAACGCGGCGATCAATCCTATACCGGTCAGATAATGCCATCGCACCAGCGCATTGAACGCCTGTATCGTCTCGATCGTTGTGAGCAACAACACGAAGAGCCATGCCAGGCCTGTGAGTTGAATCAGAAATGCATTGCGCAACCAGCTGTTGCCGAGATTCCAGGTATCCGCGCTCAGAATGCCGGTGCGCGGCGCAAGGTAATTAGAGTACGCACGGAGGTGCGCGATCGAATCGCTCCAGTCGGTGAGGCGGCCAAGCCAGTGGGCGCTGCGACGCACATTCGCTACCAGCCACGAGCCGGTAAACCCGCCACCCGACACCGTTGAGATGTAATCCATGTGGCGCAGCATATCCAGTTCCTGCATCCCCTGCAGAACGCCCAGGTTCAGCGTTGCGCTGCGTATGCCGCCACCCGAGAACGCAAGGCCGATGAGATTCAGCGGGTACTCGCCGGTAGTCAATCGGTCGCTCCAAACGTCGTCATCGCTAGTCGCGGAAGAGGCCGGGTCGAGTTTAATCCCCACGCCGGCACTGGTGTCGAGAGGCAGAGACGGGTCACGGAAGTGACGAATCTGACGTTGCCTGATGATTTCCTGGAGTTCCTCATTGAAGACGGCACGCCAGTGTTTCACACAACGGTTAAGGTTGGCAGAATGCGGCGAACTGGGGTCATACTGCTTCTTACTTGTGGCGCTCTCGCGCTGCTCCCTGGCACGCGTGATCTCAACGGAGTTCTGGACCAGGTCGCATGCAAAATCGAAGACCGAACGAAGCACGTCCTCGGCAATCCGAAGACGATCGGCCTCATGACTGTCTTCTTCATATAGCGCTCTGAAGCGGAGCAGTTGGAGCCAATTAAAAGTTTTATACTGTACCGTGCCCATTGAAGAAACGTCAGCCCAGAGCAGGCGCGCGATCCAGTAGAAATCTTCCAAAGCCAGGCGCGCTGCGATCGGATTGGTAATGACCCAGCCTTGCGGCGGACGTGGCAACAAGCCTTCAATCGGAGCGCTGGCGGGCTCATCGACGAAACGCGGGTTGAGCGAAAGGTAAAAGTCACCTCGGCTCTTTGCCCATGTACTTAGACCATTTCTGATCGTAGTGAATCGACCTTCCTGAGACTCTCTCCCTGTCGCCGGCCAGAGTCCCCGCAACCAGAGCTCAAACTGTATCTTTTCCTCTCCGTCATACGCCTCTTCGCTGCTGGAAGATTGATGGATACCATCCAGAAACCATAACGCGGTTCGTATCTCCCAGTTCACGTCGTCATTCTGTAGTGCATGCAAAAACGATTCGAGGGCTGCGGCCCTACTATGGCTGACTAGCGTATGTGGATGAACAAGCGGTAGTACCCGTGCATTTGAATCGGCGCACGGAGGGGCACCTCCATTGCCAAGCTCAAGCCGGTCTGCGAGGAAACGAATGCCAAAGTATAGGTAGGCGTCCAGATACCGAAGGAACGCGTCGGACGCAAACAGTATCTTGAGGTCATCCAGTATTACCTGGGGCGGTAGCGGCGCGTCCACGTCAAGTTGGAAGCAAATTTCGCGAGTTGTAAGTTGCGTAAGTGCTCGGTCAAGCTCCTCGCGCAGCTCAATCATCCACCGGTCCTGAACCGAATGGAATCCTGCCTCATCGTGGGGCCGCAAGACACGGCGCAGGCAGTCTTCAAGTGTCGGTGTTTTGTTGAGGATGCGGCTGGAAGCGAATTCTTGCTCCAGATTCAACCTTGCCAGCTTACGAAGAATGGACCACACGGGGTCAATGGTTTCGGATTGCCCGCTCATACCGTGTCCTCTCTGACAAAACGCGAATCATTTGTGAATCACAGCTGAATGGCTGCCTCAGAGGCTCTCGTCATGTAGCAACTTGTCAAAGGTGAGATTGCATGTCGGCGACGTGGCTGGCTGTCCCGCAGGCGTGGGCGTATCTATTCTTCCCTCAGCAGCAATGCAGGCCAACATCTGACGATGAAATTCGAGTATCGGAAGATTGCCGAAGTCCTGAAAGGAACTTGCACGGCGTACCGTGCAGGGAGTTCCAGCTGCATCTGCGGGCCACGAGCAAGCGACCGGAGTCCACACGCGGTCGCCGACATAGCGCAGAGTATAGGCGAGATCAGTGGCGGTCGGCACGATGATTGCACTCATCATCGCGGAACTGGTGTGATATTCAGTGGCCGGTTTGAGCGGAATGCCAGCGAGGGTTCCGATATACGGTAGCTCCACGAAGGGCGGTAGGATGGGAAACTTGTCACGTCCTTTCGAAA
>Ga0302319_10022118_pt1 | contig 11428 bp, 11 predicted proteins | sample Bog_T0_2_FD_203319 | JGI IMG/M metagenome (GOLD analysis project Ga0302319, IMG submission 203319) | Peat permafrost microbial communities from Stordalen Mire near Abisko, Sweden - Bog_T0_2 | ecosystem: Environmental > Terrestrial > Soil > Wetlands > Peat | place: Sweden: Abisko, Stordalen Mire...
CATTCTGCTGACCGAATCCGCCAAGTTCGACCCGGCACTGGTGGACAAAATCCGCAAGCACCTCGAAGCAGGCGGCAATGTCGTCATTACCACCGGCCTGCTGCGCGCGCTTGAAGACAAAAACGGCGGCTTCGCCCAGAACATTGCCCAGATCGCCGACATTCACGATACCGGCAACGTCCTGAAGGTCCAGCAGTACTGGGGCAGCTATGGCGCTGGGGCCGGCGCGGATCTCGGCAAGACCACGGAAATTCTCGTCCCCGAAATCGTCTTCCAAACCAACGACGCGTGGCCCATCGTCCGCGGAACCGCCAATGGCCGCGGCGCGCCGCTGCTCATCATGGATCGCTATTCCAAGGGGATTCTCTACGTCCTCACCATCCCCGAAAATGCCAACGATCTCTACGAGCTGCCACAGCCCGTCCTCACGCAGCTAAAACAGTACCTGCTTCGCGAGCAGCCCGTGCAGATGGACGCGCCTGCCAAAGTGGCCCTGTTCGCTTATGACAACAAGACGTTTGTGGTTGAGTCGTATCTAGACAGGCCCACGGAGGTCATGGTGACAGTCCCTGGAACTGACATCAAACTTCGAAACCTGGCCAGCAATGACTTAATTGCGGGAAAGAACTCCGCCCCTGTCGAAGCGCACACCAGGCGCATTCCATCGCCGCACATCAGTTTCCGTATCGAGATTCCGCCGCATAGCTTCGTTGGCTTTTCTGAGGAGTAGCAGCACCAATCGAGTCGGCTGAGATTGGTGCTTTCCCATCCATTCGCAATCAAGCTGAGAATGGATGGGGCACCGGCATTCTTGACGGCTCTGGCGCCGGGACAGTCGGTCCAAAGTTCCGGCGACCAGCGTGTGCCTTCGCTCCGTCTTGGCTCGTTATGAAGGGTAGTAGCGGCTCCGGTCGGTATGTCCGATCGTCGCCAGATCCTCCTCCGCGACCGGAGCTTCCATCACAACGACATGCTCAGTCTCGTCCTTCAAGTAAGCGTTCTTCAGTTCGTATGGTTCCTCGGCATCGGTTGGAACGGTCCCCTTCGGCGAGCCTTCTTCGCCGCTGGTCGAAATGTCCTTCGCGCCAGTGTCCTTCAGCGCATCCTTGGCCGCGGAAACCTCCTCGGAGGTGTCGCAATGGACTGAAAGAAGGGTTCCGCCGTTCTTTACAGCGCCTTCGTAACGCTTCGCTTCGTACTCGGGGATGCCCATCCCCACCAGTGCTCCAACCACCCCACCCACGGCGCCGCCAGCGCCCAGGCCTGCAAGCGTAGCCATAATGGGGCCCGCGGCAATCAGCGGTCCAACGCCGGGAATCGCCAGGACGCCGATGCCTGCAAGCAACCCCAGTGTGCCGCCAATAACGCCTCCCGCAGCCGCGCCGGTAGCTGTCCCTTCCGGAGCCTTGGTGTTCTCCTGGTGGGCAAAGGCGCGTGTGCTGTCGTCATCCGGCAGCAGAACCGAAATGTCTGAGTTGGTGAAACCGCGGGCCAAAAGATGGTCGACCGCGTTCTCTGCCAGGCCAACCGTTGCATAGATACCGAAAACTGCCGTGTTTTTCGCCATATTGAATCTCCTGAACGAAACTTAGGTGAGGCGTTCGCTGCGGTTACAACGGACCCAGAGTCGATGTCTCCTGAAACCCCAGCCGCATGCCGACGCGACGATCAACGAGCGGCCGATTGCACAAGGACTGACCGACCAGGATGACTCCGGTTTCGCTGTGTGGAACCTACTGCTTGACGGTGAGTTGGTCCACAAGGTTGTCGTGGGAAACGACACTGGCTACGTCGGCCTCGATTTTCTGCTTTTCGTCCTCCGACCTAACCGGTCCCATGAGCGTGACCGTGCCGTTGCGGGTGACAATTTTGATGTTGTGGGCATCCATCGACAGGTCTTTGTCAGCCATAATCGCCTTGCGTACATTGGCTGTCGTTTCCAGGTCGGTCTTTTCGTTCGATTGATCCTGAGCAGTCTGAGGCTGATTGGAGTTTTGCGCGGAGTTGTCGGGTTTAGACGCGGGATTCTGCGCCATCGCCGGGTGACTTGCGATCGGAAGCCAAAGAACGGCCCCCGCTGCTGCAACAAGGAGAGTGGTCCGGAGTGAATTTTTCATAGGTTGCCCTCAATCGAAGAACTTTGTTCCCGGTGGGCAGCGTTCTTGTGCCGTCCAGAAAACAACTCACGATAGGATGGGCAGATGTGTCCTGGGGTTGGCTTATCACGGCATTTCGTATTCCGTAATAAGGCGCACCACACTCGCGCAGCGCGCTTTAGGGGCCGTCTTTGTCCGCGCTCGTCATTGCCGGCTTGAGAGCCTTCACTGCCGGTGTCACGCCCATCCACTTGCGCAACTGCTGCTGCGCTGGCTTCTCCACCAGGTAGAGCGCCAGCAGCGCTCCCAGGATCAGCAGGACATAGCTTATCCAGGGATCGAACCGGATCAGCCCTGTCCATACAAGCACATGCGAGTCGTGAATCAGGTTCCACAGGTTGAAGTGCAGCAGGTAAAGGCAATAGCTGGCCTCGCCCACAAACACCAGCGGACGCCATCCAAGCGCGAAAGCCAGCTTGTTTTCCCCGGATAGCCCCAGAATGATGCAGCCGAACAGCGGCATCAACAGCCCGTCGTGAATGACGGCGTAAGGAATGCGCGCCCCGAGCCACAAAGTCAAAAACGTGGCCGCAAATCCGCCTACCCCAAGAATGAGCCGCAAATTTCCGGCGCGTTCCACCAGCTCATCCAGGTTGGCCAGCATCACCCCGAAGATGAAGCTCATCAGATGCGGCAGCGGCGTATACTTCAGCACCTGCAGCCACGGCCCATAGCTCCAGCGATCGGGGTGCGCGAGCCCGTCCGGGTTCAAAATGACGTAGAGAGTGCCCGGAATCAGCCCAAGCCCCCAAACCACCGCCATCTTCGCCATGTAAGGCACAACCCGCTCCGGCCGCTTCCAGTTCGCGAGCCAGGGAAATGCCAGGTAAAAGGACGCCTCGGCCGACATGGTCCATGCCGGCGTATTCAGAAACGTGGCAATCTCGGGAACCCATCCCTGCAGCAGCAGCGGCGACAAGACCATGCCCGACCAGAACATTCCATGCGAGTGCGCAATGTACTCCACCGGAACCATGCGCCAACTCAGCAGCAGGCTGAGAAAATAGACCGGATAAAGACGCGTGAAACGCGCCTCCCAAAACCGGCCCTTGTCCAGCGTCCCAGCGCGGGCGCGCCCTGCATAGTTATAGGCCAGCACAAATCCGGAGAGCAGGATAAAAAAGCTGACCGACGCATAGCCGGCATTCACCACCGGCGCCAGCCAGCCAAACCAGTTGGGATTGGAAAAATGGAAGAGAACGATGTTGACAGCCGCGAAAGTGCGCAGGCCTGTTAATCCATTCAGCCGGGCTGGCTTGCGTATTTCCACTAGCTTCTTAGACGCCCCTGGCTGACATGCTGGTACGACCGAATCTCTGAATGTCTACGTCCCTTGGTCCCTGGTCTTAAGCCGTGACCAGCGAGCCAACCTTCTCACCCAGAACTACCCGCTTGATGTTCCCCGGCTGATTCAAATTGAAGATAATCATGGGCATATTGTTGTCTTTACACATGCTGACCGCGGTCAGATCGATCACCTTCAGCCCCTGCTTCAAAATCTCCATGTAAGTGATCTCGTCGTATTTCACGGCGTCCTTAACCTTCGCCGGGTCCGCGTTGTATACGCCGTCGACCTTGGTCGCCTTCAGCAGCACCTTGGCCCCGATCTCCATGGCGCGCAGGCTGGCTGCGGTATCCGTCGAGAAATACGGGTTGCCAATGCCGGCCGCGAAAATCACCACCCTGCCCTTTTCTAGATGCCGGACAGCCCGCCGGCGGATGTATGGCTCCGCCACCTGGTTCATGAACACGGCCGTCATCACACGGCACTGGATGCCACGCTGCTCAAGCGCATCCTGCAGCGCGATGGCATTGATGATGGTCGACAGCATGCCCATGTTGTCGGCGGCAACGCGGTCCATGTTCTTGGCTTGCTCAGCCACGCCGCGGAAGATGTTGCCGCCCCCCACAACAAGCCCGATTTCGACGCCGAGCGCATGGACGTCCGCAATTTCGCCGGTGATTTCGGCGATTTTGTCGGCATCGAGACCGAAGCCGCGCGGGCCAGCCAATACCTCTCCGGAAAGCTTAAGAACAATGCGTTTGTACATGCTTTTTCGAGTATCGCATACCAGCCGTTGCCCCCGTTTTCGCAGGCTGAGACACAACATGGCAATCGCATGATCGCACTTTCGTTGATCGAGTTCGACGGGTTCTCAACGCGCCGTAGGCGCAATGTTTGTTAGCCCAGCGCTTCAGCGCTGGGAAAGGCGCCCTGAATAGCCCGTCAGCCCCGGAGGGGCGGTGCGAAATGCCAGATAGCCATCAAAAAAACATCCATGCAATTGCCCTGTGAGACAGAAGCCGCCGGCCGTCCCACAATGGAATTATCGCCAATCCGGCAACCACAACGTGGTATCCGCGTGACCAGAAAGATGCGTCTGACCTATGTGGGGCTGGCACGCAGAGGATACTGAGGCTATGCTCACAGCAGTGGAGTTGCCATGAGGACATCCGTTCAATCCGGTCAGCAAAGGCTGTGCGCCTCTGGGTTGCGCATCGTGTTGAGGGCTTTGCTCGTCGCGCTCATCGGCTATTCCGCGTCTGCAAGCCTGCTTACCGCGCAAAGTGCATCGCCTGGCGGCCAGAGCGCACCCTCGGCGCTGCCGTCAGCACCCGCGCCTACATCAGGTCAGGGGCCCATCTCCATCCCCAACGCTCCACTTGACGCTTCGGTTCCCGGCATTGACTCGGCCGCGCATTCCGGGCCTTTGGCGGATACGGGCGGTTCCTGGCAGCCGAATTCGTCGACTTCCGATCCATTCCAACCCAACTTCGGCAACTACTCCGGCGCATCCACAGGAAATATCGGCTTCAGTCCGGCGCGCGGTTTTGGTTCGGGCCGCCAGGGAACAGGCGCGTTCACTCCAATGGGCGGCACAAACCGGTTCGGCGGCGCCAGCCAGTGGGGCGGCTATGGCATGGGCGGCGCCAATGCCTCAGCGCGTGACGCAAACAGTCTGTTTGGACCATCTCCATTCGGTCTGCCCTCTCTGAATCAGTTCATGCGCGGCAGTTACAACCTGCCCTTGAATGCGTCCACCGGTGGCTTCCGGTTTTCCTATCAGGACGCGCTGCGACCTGGAGGTGGCTTCACCGACCGTGCTCGCCCCTCCGCGTCCGCAATGTTCTCGACTTCCGATCTTGGCAACGGGATGTTCCTGTCCGCAGGCACATCCTTTGGTCACTCCAGCGTTGGCGCGCCAGCCGTCGGCTCGAACGCTGCGGCGGCCAAGCATTCCGGGCCTTCCGTCGCTCTCAAACTCTCGTTTTAGAGGTCGATCGCTTGGTCAATGTCATTGCGTAACCGGCCGGGTGAGATAGGCGACGACAAGATCTGTTGCTTCCAGCTCCAGTTCTTTGTCGTCAAGCGCCGCCACCTTCTCCCACACTGAGTCATTCTCCAGCGTCCGTGCCTGTATGACCGTCACCGCGGTCAAAATGGCAAACAGGGCCGCCCGCTCCGGGTTCGCGTGCGTCATTCGATCGCGGCAGAGGAGCAGAACACCGGCGATGCGCCCGTAGTTCTCGGCAATCAACCCCAGGACCCGTTCTCTGAAAACCACGTCCGGATGATGCTCCAGGAAATCTTCCAAAGCCTTGAGCAGTCCAGGATGCATGCGAAACTGGCGTACCATGGCGTGAATCAATGCACGCGTGATCGCCTCCAGCGTCATTCCGGCGAAGACCGCAGGGGTCAGATTCTTGCGATTGGCGGCACCAGACTGCTCGACCAGCGCGAGAAAAGCAGCCTTGAACAGGGCGTCCTTGTCCTCAAAGCGGCGGTATACGCTGCCTACGGACACGCCGGCCCGCTCGGCAATGCGTGGAATCGTTGCGCCCTCCAGACCATGCTGCTCCAACACTTCGACGGTCGCTGTGAGGAGCTTTTCCAGCGTCCTGCGACTGCGTTCCTGCTGCGGCTCTCCGGTTGACGGCGTCATCGGTCTCAGTGTAATAGCTGATTTGACAGAATGCGAATGTAAATATACATTCGCATTTGGGAGTCCATACCATGCTATTGCTTTCGCCCAGCGCACAGTTCTCCGCGCATCTCCTCGCCGCATTCCTCATCCTTGCCGGCCCGGTGCTGAGCTACTTCATCGATCGCCCCTTGTTGCGCCGCATTTCCACTTCCCGCCAGAAGATCCGCTTTTATGGCTACACCATGGCCTCAAGTTGGGCCTTAGCCGCCACCGCCGTCTGGATTACCGGGCCTGCGACACTGTTCTTCCCGCCCACCTCAAGCGGGCCGCGCCTCCCGACCTACGCGCACGTTCTCTTCGGCCTCCTGCTCACGGCCTTCTTCGCGCTCGGATTGGTGCCTTTATTCCAGACTCTTCGGGGGGAGAAATACCGCGCCGCGTATGCTCGCGCCTATCATCGGTCTCTCGACGAAGCATCGAAGATCCTGCCCGAAACGCGGCAGGAGCGGCTCTGGTTCGCCGCCGTTTCCATCACGGCCGGCGTATGCGAAGAGCTTGTATGCCGCGGGTTCATCTTCCGCTATCTGGACGGCATCGCGCTCCATCTTCCTTTGGTCGCTGTCCTGCTAATTGCCTCCGCAAGTTTCGGACTCAACCACATCTACCAGGGCAAAACGGGCATGCTCAAAACCGGGATCGCCGGCCTGGCGTTCGGCGGCCTCTTTCTGATCACCGGAAGCCTGCTGCTCCCCATGATTCTGCACGCCGCCGTCGACCTGCAGACAGTCTTCGTTCTCCGAGCCCCGAGGCCGGAGCACAACTAGGAAGTTGAGAGCGGCTGACTTATGTTCGACGTTGACCGTGCGCTGAGCCTGTTGCCGTTAAGGATTAAAAGCCCTTAACTATGAACAGAAAAATCAGGCAAAGTCGACCTGTTTAGTCCTGTTTCTGCTGCCGATGATTCCAGTAGGCCAATTCCAGGAGGGTCAACTGTGAATCAACGAATCTTAATTGGGGACAGCAGCCCGCAGGTTTGCAATGTTTTGCATACCCTGCTCTTAAACGCTGGATATACCGCTCTGTTCGCTGCGGATGGAATCAGGCTGGTCGAACAGGCCCGCAAGCATCAACCCGACCTGATCTTGCTCGATTTTTGCCTTCCCGCCGGAAACACGTCTGTGCTGGTCCAAACCGTTCGAAGATTCCCCAGCTTTGCGCATACTCCCATATTCGTCACTGCGGAAAGACAGTACCGCATGGCTGCCAGCACCGTCTTCGATTGGGGAGCGAACGCCTTTTTGCCAAAGCCGTTCAACAGGCAAGTACTCCTTTCTCTCATCGCCAGGTTCCTTCCCTCGAAGTCAACCGCGGCCTCGCCCCCCGTTCCAGGCACAGCCATAAGGGCTGGCCAGTTCGAATCCCTTTGGCAAAACACCTGACGTCCGCCACCGCTCCGACCCCTCTGAGCCATGACCAAATCACATCCCCGAAAATGAAACGGCCCGGAGCCGAAGCCCCGGGCCGTTCCAGTCCCTAAGTCCAAAGTCCAAAGTCCCTAGTCCCTAGTTAGTCCCTAAGTCCCTAGTCCCTAAGGAACCTCTGATTAAGTCGAAGTTTTGAAAGGGCACGACTTCAGTCGTGCCGCAAGTGCCGCAAAATCAACTGGGCTTTAGCCCATGGGGGATGCCTTCGTTGAGAAGTGACACTTCTGCGGAGGTTCCCCAAGTCCCTAGTCCCTAAGTCCCTAGTCCCTAGTCAGTCCCTAAGTCCCTGTCTTTCCTACTCAGCCGGTTCCACAGCCGCCGTCGTGGCCACGGTCCAGTCGGGTGCGCCAACCTTGAAGCGGGCAAAGCGGCGAACCGTGATGTTCTCACCCAGCTTCCCCACCTTGGTTGCGATCAGTTCCTTGATGCTGACCCCCTGGTCCTTGATAAAAGGCTGTTCCAAAAGGCAAACTTCCTCGTAGAACTTGGCCATCTTGCCGTCGAGAATGCGCTCCACCACCGCGGGCGGCTTGCCCGTCGCGGCTGCCTGTGCGCGATAAATCTCCTTCTCGCGCTCCATGTCCTCAACTGTCACGTCTTCTGACCGCACATAGCGCGGATCGCTCGCCGCGATGTGCATGGCGATGTCTTTGAGCAGATCCTGGAAGTCGTCGGTGCGGGCCACAAAGTCCGACTCGCAATTCACTTCAATCAGCACGCCGATCTTGCCGCCGGCGTGGATGTATGTACCCACCGCACCCTCGTTGGTGCTGCGAGCCGCCTTCTTCTGGGCGGAGGCCATGCCGCGCTTGCGCAGCACAACGAATGCGCCTTCCATGTCTCCCTTGGTCTCCTGCAACGCCTTCAGGCAGTCGCCCATGGGCGCTCCGGACTTCTCGCGGAGCTCCTTCACCAACTTGGCATCAATCTTTTCGCTCACGGTAGTCATCTCTCTTTTCCTATTTTCCCAGCTCCTTTTCGGAGCTTGTGTTATCCAGCCCAATCCAACTCGTTTCATTCTTCCGCCGCCCAAAGGCTGCGAAGCAGCGTCCGCCCCACCGCAGGTGGCAAAAGAAAAGCGTGGCTCAAGAAATTGGCGGCCACGCTGTCCTTAGTCTACAAGTGCAACTCAGGCTCAGCCTTCGGCGACTTCCGCCTCGTCCAGCGCTGCAACCGCTGCCGGAGCCTTGCGGATTCCGCCGCCAAGCGCCGCTTCCAGGTCCACTTCCTCAACCGGAGCAGCTTCCGCCACAGCTTCTTCCGCCGCGGGAACTGGCAGCTCTTCTGAGAACGCCTTGTCGCCCACCAGGTTCACGCCCTCGGCTGCCGAATCGGCTATCTTCGAGGTGAACAGGCGAATAGCGCGCAGCGCATCATCGTTACCCGGAATCACATAGTCCACAACCGTCGGATCGCAATTCGTGTCGACCACGGCCACCACCGGGATGCCCAGCTTGCGGGCTTCCTTCACGGCAATCGCTTCGTTGTTCGAGTCGACGATGAACAGCGCATCCGGCAGCCGCTTCATCGTCTTGATGCCGGCCAGGTTGGCCTGCAGGTGCTTGCGCTCCCGCTCCAGCTTGATCACTTCCTTCTTGGTCAGCAGTTCATAGCGGCCATCGGTAGCCATCTCATCCAGTTCCTGAAGGCGCTTTACACTCTTCTGCACCGTCACCCAATTGGTGAGCAGCCCGCCCAGCCAGCGCTGGTTGATGTACGGCATGCCCGCCCGGTTGGCCTCTTCGGCCACGGCGTCCTGCGCCTGGCGCTTGGTGCCGACAAACAGAATCGTCTTGCCGCTGGCACACAAGTCGGTGACGAACTTCGACGCGTCCTTGAAAAGCTTCAGCGTCTTCTGCAGGTCGATGATGTAAATTCCGTTGCGCTCGCCAAAGATATATTCCTTCATCTTGGGATTCCAGCGCTTCGTCTGATGCCCGAAGTGAACACCTGCTTCGAGCAGCTCCTTCATTGTGATCGTGGCCATTGGCCTCCTTCGTAGATTGCATCCGGACTAGCCTTCGCCTGGCCCGGATTAAGTCCCGCGTAAGCGGGAGATTGGACACCGAGGGACTAGGGAACAGGGACTAGGGACTAGATTTTCAGCGCTACGCCGTTTTACTAGTCCCTCAGTCCCCGGTCCCTTAGTCCCTGCAAGCGCATTAGCGCTTGCTGAACTGGAACCGCTTGCGGGCGCCCTTCTGCCCGTACTTCTTACGTTCCTTCTGGCGCGCATCGCGCGTCATCAGGCCTTCTGCCTTCAAAAGCTTGCGCAGCTCGGGGTTGAACTGAACCAGTGCGCGGGCAATGCCCAGCTTCACGGCATCGGCCTGTGCCGCCACGCCGCCGCTCTTCACCGTGGTCACCACGTCGAAGCTCGAAGACAACTCAGCCACAACCAGGGTCTTCTTGGCTGCAACGCGCTGCTGCTCGGTTACAAAATAGGTCTCGAACGGCTTGCCGTTGACCTTCCACTCGCCCGTGCCGGGACGAAGAAATACGCGCGCGATCGCCGACTTGCGACGCCCCGTCCCGTAATACTGAACCAGATCTGCCATTCTCTGCTCTCTCCGCCGGCGTCCACCGGCCAATCTCAGTCCCTAAGTCCCTAGTCCCTTAGTCCCTGCTGTTACTTGATTGCCATCGCCACGGGCTGCTGTGCCTGGTGGGGATGCTTGTCGTCGCGATAGACCTTGAGCTTGGTGCCCATCTGGCGGCCCAGCTTGCTCTTGGGCAGCATGCCCTTGATGGCCTGTTCCAGAATGTGCTCCGGCTTGCGGTTCAACAGGCGCACAAACGACTCTTCGCGGAGCCCGCCCGGGAAACCGGTGTACCGGCGATACAGCTTGCTCTGCGACTTCAAGCCGGTGAGGCGGACCTTCTCCGCGTTGATGACGATGACATGATCGCCCACGTCGATGTACGGAACGTACTGGGGATTCAGCTTGCCGCTCAGCAAATCGGCGGCCTTGGTCGCCAGACGACCCAGCGTTTGACCGCTGGCATCAATCACATACCACTTGCGGGGAATATCTTTCCCACTCGGAACAAAGGTACCCATCTCTCTCCTGCCCTCTTAAAAAGAAACTGCCCGGCCGGCCTCAACGCAGCCTGCCGTCTCAACCAAAAACCGTCTCAATCAAAACACTGCACAACCGGACTTGTCTCGCGCTGCACGCGCAAGGGCCCAGCTTCTACCCACGTCCAAACAAATCTGTTCGGGTGAGAACTGCCCGTGCCAACCCACCAAGGGCTCTGGCTCTGCCGAATCCGCGCCTGCTTCCACACGTTTCAGCCGCCAGCGGCCTGTTCCAGCCGACCCCCACCAAGGGCATCAACCAGCCGGTCCGGATGAACGTCCCAAGGCGAGAAAACCGTCCTTGAGAACCCCTACACACAGACCCCAGGCGCAACACCGCGCAAGGTCTCCAGAATACCCGAATCCCGACCCATAGTCAACGATTTCCTGCCACGAGTCCTGGGTCAGCTTGAATCCACAAGGCGAGCCAGCATTAACCCAACGCGTCCATCTCCGGGTTAGGCGATATCCGACCGGAACCCGCGACTTGACGATGAGCCCGTCTGGGCGAGCGCATTGGCCTGTTATCGTTCTTCCAGATTTCATGGCGCTCGAGTTAGGGCAAACCCAAGTCGGCGTAGGAAGCCACTTGGCATCTGTTCGTAAAGCAATTGGTCTATCTAAGCTCGATCCAGAAGTTCCGTGCCATACTTCGCTGCAACACTCTTCGCCTTCTTCGCAAACTCGGCCATCTGTATCTTGTCGAGCTTGGGTGGCGCTGTAGTGCGCGTCGCTACAGGCACACCGAGCTCGACGAAGAACCTTTCGTTACCCGCTGGAGCG
>Ga0302319_10022119_pt1 | contig 11428 bp, 6 predicted proteins | sample Bog_T0_2_FD_203319 | JGI IMG/M metagenome (GOLD analysis project Ga0302319, IMG submission 203319) | Peat permafrost microbial communities from Stordalen Mire near Abisko, Sweden - Bog_T0_2 | ecosystem: Environmental > Terrestrial > Soil > Wetlands > Peat | place: Sweden: Abisko, Stordalen Mire...
AGGTTACAGTCAAAATGCTTGTGCTTCGTATACCTATAGTAAACCGTATGATTATCGTGGCTGGTCTTCAGCTGTCTATACGGCCAACGGCCTTAATTGTCTTAATGGGCAATATGGGTTTCAGGGGGGGATGTCTTATGGAAAACAAACGGACACGGAGTGTGTTTACGCCGGGCAGACCCTAAATGTCAAGGCCAAACTGATCAAGAATCCTACAGCCACTTTAAAAGGTCAAGTAACATATAATGATTCGGTGACGCCAGAAATACATGGTGGTACAGTGACGGCCTATTGGGGACCTTTGACCCCAGGATATGATGCCCAGGGCCCCTATGGTATTGCATATACTACCCTTGATCCCAGTGGTAAGTATCAATTGACCATTCCAGCATCCCAGTCGCTTTTTCCTAACAGCGAGGGGTATTGGATGGGTATCGTAGTCTGTGGCATGGGATATAACGAGACTTTTACGCCTTGGCGTTGGGAAATGTTATGTTCTCCTGCATATACTAATAATAAAGCTCCTTGGACGATATATGATAATGGTCAAATGCAGGATATGAGTGTATGGTCGACGTCGACGTCTCCTAACAGTGTCAGTGTCGATGCGGCAACTCCTCCAGCAAACGCGAGTGGGGTGTTTCCGGGTGATGTGATCACCAAGAATGTGGAAATAGACGATGTTGCGCCTATTCTGCCTGGTCCACCTCCGATCGGATGTTGGTCTATAGTGGGTAAGGTCATAGATGCTTCGACAGGCGGTCCTCTGGTAGGCGCCACAGTTTCCTTACCGACGTATAATAAGACGTACACGACGGATGCAACGGGCAGTTACAGTGATTGTATAAGCAGCTTCGATTCTACTAATGGGCTTAGCTGTGAGACTAACTGTCCTACAAGCTTATGGACTGTGACAGACACCCATACGACAGGCACAGCACCGACTGGCTATTATCCGTATAATAGTTCTCAAACTGCATGGTATATATCTAAAACTACAGCAACACCTTTGGGGCCAGATCCAGCTACAAATACGGGATTTACGTTTCCAACAATATACCTTCTTCCCGAAAATACCGGCGTTATAAAAGTCATTGTTCAGCACCCAGGAACTTATAATGGTCAGTATCCTTTTGGAGGTTTGCAGGTTACTTTGACTCAAGTTGATGGGACCAATCTAATCGGGACCAGCAACGCTGTTACCGGAGAGGTGGATTTTCCAAACGCGTTAACAACACCTGCCAATGCCCCGGTTTATTACTCTTGGCCGGATGGTTCTTACCCGGGTGAGGTTAGTCCGTCGGTACCGCTTTCTGCTTTTAACCAAAATGCGATAACTATCTCGATTAGCGTGGCACCGCCAAATAATAATTATTATCCGGCGAGCCAAGGCAATATCACCCTGAAAAAAACGAATACACCGCTGACGATTTATATCACAGTCCAGAAAATACCAGGAGCTTGATCTTGACTAAATCATATACAGCCGGCTTTACCTTGGTAGAAATGTTATCGGTCATAGCCATTACGATAATGATGGGCGGCTTGTTTTACACGACCTTTATCATGAACTGGCAAGGAATGGACAATGAGCTAACCGAGACGCAGCTTTGGACAGAGGCTGACACTATTGCCGAGGACATGACATATTACGGCCGAGGAGGAAAACAAATTGAAGTCAGCGATCCCCAGCATGTGACGATTATATATCCGAACACGAGCCAAAATGTTAGCTATGCGATAACTTCTACACCCACAGGCGGCCAGCTGGCCAGAGTGACTGCCAATGGACAATACGTGCTTTCTTACGATGTATCATATCCCAATACATCCTTTACGCTAGACAGTCTGAATACATTGGTCGTTAACCTGGAATTACAGAACACCTCTCTAATTAACAGTACTCCAGGCAATACTCAGGCAATCACTTCATTTCGGATACTTGCCCGTGATCCTACGGGAGTGACAGGAGTGTAATGAAAGACGGCTTTACCTTACTTGCTAGTGTTTTTTTGGTTTTATTCATAGGGATCATGGTCGGCATTTGCCTATTCCGCTCGCAATTGCAGATAACCGAGGTCAGCCAACGGCGCGATATGGGCCAGGCATTTTATGCTGCGGATGCCGGGATGCAAAACGCCATTGCTTCCTTAAAACAAAACATAAATTTTCCTGGTTGGACTTCACCACAGCCCTTGCAAAATTCTTTAGACCTGAGTCCTACAGACCAGCCTACTACGGTGGGATATTATGAGGTTCCACAGATTAAGCCGGGCCCGTCTTACAATAGTGAGCCGACGTTGTGGGTGCTCTCGCTGGGGCAGAACGCCATGCCCAATCAAACTTGGAATACATCATTGACCACTTTGAATTCATCATCGACCGCATTGGAACCTTTAGCGCAAACACGGGCCCTGGCAGCGCTTATGGTAGTGCAAAATCCAGCCGCTTATTTTATCTTCACCCTGGCGAATTTAACTATATCGAGCGGGGCAGACATGGGGGGGAGCATCTTTGCCAATGATCTCACTTTTAATGTAGATGGAAGTTTGCCGGTATCTCAGCGAGGCATTACGGTCAATGGCAACATCACATATTTAGGGTATGTTTCACCCAATCCGCCGACTCCGCCTATTTCAGTTAATGGGACAGTGTTGAAATCGTCTGCCGTCAATTTCCCGTCGGTGGATACTAATTTCTATTTCCAAAATACCTGTGATGATGGCCAAACTTATAGTAGCTCGCCCGTGTCCACTTGTACCGGTGGCAAAAATCTAGGACTCTACGTTCCCAGTACTTACACCGTGAGCACGGACGGCTCCGGAAACCTTTCACCTAGCAGTCTTTGTTTTCAGGGTCAATGCTCTGCCAATGGGGTCGTATTTGCATCAGGGGATATAAACATTGGTAATGTTAATGTAAGCCAACCCGTGTTGGTTGTTTCTGGGGGTGATATCCATATCACCGGTAACATCACAGCGACCGGAGTTAACCAGATCGGCCTTTTTGCGAAAGGAAATGTGTATATTGATGCGGCAACGACCGATACTCTAACGATACAAAATGCTTATATAGATGCAGACGGAGGGCTATTTCAAGACTTGAGCCCTGTCCGTTCACCTGGTAGTACGCTTAACTTTACTGGAGCCATATCTGCGCGTGGCGTGCCAACCGAGAGTAGCGCTATACTTTTAAGTACATACAACAACAGGAACTATACTTATGACACTAATTTGAGCTGTACCAATTGTTCTGGTACTTGTAGTGTAAGTGGTGTTTGTAGTAATAATAGCGGTAGCTGTTCTTGTGCTGGTGGTTACAATATACCACTGGGGCCCTTGGCCATCGTTTCCGTCTTAAAGTGGGAAGAAGTAAATCCAAATTCGGCGTTCCCACCCACAAGTTGATGAATAGATTTATACCTTTTTTATTCTTTTTTATCCTTTTAGGTCCCTCATTCGCTAATTCTTTGGGCACCGATGAGTGCAGGGCTCCCTTAAACAATACTCATAATACAAGCACTGCTCAAAAGAGTGGGGTTTGGTCAGATCTTGCTATCTGGGATATTCCTCCTCGGAGAGGGAGCAAGATCAATATTCCTCCTGGCATCACTGTTTGGCTTGATAAAAGCATTTATGTTGCCTCCATAGATATTTACGGGACTTTTCAAGTACAGGATTCCAGGGATATTTCTATCACCGCAGGGTTTATTATGGCCTATGGGCTTTGTGCAACGGCACTTAATCCAACGCCATATTTAACACCGCCTGCCTCACCTTTCCTTTGCGCTCAAGGGAACCTAGATCAGAAATCGGAATCTCAAAGTTCAACAGATTATAAGTGGAATTGTACAGGCATTGATAAAATTGGTAAATTCAAAGAAAGCTCTGTGTCTTGTGATTTACCAATTACGTCAATCAATGGCACACAAGTTTATGGCAATGTACAGACAACGGTAACAACAGTTAATGGCAAACCAGTTCCGGCCAATACACAGATCACAGGTGGTACATTTGAAGCTGGAACAGCACAAAGTCCTTTTACACATCATTTGACCATCACCTTAAATGGTTTAGATGCTAACGCAGTTGGTGTTATGGGAGGACGGGTTTTGGGAGCCATGAATGGCGGCCGTATTCTACTTTTTGGTCATACACCAACAGTCAAATGGACAAGTTTCAAAAACACAGTACCCGCAGGAATTAAAAGTATACGCTTACAAGGAGTGTTTGATTGGCACATAGGAGATCATATACTCATAGCCACGCCATTTTACCCTGCAGGAACAATTGATACGCATATCATCACAGGCATTAGCAAGAATGGTTCTACTTTAGTTATAAGCGTAGATAGCCCTCTTTTGTATACGTATGATGGAGGACAGGTTAGTTTGGCCCCAAAGCCTGTCTGGACTATGCTAAATGCCACTGCTCACGCGGGCAGCAAGATAATCACTTTACAAGATTCTGTTGACTGGCAAGTGGGTGATAAAATAATTATCACTTCAACCGATTTCCCTGGGATTGAACCAGCGGCAGAAGAGCGAACAATTACTAAAATTACTAATAACGACCCCAACGATATTAAGCCTTCCGTGGTAACTTTGGACAATCCTTTAAACTATCAGCATTATGGTCGAATACAATATTTTAAACATCAGATTAACCCGTGCCCTATCGGAATTCCTACGCCTCCTGGAGGAACATGCACACCTACTGATTTGGACGAACGTGCTGAAGTGGGTTTATTGACGCATAATATTGTGATCCAGGGATCGTCGGATTCAGTGGATGCAGAGGGCAACGCAGTGCCACTTACTGTTAAAAATTTAACACCTAATTCAAACAAAATCTCTTTTTCGACGTTGCAAGGTTCAACAGCCCAAATAATTGGCTATGGTGGCCATACAATGATAATGGGAGACGGCTCTATTGGGGTGATGCAAGGGGTAGAGTTATTTCATATGGGGCAAAATGGCATCACAGCTCGCTATCCCATACATTGGCATGCCCTTGATACAGCCAATGCAATAATAAACCCTCATTACAATGGGACAAAAGACAATTACGCGGATTTGTATCTTCGAGGATCATCAGCTTCAAGTATTTCCTATTCATCCATGCATGATTGTTTTCAACGTTTTGTAGCGGTGCATAGGACCAGTTATATTTCCGTACATGATAATGTGGGCTTTAATACTAATGGACACGGATATTTTATTGAAGACGGCAAAGAAGTCGGTAATGTGTTTATCCATAATTTAGGAGCCCAGCTTAATAATGGATCACTTCTTACGTCCCGTCGTGCTGAACAATCTGATCTTTTACCAACAATATTCTGGACATCCAACCCAAACAATGATTACATCAATAATGCAGCAGCAGGCGGTCTTATGGGCTTTTGGTATGATATACCCCTTGTTCCTCCTTCAGATACTATATCAAGTAATCCAACAGCTTGCTTAAATGCTCGAGTAAGTATGATATCCTATAATAGATTCCCTAGAAATTCTGAATGCTATTCTCCTTCAAGCCAACTATTCGGGATCTTCATTGGAAACAGGGCACACTCTAATGGTAAAGCAGACCCATTAAAGAATGACTTGAGTTTGGTTAATTTTGATACGGCTAGCTTGCGCATTGAAGGTGTAATCAATATGCCGTTGCCAAATTTATTCAGCGATATGACCGTATTTAAAACACCCCTTGGTATTTGGGGAATAGGGGATTTTAGCCAGTATCTTTATAGATGGCATTTAGAAGCGCCCATGGTGACACAAGCTGGGAATAAATTTATCAAAAGCTCGTTGCTCGTCAATACTGACAGAACAGATAATAATCCTGTAATCATCAATAATTCTATGGCCCATTTTAATTATGACGGCACCACCAGTGGCACTGATGATGTTTATATTGGTTATAAATCATTAATACAGTACCTTTCCGCACCTTCTTCGCCAGGAAACGAATTTTATTTACACTCTCAGTTTATTGATACTCCTCTTTATACGCCCAGCACAGAACATTTTGAAGATTTAGATGAAATGATCCCTGATATGGATAATTCCGTCGGTAATGGAATAGGGGCATTCGTTAATCAACCCTGGAATATAGACTCAGCCTGCAAGGGGGGAGATGCCCTGGAAGGTCGTGGCAAAGGCGCTTTGGGCATCGATCCCTCAGATGCCGAATCATATTGGTGCCCATATATTTATGGTGGGATTGATTTCTTAAACCCTGGGAAACAATGGCTTATTGCGCAAAAGCAGAATGGGAATTACGTCCCGATTAAAACCGTACATAGATGGGATACGAATACTGAAGCATGGATCAAGACAAATCAATTATATTGGATTAAACCTTTGGATGGCGAAAATAATATTGATTCTTTTAATTTTAATGCGCTTGCAACCGCTCCTATTTATCCGGCATCATCCGCTCCACTTTATCCTCCCGCGGGAACTAACACATCCCAATTGACGGAAAGTATCGTCATGCCGCTACCTGATAAACCATTTTATTTAATTGATAACGCCGACGGCAAGAACCATGCCGTCTATAAAGCAAAAAGCATAAAGGATTTTAATTCAAAATCAGGTGAGGCCTGGTTTATTGATCTAGAAAATAAATACTTATATTTAAAAGCACCATACAATTTTCAGGCCAATATTCAATTTATTTATACTCCGTATTCAATTATTAATACAATATCACGACCTATAACAATCGCGTCAGGGGGAATAGACTCTTTATGCGGAGTATCAGCCAATAGCTGTGCCGTCGGTAATTTGGAAGCTTCCTCTAAAAAATCCTCATTTTATTATTCTACATGGAATTGTAATGGCATCAATGGCGGGAAAAAACAATCCTGTTTGATGCTATTGCCGATTAATGCTTCTTGTGGGGCAGCTTCGACTTGTGTGATAGGCAAAACGGGCTATCCTTCGATAGCCCCTGGATCAAAATCATATATTTGGAAATGTCAGGGATATTTTGGTGGCACTTCCCAAAATTGTTCGCTTCCCATTACTTAGTCTGTTGGAATATTCTTTCAAATTCTACGATATCAGGGGTACGGCTTTGTGCAACTTCACGTGTGATCTTCCCGGCACGAATAAGTTGAACTAAACTAAAGTTCAATGTCCGCATGCCTTCCTTTTGGCCCATTTCAATCGATGAATAAATTTGATGAATTTTTGAATCACGGATAAGAGCACGGATGGCTGGGTTAGCAATTAGGATTTCCGGCGCCATTACTAGGCCACCGCCCACTTTGGGCATAAGTTGCTGACAAATCACTCCTTGCAGAACAAAAGATAATTGGGCCTTTACTTGTTGCTGTTGATGAGCGGGGAAGACATCAATAATACGGTTGATAGCCTGTACACAATCTGGTGTGTGTAGAGTAGCAAAAACTAAATGCCCTGTTTCCGCGACGGTAAGCGCGATTGAGATTGTCTCAAGATCGCGCATTTCACCGATTAAAATGACATCAGGATCCTGCCGCAGGGCGTACTTGAGCCCTTGGGCAAAGGTCAGCGTGTCCGTACCCACTTCACGCTGGTGCACAATAGATTTTTTATTTTTAAAAGAGACTTCGACAGGATCTTCAATCGTGATAATGTGATAAGGTTCATTGGTATTGATATGGTCAATCATAGCGGCCAATGTAGTCGTCTTGCCGCTACCCGTTGGCCCGGTCACGAGAATTAGACCGCTAGGTTTTGACAGGAGGCGCTGGGCGACATCCAACGGAAATCCAATCTGATCAAAGGTCGGTGGTTCAACTGGTAGGGAGCGAATAGCACAAGCGATTTGACCCTGGCTGTAATAGAGGTTGGCCCGATAACGACCCATACCAGGAATGCCGAAAGAATAATCAAGCTCGCGTTTAGCCTGGAATTCATCAAAACGTTCCTGTGACAAGTATTCTCTAATGTACTTGACCATCTGCTCTTGGGTAATCGCTTGTGATGTAATAGGAGTCAAGCCCTCATCCGCACGAATGACCGCAGGCATTCCCGCAGACAAATGAAGATCAGTCGCCTTCTGGGCAGCTGTATATTGCAAAATTTCTTTTAGAGTTGTCTCAGGGGTCAATTCCATGTTGACTTCTTTCGTAATTTATTTTTAAGTTTTTTTGATTGTAGTGGACTTGGGGTCTGTTGTCAATTAAGAAGAATTCTTAATTTCCTCCGTATATTTTTTTAACTCCTATAAGAGCAATGGTTTATATTTTATAGAGCCTAACAAAAGAAATATTCAAAACTCCCAAGAATATACCTTAATTCCTATATAAAAAGGCAATAAAAAGGTATAAAAAGAAAGCCTCCATCGTTAGAATGTTTTTGTGAGAAAACAATAACGATCACCCAGTGGGTGAAAAACGGAGGCAAAATGAGATTAACAAAAAAATTATCACAAGTCACGTTAAAAATGAGTACATGTCCCGCCAAAATAGAAATGTCCGCTTTCTACCAAATTAGAAATGTCCGGTTTTTTCCCTAGCAATAGAATACCTGCGCCACAAATGATTCTTAGCGGGAATTTTTATGCCTCTAACTTTAAACCTGGGCACAACCGGCTGATACGCTTTAGGTGCCGGCGCTTCAATTAGCTTAAATGCAAGTTTTGTTTTACCATGCCTGATACTTGTTTGTCCATCAAGATGTTTATACAGAATAATGCGTTGTGCCCTGGTGGTCGTCAAAATTTGATACCATTGTTTATCAAACACTAGCGTACGGTCATTCCGTAAAAAACATTCTGTCTGAACGGATAATATGTCGTCGAGATTTAATCTTTTATCTACTGGCCTATGAAAATCACTACTACCACGGGCTAATACTTCAAACTTTTTATTAAAAATAGGCGAATAGGCTTTAAGCAATCTATTGGCATCTTGCAGGTTATTAATATGCCCCAATCTTAGTTCCTTGACCAATCTATCTTGCAATGTTTTAAAGACCCGCTCAATCCTTCCTTTGGCTTGTGGACTATGGGCAAAAATTACCTCTATTCCTAACTGTTTACATGCTCTGGAAAACTGTGTTAATGCTTCCTCATCCCTAAACGGCCAATCCGTATAACGCTTCTTTTGATTGTTCTTATACGTCGAGTGCTTATCCAAATATAGGCTTCCAGGAAGACCATAACGCTTGATGTAGCCCTTTAATCCACCCATGGCAGGCATTGTGCCTTCGTAATCATAAAACTGTCCATGAAAACGATTTGTTGCATCATCAATGTAGCCCATTAACACGATCTTTGGCCCTCGGCCTTCCAGCCAATCATGATTACTGCCATCCATCTGCGTCATTTGCCCAAAATGCTCACGGCGTTCTCGCCTTGTCCTATCTTTGGGCTTCTTTTGCTTATTTAATTGCCAAAGTCCTGCTTTAATCAACCATAACCTTAGTGTCTCATCATTGACTTTTATGCCATCACGCTCTTGCAGCTTCTCCGACGCTAATACTGGTCCAAAATCCCAATAATTCTTCTTATATAACTCTAACACCTTCTGCTTAAAACTTGCCCCTATCTTCCGGTTGCCTTCTTTGCCGCGCAACTTATGAACAATCCCTTCTTCTCCATCTTTTAAAACTCGATTTACTATTCGCCTTACCTGTCTGCTGCTTATTCCAAAATACTCTGCCGCTTCTTTTTGTTTAATCTGTTTATCTATTACTTTACGGATCACCTGTAATCGCTTTATCTCTTTGCGACTCATCATAAAAACGTCCCTCTCATTGTCCATAACGCCTCCTTGGCTGCGTTATGGTACTCCTAAAAAGAGGACATTCTTATTTTGGTAGAATCGGACATGTCTATTTTGGTATTACATTAAAAATGAGTACAGAAGATGTTACGGGGCGAATTGGGTTGAGTTTTGTGTGGCATTGTATGAAGCATTTCGGGTTTAGTGAAATGGTAGCGAAGGAATACGGGACAAAGAAAGGCAGTAATCGCGAGATAGGAATTGACAGAAAGATCATGGTAGGAGCGTTGGCAAGGATGTCAGGAGGGGACAGGATTGAAGATGTAGAAAATTTACGAGCGGACAAAGGGTTAATTAACAGTCTTGGCTGGGAAGCAATGGTTGGGGCTGATGCATACGGGAATATGTTAGGTCAGAAGCGGATGAACGGGAAGTTACGATCCGTCGATGATGCTATGGCAGTGAAGGCGATGAAAAAGAGTTCTGAGATGGAATTCACGTATGATAACGACGCGACATATTTTGACAGTGATAAAAAGAGCGCGGCGTATTCATATAAGAAGGCAAGGCAGTTTAGCGGACTGATTGGGTGTATAGCGGAACTTGGGGTTATTAACACGATGGAATTCCGGCGAGGGAATATAAGTCCACAGACAGGCGTGTTAAATCAGTTGCGCAAGGCAGTTATGCAGGCCAAGGCGGCGGGGAAGAAGATTAAAATATTCCGTAGCGATTCAGCGGGACATCAGAACAAAATATTCAGATTCTGCGACGATGAATCGATTGATTATTACATCAGTCTTGATAAGAATGAAGCTATAAAGATATGTATAGGCGCGATCAAAGAGAATCAATGGCAGCCGTTGATGGAAAAGTATCAAGCACGCTTAGGGACAGAATGGGCTGAGAGCGTTTATGTGACTAATGAAGGGGTATCAATGCGGATTTTGATATTACGTTGGGCGAATCCAGATCCGACGTTGTTTGATGAGAGCCCGCTTTGTTATCATGTGATCGGGACGAACAACAATAAGATCAAAGCGATGGAATGGCTTGAATTGCATAATGGGCGAATGGGAAGCATTGAGCTTAGCAATAAGGAGATCAAGTCAGAATTCGGGTGTGATTATGCGCCTAGCAATGAATTCGGAAAGAACCGGGGATATTTTTTAATCGGCGTGATGGCGTATAACATGATGCAGATCATGAAGTTATTTTATATTGGTGGGGACGCGCAGATCAAGTTGGGGATGAAGGCGTTGCGGTTCAAGTTTATTAATGTGTGCGGTAAGATCATCAAAACGGGACGGATATTTTATTGCAAGATTATTAATGTTACAGAGGAAGTCTTTGAAATGTTCCGTAACTGCAAATCAAAGTTGATTATAGTGAATTATTAGCTGGAGAATTGAGGCTAAACTCTGAAGAATCTAATGGCGGCGGAAGAGGTGCGCCTTGGGTGGGTCAAACGCTCCCTGAAATGATTTTTGTGTGGGAATTGTGAGTTTATAAAGCTGATCTTTGTTCACGGCGGCCGGTTACTAGAAAAAATTATCCAAATTTTTCAACAAATCCGTCCGTTCTCAGTCTTTTCCAGTCAATAGATGAGCCTGAATAAAGAGAGTTAAGATGTGCGGGCAATTTTCTCAAAAAGAGCCCGGCGTTGAGATTGAACAATTTTAGCCATTTGATTATCAGTATAAACATTAGC
>Ga0302319_10022120_pt1 | contig 11427 bp, 8 predicted proteins | sample Bog_T0_2_FD_203319 | JGI IMG/M metagenome (GOLD analysis project Ga0302319, IMG submission 203319) | Peat permafrost microbial communities from Stordalen Mire near Abisko, Sweden - Bog_T0_2 | ecosystem: Environmental > Terrestrial > Soil > Wetlands > Peat | place: Sweden: Abisko, Stordalen Mire...
ACAAACCTCCACCCTGGAAATAGGCAAAACACGACACATTTCTGTATGAATACTTTCCACAATGTCACGTCCCAAGGTTCCCCGGCCAACGTCCGGTTGATTAGTTACGATAATAAGCGGCCCCATTTTTTGGAGAAGCTCACACGCCTCAACCGTTCCCGGAAAAAGTTCGAATTCGGCGAGCGAACGGGCCGGGTACGGTTTCCCGTCCAGCACCACCGACCGATTGATGACGCCGTCGCGATCCAAAAAAACGGCTGGTCGCGGTTTAGGCATCATCACCGGTTACCACTTGGTGGCTTTCACTTTGAGCAGCGGATGAGAAACGAGCAAGTGCCAGACGACGGCCTGGAACTCCTCGGCATGGGGCGTCACGGTTTGCGGATTAACTGTCGGCACGATAACGGCAACATCGGCCACCTGCGCGGTATGTCCGCCATCCCGGCCCACGATCCCAAAAATAGATGCGCGCCTTTCCCTCGCGCATTCGAGCGCCCGCACCAGATTCGGGCTCACATTTTTCTCGAGATTCCCGCCACCGACCGACAGCACCAGAACGCCATCGCGCTCGCTTAACCGACTCGACTTCAACCATTCCGCAAAGACTGTTTCCCATCCTTCGTCGTTCGTGCGCGCGGTCAGTTCAGATACATTGTCGGTGGGCGCGTAGGCCTCAAAGTCGCAAAGCTTGCGGAAATCGTTGACCGCATGACTCGCATTGGCCGCGCTGCCGCCTACGCCGAGGATGAAAAGCCTGCCGCCTCGTTCCCGAACTTTTAGCAAACCGGCCGCAAGCGCTTCGATCACGCTGAAATCGAGTTTTTTGATGATCGCCGACACTTCCTCGAAATAGGTATCGCTGAAAGACATATCGTGGAACCGAATGAGCCTAAGGATCAGGCACGAAATTTGCAAGTTTGATGGCCGGATGTCCCTCGCCGCCACACGGACAGCTTCCATCTTGCCACTCCTCACCCACAGCCGTACTTTCCCCTTATGAGCGAATCCAAGGTCGCACTGACTCTGGTCATTCCCAGCTACAACGAAGAGAGCCGGCTACCGGCCACCCTCCGAATTCTTGCGGATTGGATTCCCCAATCTTGCTTCGATGTTGATGTCATTATTGTCGACGACGGCAGCAAGGATAAAACCCGCGAGGTCGCGAAAAGCTATCTCGATAAAATACCGAATCTTCAATTTGTGGAAGTGCCCCACGTTGGACAAATGAATGCGACCATCGCTGGTCTCAAGCGGTCCGATCGACCCATGCGTGCAACCTTGGAAGCCGACTGCCCAGTGCATCCGCGAACCCTGGAATCATTCGCCAGGAATTTCCCCGGCTTTGACATTGTGATGGGATCGAGGATTCTTCATGACAACGTTTCCACGGTTGAGGGCAAATCCCTGTTTCGGCGAATACTTTCCTTCGGCATGTCGCGCTTATTTTCCATTTTATTCAGAGGTGGAATTTACGATCCCCAAATAGGCTTCAAGTTATACCGGGGCCCCGTTCTCGATCACATTTTACCTCTTCTTTCCCTGCGCCACGACGGGCTCAAGAGCTCCGAAATCATCGTCAAGGCCCTTGCCTTTGGCTACCGCGTGAAGGAGGTGCCCGTTCCATACAAGCATGACGAGGATTCGCGCTGCGTTCCCAAAGGCAATTACCGAGTGGTCTGGGCCGCGGCGTGGGCCCTTCTGGAATTATGGGCGAAATCCTACGTTGAATATAAGCGCGGCGACCTGCCGGTTTGTCCCGTTCGATTTGGTTTTCTGCTCCTCCCGTTCTGGCGCTTGATGAATTTTCCACCGCTTCCCCTTTCGAGCGTTTCCGGCGCCTCTTCATCCCTACCCTTGATCACACCATGATTATTGTTCGCGCGCCTCTTCGCATCAGCCTCGGCGGCGGCGGCACCGATTTGCCCAGCTGGTACGAGCGCCATGGCGGCTGCTTCATCAGCGCGAGTATAGATAAATATATCTATATGACCGGCTCGGAGCGTCTCGTGGACAAGAAAATCTGGCTGAGCTATTCGCAGACCGAGGTATGCGATCACGTCAGCGAAATTCAGCATACCAGCCTCAAGGCCTGCCTGACCCGGTACCATTTCGAAACCGGCATAGAAATTCATTCCATTTCCGAGGTGCCAGGAAATAGCGGCATGGGTTCCTCGGGTGCCTTTTTGGTCGGCTGCCTGACCTTGCTCAATGCAATGGAGAAGATTGAAATGACGCGTCAGGATCTCGCCGAACTGGCCTGCCACATCGAAGTGGTCGATTTGGGAAAGTCTTCCGGAAAGCAGGACCAGTATGCCTCTGCCATTGGCGGGCTTTCCCGCTTTGTCATCAACACGCAGGGCGAGGTGCAGGTGGAACCACTTCATCTGGACTCGTCGGCCCTGCGTGAAATCGAGAGCAGCCTCTTCCTTTATTTTAGCGGCGTCACTCGAAGCTCGGAGCCGATTTTATCCGAGCAAGCCACCGCACTTCGCGGCGATGCCGGCGACGCGGTTGCCGCCATGCACACGATACAAAAAATTGGCATTGAATCAGGCGAGGCTCTCGAAGCCAACAATTTGGATGCTTTTGGAGAGCTTCTGCATCAACACTGGCTGGCCAAAAAAATGATTTCATCCCAGATAAGCGATCCCGCTCTGGATAAGACCTACGATTTTGCCCGCTCCATTGGCGCGACCGGCGGCAAGTTGATCGGAGCCGGAGGAGGAGGTTATTGGATGTTCTACGTGCCTCCAGAACGGCAACGTGAATTCAGGGCCAAAATCAGTGGCGTCGGTTTGATCGAGGTGCCATGGAAATTTGACTTCCACGGGTGCTCAGTCATCTACACGAGTTGATAATCTTTTTTGAACGAATGGCGATTCGCCAGCCAGAGCCTTTACCTCCTAACGAATAGATGTGCCATGACCAATAATACGTCTCGCGTGCGTCGAGCCATTATTTTGGCCGCCGGAAAAAGCCATCGGCTCGACAGTTTGCGACTGAATAAGCCAAAGCCCCTTATCGAAATTGCGGGGCAACCTTTGCTCGCTCACCACCTGAATCGTTGCGCCGCCATCGGGGTCGAGGAAGTGTTCATCAATCTTCATCACTTGCCGGAACAAATTCGCGCCTTTGTCGGCGATGGATCCCGATGGAAAATCAAAGTCACCTACAAGGAGGAGGCCGAGTTGCTTGGAACGGCTGGTGGCGTCAAAGGCTTCTCCGAAGCTCTGCGGGGTGATTCCTTCCTGGTCATCTATGGAGATAACTATAGCACTTTTCGACTCGATGAGTTGATTCACGCTCATTTTTGCCATGCGCGGCGTCCCGACATGTCTCTCGTCCTATTTCAGCAGGATGATGTTTCTGGAAGCGGCGTGGCTGTCTGCGATCAAAACGACCTGATTCAATCTTTTATCGAAAAGCCCGCGCCGGGGGTGACAACCAGTCATTGGGCAAACTCCGGGATCTATTTGATGGAACCTCACCTGCTTGACTGTATTCCAGAGGGGACGTGTGACTTCGGACGCGACGTTATCCCATCGTTCCTCGCCTTGGGCAAACGCATTCTGGGAGTCAAAACGCAAGGACGGGTTTACGCCGTCGACACGCCCGAACTTCTCCACCGTACCCGGGCGATTCAGGCGACGCCCTAAAGGGAGGACGTCAACGAGCCGGATTATTGCGGGTTTGTGTTCGGGGTGGGCCCTAATTCCAAGGGCGGAGGGACCATCGGCGGGATCGGGCTCGAGGTGCGCACGGTGGATTGACGGATAAATACCCCCGCATTATTCGGCTGGTCCACCTTGCAATTGACATAGTAATAATCAGACCCGATTTGTTGCTGGAATTTCTGAAGCTGATCATCAGAAATATTGTCCTCCGACCAAATCAAGACCGCGCCAATATTATTGGCCCTCAGGAATGGCAACGGATCGGCCATCTTGCCCTCATAAAACATATTGTTGAGCTTGTTTCTGTAGTCCGCCTCTTCGGCGCGACCGATTTGCGCCTCCTGCATGGTATAGGCGACGTAACAAAAGTTTTCGGAGAAGGCGATGATAGCGGGAGCCGGGTTGTAATCCCAATAAGATTTGCCCGGAAGAACCGTCACGCCATGCAGGCTCTGGAGCACCTGCAGAAGTCTTTTCGACTGATGATCGCCCTGGACAATGGAATCGCCCTGCAAGCGAAAGAAAACGTTTCGATCGAGCTCGCTATACCGGATATTCATCCAGGTGCCGAGGCAAAGCGTGAAGATCGCGATCAGAAATACACTCAAACTCCGAAATATAAAATGCCGCTGCATGAAGAGCATGGGAAGGATCGTTACCAGAGCGGCGCCATAAATTCCGCCCCACATTTTCTCAACGGTAAGGCTGCGGCTGCCAACGTAGAACGTCTCTTCCAAAATCAACATCACAGGAATGGCGGCGTGCATCCAGCGCCCAAACAAATCGAGTTTGTGCCAGACACAGGTAAGGAACAGCCACGGCAGCCAAATGGGCCACCACAGGGTTAAAAACATCCAGACCGGAGTATGAAACTGGGGTTCCGTCCAATAAAAATTCTGCGCCACAGAATTATTCGTCATGGAATAGAGGGCGGGCCATATACACGCGAGGGCAACGGCACCTCCGACGCAGGCGAATTTCCAGTTCTCGGGACGCCTTCCGGCAATGAAAGCTATGACGAGGCTGCCCGCGCTAATAAACAGCACGATAAAGAAAAACCAGGCACAGGTAATGATCGAGATTCCGGGAAGCGCCACCAGACAAATCCAAGGCCAGTTGCTACGCGTAAGTTTAAAAATTTCACTGCTCGCGAGTAAAGACGCCATCACCGTGAATGCACCGCCCAGATTGCTATGATATTCCGAATAATAGAGCGTATAGGTCGGCGGCAACAACTTCAGGGTCGGATGCTCAGGATCATGCGCGGCAAACCAGGTAAACGGATTTCGCTCCGGATCGTGCCAGAAATCATTCGGCGCCGTGGACATCTCGTAGTCGGCGCCGTGATGACTAAAGAAAATCAGGATGGGGACCAATCCTGTTGACCCAGCCAAAAGAACTATCGCCATCGAAATCGTGATCCATGTTTTGCCGGTCATCGAGTGAGCCACGCCGACTCCCGCTATGCAAAGCCACGCGAGAAGAAAGGCGTGGCTCACGTTGTACGCCGTTCCAATGTCGACGGAGAAAAGGCGCTTGAGCACGGACGCGCCGTAGTGCTGAAACGTGTAGTAAGCGCCGTAATCGTAGGGGGGGAGCCAGCAGTCCTTCGGCGGAAGCGTGGTGCTGAGGCTGTAATTCAATATGCGCGTCATATTGAAAATGCCTTCGGTAAAGTTGGGAATGGCCGGCGAAAGGCACTTTAGGAGAAAAACGAAACTAAATATCGTGATAAATAAAACGGAAGGCAGACGCAGGCCCTCCCATGAGCAGCCCGGCTTGATCATGGCATAAAATAGACCGGCCAACGTGAAGGGCAAAAGCCAGCCAAAATTCAGCATTGGCATGTAGTGCTCCAGAAAATTCAGCACCGTAACCAAAGCCAGGGGCGGCACGATAAAACTGATCCAGGGCGACTCTCTCGGATAAAGCCGCCGGAAAAGCACCGCCGCTCCAATGACATGAAAGCAGAGCAGAAATTCGAGAAAAAAAGCGCGAAGGATCAGCATGGGATTTTAGTTGGATCAGTTTTGTAATGAGTATCCGACCATGCCGGGCATTGGTTCCAAATCCGATTGACGAATAAAAAGTCCTGCATTATTGGCGCCATCCATTTTGCAATCAATGTAGAAAAACTCCGGATGGAGTTGGTCTTTGAACTGCTGGAGAAGTTGATCGGAGATGGCATCCTCCGGCCAGATGAGCACGGCGGCAATATTGTAGCCCTTTAGAAAGGAAAGAGGGTCGGCCATTTTTCCAGCGTAGAAACTATTATTCAGTTTGCTTCTATAATCGGCCTCGCCTCCGTGACCGGCAAGAAATTTGAGATACGTGTAGGCGACAAAGCATCTATTTTCCGAAAAATCAACGACCGCGGGCGACTGGCTATAATTCCAATAGGACTTCCCGGGCAAAATCGTCTCTCCGTGGAACATGCTCAAGACCCCCAGGAGTCGTTTCTTTTGCGCATCCCCGAGTATCCAATCGTGGCCTCCCAGATGGGCAAGTTCCCCGGTATTGAGCGGATTGGGATAATAGGAGTAGATTGCCTCGCCCAGACAAACGGGACTCAGCAATAAGATGACCGCGCTCAGGATGCGGAAGAGAAGCCCCTTTCTCATCAAGACCAAGGGAATGAGCGTGACCAGGCCGACGCCGTAAATACCCGGCCAAACTTTCTCGGTCGTTATCTTGCGATCGCCAATGGTGATGTATTCGGCTCCCAAAAATAAAATCGGCAGCGCGACCAGAATCCAGCGCGCATGAGTATCCAGCCGATTCCAGACACAGCAAAGGAGCAGCCAGGGCAGGAAGACCGGCCACCATTGGACCAGGAACATCCAAACCGGGGTGTGCTCCTCGGGCCGCGTCCAGGAAAACTCGGTAGGACTCCACATGCCAGTCAACGAAAAGACAACCGGCCAAAGCGACACCGCCGCGATGATGCTTCCCATGCACGCAAACCTCCAATTCTCCGGACGCCGGCGCGTAAGCAACGCCAGCGCCATGCTGCCGGCACTGATGAAAGCGACCGTAATGAAGAACCAGCTCGAGGTAACGACCGCTATCAGGGGCAAAGCCACCAGGGAAATCCAGCACCAGTTGGTGCGCTCGGACTTGAGAACCTCGCTCGAAACCAGCAACGCTGCGATCGCCACAAAGTTTCCGCCCAGGGTCGAATGGTATTCAGACCAATATAGATTGACCATGGGCGGCTGCAAAAGCAGGCCGGGATGAGAGGCCTCGCGCACGCAAAACCAGGAGAAGGGATTCAGGGTGGGATCATTCCAGTCGCGATTCAGGTCCGTCGACAAATCGAAATCACCCCCATACGGGTGGAGAAAAATCAGGTACGGACTGCTTCCCGTCCAGGCGCCCATTAAAATCACCACGGTCGCCACCGCAACCCATATTTTTCCGCTGATCGAATGTGCCACGCCCGCCCCGGTCAGACAAAGCCATGACAACAGGAACGCGAAGCTCACATTATACGCCGTTCCCAGATCGGCGGAAAAAAGTCGTTCCAAAATCGCTGCACCATAGTGCTGAAAGCTGTAGTAGATGCCATCATCGTAGGGAGGCAGGAAACAGTCGATCTGCGGCAACGTGCCGCCCAAGGTGTAATTTAAAACCCGGGTTAAATCACTGATCGCTTCGGATGTGTTGGAAATTCCCGGCGCGGTGCACTTCAAGGCGAAGATAAAGGTAAACAATGAGACAAAAAGGATCGTGGGGAATCTCATGCCCTCCCACGAGAAGCCGGGCTTGAGAATCGCCCAGACGGCCCCCCCCAGCGTAATCGGCAATAGCCAGCCGAGGTTGGGCAGGGCAACGAAATGCTCGATGAAATTAAGCGCCGAAAGCAGGATTAGAATCGGGAGGAGAAAACAAAGCCAGGGCGATTCCCGCGGGAATAGCCGTCGAAAAAGCACGGCTGCGCCAATGACGTGAACACAAAGCAGAAATTCCAAAAAACCAATACGCAAGAAGATCATGCAACTGTGCGCCTTATTTATTTTGAGAAAATGACCTCAGCAGAAAGACCCCCGCGTTCTTGTCCCCACCGCCCTTGCAGTCGATATAGTAATACGAAGGATCGAGTTCCTTCGTCAGGGCATCCAGAAAGTCATTGGAAATGTCGTTATCCGGCCAGATGAGCACGCCGGTAATATTGTGCGTCTGGAGAAATTGCAGGCGATTGGTCATCGCGCCCGAATAGAAATCATTATCCTCTTGTTCCCGACGTTCCGCTTCGTCGCGGTAATTGGCCACGGACTCGAAATAGGTCCAGGTCGCGTAGCTCCGGTTTTCGGTAAAGACGGCCAGCGCCGGAGACTCATAGTAATTAAAGTCAACACACTTGCCGGATAAAAACGTGGTGTGCTTGAACCGCGAAAGGACTTCCAGCAGTTTCCTTTTCTGGTCGTCCGCCGTTATATAATGAGTGCCTTCGAGGCAAAACGCGGCGTCGTGCCATTGCCCCCACGGCAACCACTGCGAAGCGTTCCGCAGCCATCCACTCATGCTGACAAAGGAGGAAAACAACAGAACACACGTCAGCACCCGGCAGGCTAAGCCCTCGCGCGCCGCCACCACGGAAAACAAGGAAATCATCCCAACCCCGTAGGTATAACCCCACATCTTCTCCACCGTGTTGTACCGTCCCTCGACCGAAATAAATTCAATCGTGATAAGCATCACCGGCATGACAAAAAGAATCCACCGAACCGCCGGCGACAACTCGCGAAAGAGAACCAGACCGTAAATCCACAGCGCAATGACCGGCCACCACTGAATGAGAAATAAGAAAAGCGTCGCGCGCTCCTCCGGCTTCGTCCACACGATATCGGGCACCTCCGGCGAGGAAGTCACATCGTAAAGCGCGGGCCAGATCAGGATCAGCCCGGCAAAGAGCATCAGCATCGTCAGGCCGAGCGCGGCGGGGCGCTTCCCATAAAGCAGGGCAATGACAACGCCGCCGCCGCAAAGCATCCCCGTGATCGGATAGGCCCACGTACTCGCCGCCATCGCAATCACCGGGGTCAGAAACGCCATGACCCAGGGCCAGACCGTCTCTTGCAGCGCGACCAGTTCCGCAATCACGAAAACCGCCACGAGCGTCAGAAAGTGGCCCGACGAATTCGCATGATACTCGTCCCGCCAACTCCAGAAACCGGGCACCTGCAATTCGAGACGTTCGTGATGCGGGGCAGCCAGCCATTTCCAAAGCGGATTGTCGGGACTATTGCTTGGATCAACCCCCCCGGAGCTGTTGAATCCGCCGCCTAGATTATCGGCCAGCCAAAGGCTCGGGCCGTTATGCATCGTCAATTGGATATAGGCCGAGCTTCCCGTCATCGCCGACTCGATGATGAAAGGAATCGCCAGCGTAATCCACGTCCTGCCACCTGAAATCCGATGTGCCACCGCCGCGCCCGCCACGCAAGTGAGCGCCGACAACAGCGCATGGGCCACATTATAAGCCACGCCGATTTTGATATCGAAAAGCCGCTTGATGACCGAGGCCGCGTAATGTTGCATTGAGTAATACCACACATACTTATAAGGAGGCAGCCAGGTATCGATCGGCGGCAGCGTATCGCCCTGGCAATAATTATTGATCTTGTTCAGGTCGGCCAGACCGTCCGAAGTCGAATCAATGTCCGGCTCAAGGCAGCGAATCCCAAAGGTAAACGTAAACGCCAGCAGAAAAACCACCACCGGCAGGAAAAGCTCGCGCTTGGAAAATTCCGGTTTCGCAATCAGCCACGCCATGCCGCCAACTAAAATCGGCGTGAGCAGCAGAAGACTCGGCAGCGCCACGAAATGCTCGATAAAATTCAGCAGAATAACAAACGCGACCGGCGGGATGATGAACCCGAACCAGGGCGATTCCCGCGGATAAAAGCGGTGAAAAACCAACGCTCCGCCCACCATCAGGCCGGACACAAAAAACCAAAGAAGGAATGCTTGAATGATATGCATCTGATCGCTGAGGAACCACAGGCTGTCCGAAAAAATGCCGCGGGTCACGCGGAAAGGGTCCTGCAGACGGCAGTAATTCTGTGCATGGCAACTTTGCCCGCCGTCCATTCACTTTGCGCAATCACCCCGCTCAGAGGCGACTTTCGGCACCGCCCCGCTTTTCTTTCCCGGTATATATTGCCGAACCCTGAGCAGCCAATGCCTCGCCCAGGCAAACTCGATGGCCAGGATCGCGAGCCCGACCAAAATGACCAGCGTGCTCGGGGCCGGCAGTAAAATCATCGCGATGCCCATCAGCAAGACCGTTCCGCCAATCATGGAAATCAAGATGCGGCGAAGTAATTTCAACAGGGGCATACAGTGCGACCTCGCGGTTATGTTATGGATCGCCAACCCGGCCCCTGAATATACTTTCAGTCCGACTCCCACCGCCATCTTTTAAACCAAACGACCTCGTTCCTCATGTCCCTCGTGTCTAATTCCGTCTGCCTCTCATCGCGTTAATCTTGTTAATCTTGTCTAAAATAGTAGGCTTTTACTCTACGCCATCGCGCCCACTTTTATGCATGCCCGTCTTTTCCCCACCCGCGAAAGCTTCCGCGAACGGGCCCATCGCGGCAACCTGATCCCCGTCTACCGCGAGATCATCGCCGACATGGAGACCCCCGTCTCCGCCTTCACCAAGATCGACACCGGCGACCACTCCTTCCTCTTCGAGTCGGTGGAGAAGGGCAACAAATTCGCCCGCTACTCCTTCCTCGGGGCCAGCCCGCAGGTGATTTTTCAGGCCCATGGCAAAAACATCACCCTGCGCGAAGGCGCCGAGCAGCGCGCCTACACCGTCGACAAGGGCGATCCGCTCCACGAACTCGAGCGCCTCATGGCCGGCTATCGTCCCGTTCCCGATGAAAGCCTCCCGCTCTTTTCCGGCGGCGCCGTCGGCTACCTCGGCTTCGAGGCCGTCACGCAATTCGAGCCCACGGTCAAGCGCGCCAAGAAGGACGACCTCAACGTCCCCGACGCCTACTTCTTCATCACCGACACGCTCCTCATCTTCGACCATCTCGAGCGCCGCATCAAAATCGTCGCCAACGCGCACGTCACCGATCCCACCCACGCCGACCGCGCTTATGACGAAGCCGTCGCCAAGATCGAGGAACTCGAAGCCCGCCTCATCCGCTCCGTCCCCAGCCGTCTCCTCCCCGTCTTCGACGACGTCCAGCCGCTCGAGCCCTCCATCAACATGACGCGCGACCAGTACGTCAAAATGACCGAGGCCATGCAGGAATACATCCGCGCCGGCGACATCTTCCAGGTCGTCCCGTCGCAGCGCTTCGAAGTGCCCTTCGATCACCCGCCCGTCGATCTCTACCGCGCGCTGCGCCTCATCAATCCCTCGCCCTACATGTTCATCCTCAAGCTCAGCGGCATGGCGCTCGTCGGCTCCTCGCCCGAGCTCCACGTCCGCTGCGAAGAGGGCAAGGTCCAGATCCGCCCCATCGCCGGCACGCGCCCGCGCGGCAAGACGCCCGAGGAGGACGACCGCCTCGCCGCCGAGCTTCTCGCCGATCCCAAGGAACGCGCCGAGCACGTCATGCTCGTCGATCTCGCCCGCAACGACGTCGGCCGCGTCTGCAACTTCAACACCGTGCGCCTCACCGATTTCATGATCACCGAGCGCTACTCGCACGTCATGCACATCGTCTCCAACGTCGAGGGCGAGCTCACCGCGGGCCACTCCGCCTACGACGTCATGCGGGCCACCTTC
>Ga0302319_10022121_pt1 | contig 11427 bp, 11 predicted proteins | sample Bog_T0_2_FD_203319 | JGI IMG/M metagenome (GOLD analysis project Ga0302319, IMG submission 203319) | Peat permafrost microbial communities from Stordalen Mire near Abisko, Sweden - Bog_T0_2 | ecosystem: Environmental > Terrestrial > Soil > Wetlands > Peat | place: Sweden: Abisko, Stordalen Mire...
CCGAAAGGGTATTATCAAAAGTTCGCTTATGATGCCTTCGGTTCTCTGACCACCGTGACGGATGCGGCGTCGAACACGTTGTTCAGTGCCGTGTATCACTATGGTGTCGCGGCCTTCCAGACCGCGTCATCGGATATGGATCTGGGTCCCCGTTCCTACACCGTCGATCCGCTGGGTGAGGTGACGGCCTATACTGACAACAAGAGCCAGAGTTTCTCTCAGACCTTCGATTTGTTGTCTCGGCCGTTGATTCGTACCGAGCCGGATACCACGACGACTTGGACTTGGGGAAACACCGCGGCCAGCTACAACATCGGGCGACTGCAATCGGTCACGTCCGCGGGTCCCGGCGGCACGTATTCTGAGTCGTACACTTATGACAGTAAGACCCGTCTTTCGGGTAAGAGCATCACCATACCCGGCGATACAACCTACTCCTATGGATACGCCTACGGAACAAACGGCCTCTTATCCACGCTGACGTACCCCGCCAGTACCGGTTCGACTCCTCTGACCCTGACTTACGGGTATGCCAACAACATGTTGAAGTCGGTGGCGGATGCGAATGTCGGGACCGTTTACTGGCTCGCGGATACGACGAATCCGTGGGGTCAATTGACACAGGAGACCCTGGGCAATGGGGTGGTGACCAATCGCACCTACGACGCGGTGACCGGCTGGCTCGGAAGTATCCAGTCCGGCCTTGGCAGCGGCGCTGCGCTGCAAAATAATTCGTTCCTGTACGATTACATGGGCAATGTGGCACAACGGCAGGATAATAACCGTGGCCTGACCGAGAACTTTTTCTACGACGTCGACTACCGCCTCGATCATTCGACCTTGAACGGCAGCCTCAACCTGCAGATGGCGTATGACACGACAGGCATGGGCAACATCGCCTCCCGTAGCGATGTGGCTGCCGGCACCGCATGGACCTACGACCGAGTGAGAAAGCATGCGGTTACCCAAGCGGGGACCGGGGGAAGCGCGTACACGTATGATGGGAATGGGAACGTATTGACCCGCGGCGGATCCCCGTTGACCTGGACAAGCTACAATTATCCGGCCAGTGTCAGCACCGCCACCGAGTCCGCGTCGTTCTACTACGGACAGAACCGGCAGCGCTTTAAGACGGTGTATGTGAGCAGCACCGGGACGGAAACAACCTACCACGTGGGCGATGCACTCGAGAAGGTGGCCGGCGGAGGCACGACCGATTACCGACACTATATTCGGGCCGGCAATGAACTGGTCGCGATTGAAAGTCGCATTTATGGAGGGGCGACCACGGTGAGATATGTGCTCTCCGATCATCAGGGGAGCTTCGCGAGCATCGATAGCAGCGCTGCGGCGTCGGTGGTGCCCGAGAGCTTCACGGCGTATGGCAATCGCCGCAGCGGCGAGTCCTGGTCGGGAGCTCCCTCGAACGCCGACGAGGCGGCAATCAACGGCGTCTCCCGTGAAGGCTTCACCGGACAGACGGTGCTCGGTGTCTCGATGGGTTTAAATCACCTGAACGGCCGAATTGAAGACTCGATCACGGGGCGGTTCCTCTCACCTGATCCCTACGTCCCCGATCCCGGCAACACACAGAGCTTCAATCGATACAGCTACGTCAACAATAATCCGCTGAGCCTTGTTGATCCCACGGGGTTCGACGCAATCGACCCGATTACCGTGATCGGTGTGCTGGGCGGCCCGGAGAATCCGTATGCAGATGCGGCTGGAGTTGTAGCTGGGATAGCCGATGTATTTGGGCTTGCCAGTCTGTTTGGGGGCGGCGGTCCCACGCTCACTCCCGCCCAACAGGCGGCCGAAGCGCATGGCATCAACTTGTCGAGTCCGCTTCAAGGCACTCCAAGTCTTCAATCGTTGGGTGGTACAGCGTCATTTGCGACGGAGGATGCGAGTAGCACGGTGCCGCAGATAGTTGTCCAGGCGTCCAATTCTTCGGTCTACGGCATTGCCTCGCAACTCTATAGCCCGTTTAGCGTCAGCGCGATTGCCGCAACGATGGGTGTCGATCCCGATATGGTGCACGAACAGGTCACCATCTCCCCATCGCAATCGCCTGATGAGCTGGATACCATTAACGTGAACGCCTGGGCCTCGCATGGGTTCAACTGGATGAATTTAATCCCGGGCTGGTCGGCTCTCGTTTGCGGATACTATGGGTGCGGAGCCGGGAATTGGGCTCTTGCTGCCATAGGTGCAATACCCCCCATTAGCGTGGAGAGTGGTGCAATGGCGCCTTTGGCACGCGGCGGCGCTTCTCTCACGAATATTTCGGCAAACGATGTATTACGAATTCAGAACGCTGCCAACCGTATCGGGCAACAGATCACGGTGGTTGGCAGTCGAGCGGCTGGCACGGCGAATGCGGCGTCTGATTGGGATTACGTGATCAACGGCAGCTCCAAAGCCCTCAATAGCGTTTCTGGCTCCTTGCCCGGCGCTGGCAGCGTCTCTGAAGGTCTAATCAAAAACCTAGACATATTTCGCGGGGATGTTTGGGACGGGTTCCCGAGCATAACGTTCTTCCCGCAATGACCATACGTATTATGATCTGTACAGTCACAACCGGAAATCGGAAGCGCACGTGAAAATCGAATCAGTTGAGATTTATTCGGACGCTTCAAACGCTGTAGTTATGAGGCATCCAGGAAGGCGATTCCCAGGAATCTTAATACAAGGAGACACGCTGCACTCGATAGTGACATCACTACAATTGGTAGTGAGAAGCGCTGCAAGTCTCGATGAGGAGTCGGCAGCTATGCTGACCGGAGTGGTGGAACAGATGGAGGGACTGCTCGAGCATTATCGAGCCGTACTTACTGCTAACGGAACCCAATTGCCATTCCGTGATTAATAACAGTGGGCGCGATGAAACGTATGACGTTCTGTGCTGTCGTGAATGCCACGCAGGATAGCCTCGCGGCGGCTGTTGTCACACGAATTGCCATCGCGCTGCCCGCTCCCCGGGTCGTGCGATGCGTCAGCCGATGATTACTTGGCCATCTCGATCAGCTCGATATCTTTGCGCAGCATGTTGTTGACGAGGGTGGAGAAGTCGATGCCCTTGGCATTGGCGAGGAGCGCGAGCCGGGCCTGCACCTCGGTCTCCAGATACACCGGCAGCGCCAGGGTGACGCCGGGGCGGTAGAACTTGCCGCGCGTGCCGCCGGAAAAATCGACATCGGCGGGCATCTCGTCGTCGTTCGAGGGATCTGCTGTGCTCATGATGTCACCTATCGGGGTTCGTTCTCATACTGTTGTCGTTCCCGGCGTGTGGCGGTGCGCGCTGAGATGATCCGCACCTGCTCCAAGCCGGCGTCCGTGCTCTGATACGTGTGGGCGACAGCGAGCAGTGTACCCTCGCTCGATAGCCCAAGCGTAAACCAGCGCTCCTCGTTCTGGCTGTGCGCGGCGTCGAAGACCGTGAGCGCCAGGGGGTCGGCGAGCACGGTGGCGGCCTGTGCGAACGTGACGCCATGCTTGACGATGTTGGCGTCGGCCTTGAGCGCATCCCAGGTGACCTCCCGTTGCGGTGTACTCATGGGAAATGAGGCTCAGCCGGTGCGCGCCGCCTGATTGAGAAACCCCTCCAGCATCTCCATGACCACACGCTGCTTGGCCTGCGGCAAGCGGCTCAGGCGCTCGACCTGCTGTTGCAGCTTTGGCGTGGGACCGCGCTTCGCCGGAGGCGTCTTCTCACCGATCAAGGCCTCGACGCTCACGCCGAGGGTGCGTGCGAGAAGCGGCAGGCTCGACACGGGTACACCACGACGTCCGACTTCCCAGGATGCGACCGTTTGCTGCGAGACGTCCATGCTCTCGGCGAGCTGCACCTGGGTCATGGCCTGGTCTTTGCGCAAAGCGGCGATGCGTGCACCGAGCTGCTTGAAGAATAGCTTCTCATCCTGGGTCATCGGGTCAAGCTCGAGAGCGATAACGAGACCCATAAAGTACCTCCGATCTATAGGATGGAGTTGACACTACTCCTAAAAGTAGTAATGTGCACGTGAATTAAATAGGCCGGTAAGGGCTTGACAGGTTTTTCCAAGGAGAACCGATGGCGCGCATCCCAGACCAGGTGGTTGAGCGGCTAAAGGCCGAGATCTCGGTGCAGCGCCTGGCCGAGACGCGGGGCGTTGAGTTGAAGAAACACGGCGCCGATCTCATCGGCCGCTGCCCGTTCCATGACGACAAGACGCCGTCAATGGTGGTGACGCCCGAGAAGAACCTGTGGCACTGCCTGGGTGCGTGCCAGGCCGGCGGCACGGTGATCGACTGGGTGATGAAAGCCGAGGGGGTGAGCTTCCGGCATGCGGTGGAGCTTTTGCAAAACGACTATCAGCCTTTAGCCGCTTCTTCTGATGCGCCGCCGGCCAAGCACTCGACGGTGAAGAAGCTCCCCATGCCGATCGCGGCGGATGCCGAGGATGCGAAGCTCAAGGCCCAGGTGATCGAGTATTACCACGAGACGTTGCTGGCGAGCCCCGAGGCGCTCAGTTACCTCCAGCGCCGCGGCATCGGCTCCGAGGACGCTATCCAGACGTTCAAGTTGGGCTTCGCCAATCGCACGTTGGGTTACCGGCTGCCGGCGAAAACCCGTGTCGAGGGCGCGGCGATCCGTGGCCGCTTGCAGCGGTTAGGCCTCTTGCGCGAATCCGGTCACGAGCATTTTAACGGCTCGGTGGTCATCCCCGTCATCACGGCAGCCGGTGAGATCAGCGAACTCTACGGCCGCAAGATCACCGAGGGGCTGCGCCCGGGCACCCCGAATCACCTCTACCTACCCGGTCCACATCGGGGCGTGTGGAACGAAGCCGCGCTCGCCGAAAATCCGGAAATCATCCTCTGCGAGGCGCTGATCGATGCGCTCACCTTCTGGTGTGCGGGGTACCGGAACGTAACCGCGAGTTACGGGATCGAGGGGTTCACGGCTGACCATCTCGCGGCGTTCCAGCAACACGGCACCGAGCGCATCCTGATCGCCTATGACCGGGATGAGGCCGGCGAGCGCGCCGCGGAGAAGCTGAGCGTTCAGCTCACCGCTGCCGGCCTCGATGCGTACCGTATCCAGTTCCCGAAGGGCATGGATGCGAATGAGTACGCGCTGAAAGTCACACCCGCCGCGAAATCGTTGGGCCTGGTGATCCGCAAGGCGCAATGGCTCGGCAAGGGGGAAGCAGCGACGATGCGGCCCGCACCGGTGATGGCGGTCTCGATGCCGGCGGTGATCGAGGGGGCGGCGACAGAGGCAATGGTGGCAGCGACCGAGATCGCGCCGGCCGCCGCCGTTGCGCCGATCACGGAGGCCGAGGTATCGGACACGGTCGCCGCCGCACCGCTTCCGGTATTACCGGCCTCGCCGTTGCCGGCGATGGCCACCGCCGACATCGACGCCCAAGTCCGCGATGAAGAGATCGTGATGGTCTTGGGCGATCGCCGCTATCGCATCCGGGGACTCGCCAAGAATCTCGCCTTCGATGTGCTCTTGAGGGTCAACGTGCGGATCGACCGTGGCGAGGCGTTCCACGTCGATACGCTGGATCTTTACAGCGTTCGAGCGCGTAGCGGCTTTATCGCCCAGGCGGCGCGGGAACTCGCGGTCACGGAGGACGTGATCCGTCACGACTTGGGCAAGGTGCTGCGAAAACTCGAACAGATCCAGGAGCAGACCGTCGCCCAAACCCTGCAACCGGTGGTCAAACCCGCGATGCCGGCCGAGGAGCACGCCGAGGCGATGGCGTTACTCAAAGACCCGAATTTACTCGATCGGCTGCTCACCGATTTTACCCGTTGCGGGGTGGTGGGTGAGGACACCAATAAACTCATCGGCTATTTAGCCGCCACGTCCCGAAAACTCGATGCGCCCTTGGCGGTGATGGTGCAGTCGAGTTCGGCGGCCGGCAAGTCCAGCCTCATGGAAGCGGTGCTCAGCTTCATGCCGGAGGAGGACAAGGTGCAGTACTCGGCGATGACCGGGCAGAGTCTTTTTTACATGGGCGCGATGGACTTGAAGCACAAGATCCTGGCGCTCGCTGAAGAAGCCGGCGCCGCCCGGGCAAGCTATGCCCTCAAGCTCCTGCAAAGCGAAGGGACCCTCTCCATCGCGTCCACCGGCAAGGACCCCGAGACCGGCAAACTCGTGACGCAGGAGTACCGGGTCGAGGGTCCGGTGATGATCTTCTCAACGACCACCGCGATCGACAACGATGAGGAATTGCTCAATCGCTGCCTGACCTTAGGCGTCGATGAATCGCGTGAGCAGACCCGCGCGATCCTGCAATTACAGCGCCAGAAGCGCACCCTCGAGGGCCTCTTTGCCCGCGAGATGAAAGCCCGTCTCTTGAAGCAACACCGCAATGCGCAGCGGCTGCTGCGGCCGCTCGCGGTGCGAAACCCCTACGCCGGCGCGCTCACCTTCCCGGACGAACGCACGCGGTTACGGCGCGATCACGAGAAATACCTCACCCTCATCGACACCTTGGCGCTCTTGCATCAGCACCAACGGGAAATCAAAAGCGCCGAACACGACGGCGAGCGGATCGAGTATGTGGAAGTCACGCTCGCCGACATCGAGGTCGCCAATCGTCTCGCCCACGAGGCGCTGGGCCGCTCGCTCGATGAACTCTCGCCGCAGACCCGAAGGCTTCTGGAGCTGGTGACGGCGATGGTGGACGCACAGTGCGCGGCACAAGGCATCACCCGCACCGACACTCGTTTTAGCCGGCGCGACGTACGCGAACACGCCGGCTGGTCCGACTTCCAGGTGAAGATGCACATGCACAAGCTCGAGGAGCTCGAGTATGTCCTCGTGCATCGCGGCGGTCGTGGCCAGAGCTTTGTGTACGAGTTGCTGTATGACGGCCGCGGCCAGGATGGCAAGCCGTTCCTGATGGGTCTCGCCGATGTGGCGATGTTGAAACGGAGCTACGACGGCAAGAAGGAGCATCGAGAATCAAGGGTGGAGCATCCAAGTAGTCCCCATGGAGCACCCATAGAGCATGGAAGTAGCGAGCTGAAATCGACACCGAACCCTGTCAATCAAGGCACTTCCCGAGAAACTCCGAAAAAGAATGGCAAAACCACGCCCTGGGACGAGAGCGCCGCCATCGCATCGTACCCACCCCCTTTAGCTGCCGCCGGCCTGCAGTAGCCCATGCGCAAGGGCCAACGCCTCAAGCATCGTCAGACCGCGTGGCCGAAGCCGCCCGGCGGGCGCAAGAACCCGCCTCCTGATCCGCTCGCGCATCTGCCGCTCACCGCCTATATGGACGCCCACTTCGACTGGATGCAGGTCTCGGGGTACTCCGCGGACACCGTGCGCGGCCGCAGGATCGCCCTGCGCCGGTTTATCACCTGGTGCGAAGCGCGGGCGCTGCGCGAGCCCAAAGACATTACCAAGCCGATCCTGGAGCGTTATCAGCGGCATTTATTTTACTACCGCAAGTCCGACGGCAAGCCGATGGCCTTGAGTTCCCAGTTCGGCTGTCTCGCCCCGTTGCAGACCTTCTTCAAGTGGCTCGCGAAGGAGAATCACATCCTCTACAGCCCGGCCGCCGAGCTCACGCTGCCGCGGCTCCCTAAGCATCTGCCGCGGGTGATTTTATCCGTCCAGGAGGTCGAGGCGATCTTGCGGGAGGCGGAGCCCATCACGCCGTCAGGTCTGCGCGATCGGGCGATGCTGGAAACTCTGTACTCGACGGCGTTGCGGCGCATGGAGCTGCCGGGGCTGGCGCTGTATGACGTGGACTTGGCACATCGGCAGATCATGGTGCGAGAAGGCAAGGGCCGGCGCGATCGAGTGATCCCGATCGGTGCGCGGGCCGCCGCGTGGGTGGATAAGTACTTGCAAGAAGCCCGGCCGCAGCTCCTCACCGGCGAGGCCGAGGCGTTGTTCCTCTCCGATTACGGTGAGCCTGTAACCCCTAAGTTCGTGGCCGAGCGCATGCGCCGCTACATGCAGTTCGCCGGCATCGACAAGCCCGGGGCCTGTCATCTGCTGCGCCACGCCTGCGCCACCCACATGCTCGAGAACGGGGCGGACACGCGCTTTATCCAAGCCCTCTTGGGTCATGAAAATCTCTCAACGACCCAGATCTATACCCGTGTCTCGATCGACAAGCTTCGCGAAATCCACGATGCCACGCATCCGGCGAAACTGCATCGAGGGGCACAAGCACCGCGGCGAAACTCTCCTTCCGCTGAATCGGTGCTCGCCGCGCTCGAGGCCGAGGACGACTCTGACGACGGAGCGGGCATATCAACATAATGCGAAGAGTTTATGCGCAGTCGCACCGCCGGCGTCGGTGCCGATCATCGAGGCTCCCTCCGTCTGGCGCCGACGGTGCGACTGTTCGGGCTGCGCCCCGCATAATCTGCACTATGTTGAAATGCCCGCCGCGCAAGGAAGCCTTGCGCGCTTGTCGCTCCGCGGGTTCTTTGATCGCGGTGGCCGGTAATAAAAACAGCGGCCCGCCAGCCGCGTTCGTGCTCACCAACTCTCGGTGGTCCCACCCTCAGAAGTCGTTCGCTGTTGGCCCTTTGAGCTTAGCACCGTGCTCGCCGTGTCAAGGGCTGCGTGAATGGCCGAAGACGGCCACCCTTGACTCGGGCTGCGCGCGGTGCTGATCGGGACCGGCCAACAGCGCTCGCCGTGAGCAGCTGACGCATACCAGGAGAAATCCCCCATGCAAAACTTCGATCACATCCTTGAATCACTCGCGACGAGAACCCAACGCGTCTTTGATACCGCCCTCGGTGAAGATCGCCATCAGCTTCTCACGCGGCGCTTATATCAGCTCTACGGTGCCCTGGAGCTGGCTCGCTTGTTCGAGTTCGGCCGCCTTGCCCGGCGCATCGAAACGCAGGTCGATGCCTGCCGCCGCAACATCGAGGCCGAGTGAGGGGGCATCATGAAGCAAGAACACATCGAAATCACCGTCATCCTGACTGACGCTCAGGCGTGGGAATTTGCTCAGTTCCTCAAACGAGCCTGCTTCAGTGACTATCGCGGCCATGCCACCAGCGACGCCGAGGCGTATCACATGATCGACGCCGGCGAGCACATCCGCCACGCTCTCGCCGAACAAGGCTACGCCCCGCGATAGCCGGTAACCCTCAAAGGCCGGTTCACCCCGGCCTTCTTCTCCGCTGCGCGCGGCTAAAGTAAAAATCCCGCCTTGACCGCATCCCTCAGTTAAGCCGAAACTCGCCTCTGGGCCAAAACCACTCTACCGCAGAGGTCGCGTCTTCTTCATCTCCCCCTTAGCCGCTGAATCTCCTCAGAAAAATCCCCGCTCTTACGATGAACTCGTGTCGCGCGGAACTCATTACAGCTACGTCAACAATAATCCGCTGAGCCGAATTGATCGGAGTGGGTTTGACGACACTGACGTTTATGTCCTGCCTGACCTGTATTCTTATGGCACTCGAATTGTTGGAGACTTTGGCAGCGGTCTCGGTGCTGTTGGAAGCGCCATAGAGAGCGCCTTTAGGAGCGCTTGGGATTGGCTTACTGGTAGTGGTGGTGGATCGCAACGTAGTGCGAACCAAGTAGATGCTCAGCATCATGAAATCAATCTGTCCAGTCCGCTGCAAAGTGTCACGCAAGGCGCTACTCAACCGACTGATGGAAATAATTTTCACTACGCGCTTTCAGCTAGTGGCAGCACGCTCGGGCCTCAAGTAGTCGGTAATCCAAGTCCGTACGCGTTCGATCCCTCTAGTATTGGGTCAAGTCTTGGAAGCCTCAGCGGAGGTATTGAGGACAGCTTGGCGCAAAGTCAGAGCTACGTTTGCGGGCCGTGTGCACAACCAGGTGCGCAACCCGATCCTTCGCAGCAGATGCTGCCGCAGATAACGGTCACTGCACAAAACCCGTATAGTCTTTCACCGGTAACTACCACGGCTGTCTACATAGGCTTTGGTTCGGTAGTCGGCGGAGGCTCAGGAACGACGCAACTTTTCAGAGCCGTATCGCCAGCCGAACTGGCAAGTATTAAGGGACTCGGGACCTTTACGAATCCCCCCGGTATTGAGTCGAAGTATTTCTCTACATCACTTAGCGGTGCGCAGTCTTACGCTGCACAAGCCGAAGCGGCTTTTGGCGACGAGCCGTATTCTTTTGTGCAAACGTCGATTCCCAATTCACAAATCACACCCGAGATGGTTCCCGTTGGAGGAGTGGATGGTGGGATCGAAACAGTCGTTGTGCCTACCGAAACTTTGCCCGTGTTGGAACCGCCAGTCATTATTGAGCTGCCTTAATCAGTGAGGTGTAACATGGACAAACAGCGCGGCGATATCTTCGTGAGTTTAAGTCTGCTTCCGACGGCTAGCGGTGGACGGCAGGGTCCGACCCCGGCGGGACACTTTAATTGCTTGATGACAATCGACGAACAGAATTTCGACGTACGTCTGCACCTTGAGAAGATCGGCAGCATTTCTCCCGGTCAGAAGACAAGAGTTCCGATTTCATTCCTTAATCTTAAACTCGCGAGGAAACACTGCTCGGTAGGAAAGAAGTTTTCCTTGCGAGAGGCCAAAGTCATCGGGGATGGAATCATCGAAGAGATACTGTTCTCGAACGAGAGCGTGATGCATCAGGGGTGAACCTGTCGGATTATCGTTGGGTGCTTGCTGGTGTTACCTACCTGTGACGATCGGCCGTTTGCGCGCGTAGGCGAGGATGGCGTCGTGCGCCTTCTGGGCGTCCGCGGGTGGGGCCTTGAAGGTCTCCCGAAACACGAAAGCGGTATCTTCAGCACCCCAGGGCTGACGCTCCCCGCGCATGGCAAAGGTCAGCACGGCGTTGGCGAGTTGGGACAAAAAGTGTCGGCCGTGCTCGATCGGTGAGCTCTGGCTGTCGAGGATGTGGCCGATCATGCGTAGCGCCCGGCCGGCCTCGTAGGCGGCCTCGGGATCGGAGAGACCCGGCAGGCGCTCGATGGTCTCGAAGTGTTGCTCGTTCGGCCCGGGCGTGTTGTCGGTCGCGACGGGGAGGTCGAAATCAGGATCGGGGTTCTCGGTGTAGCGGGTCCCCTTCACGCCGGCGCGGAAGGCGGCGCGGGTGGCCACCGTCTCCTGAGGGATCGGCGGACGGTCAGTCATGCGGGGTCTCCGGCGAGGAAGAACAGTGCGCCCAGTGTGTCACAAGTGGTGTCTGCGACGGCCTGTCAGGGCGTCATCCATGGCGTCGCGATCTTGCGGGTATGGGGTGCCTGTCCCGAGCGCACGGCGTCGTCGGTGGGGGCGTCGGCCGGTTGGGCGCGCCTCTCCCTTTTAGCCGCTCTTCTGGGGGTTGGGCGGGGAATGGTAGGGGCACACCGGACGCATCTTGCGATGGCGCAGCCGCCAATGCGAAATGGCGAAGTGAGACAAAAGCAGCCGAATTTGTGCCACGCAGGATAGCCTGGC
>Ga0302319_10022124_pt1 | contig 11424 bp, 12 predicted proteins | sample Bog_T0_2_FD_203319 | JGI IMG/M metagenome (GOLD analysis project Ga0302319, IMG submission 203319) | Peat permafrost microbial communities from Stordalen Mire near Abisko, Sweden - Bog_T0_2 | ecosystem: Environmental > Terrestrial > Soil > Wetlands > Peat | place: Sweden: Abisko, Stordalen Mire...
CCCGAATACCCCGAACATCTCCAAGCCAAAGCCGGAGGCTAGGGCGTCGGCAAGGATCCAACATCCCCCGTCTCCCCAACCGCCCTCGCGGGCCTCCGTCTGTTCGATCACCGTGAAACTGGCGTCTGAATGGGTCCAGCGTCGAACGGCGCGGCCCAACTCCATCGGGGCGATCGCCATTAGATACTCCCGATGGCGCACGAGTGCAGTAGTTGCGGGTTGCGCGCGCCCAAGTCACGAAAGTTTGTCTCTGCGGCCGTCTCACCCTCGGCACGCTTGGCGTCTCGTGTTGCTGTCTGTTCTTTCCATGCGGTCTCCGCGTCCGCACGAAGCTTCGCGGCAAACTCTGCGAGACCGCGCGCTGTCAGGTGTTTGGTCTGTTCGTAGTGTTCGAGCGCACCGGCCTCGCCGATATAGCGGAAAAGATTGCAAGCGAGGTTGCCTTCAGGATTAGCTTTGGCCCTGCGCATAAGACCCGCGGCGACGGCGTCTCCGTCATACATCTCGAAGCAAGTATCAAACCTGCGGCTGGCTTCGCCGCCTCGTGCAATCAGGGCGGCAGCAAAGGCGACGCGTGACGCAAATGCGTCTGGGGCATATACATCTGTACGTGGCATGGTTGACAACTTTCTTTAGGCTTGCGACTCTTCTGGTCGACAATCGGAATGTTTCTTGACGAATGCTTTCACGCTGGCTGCGAGAACAGTCAGCGACTGGGGCAAGCTGATCTTCAAGGTGTCCCCACATCGCGTGCAGGTTCCCAGTGCCCCATCGTTTCCGCCCGTTACGATCCAGCCTGGTGCCTTCTTCATGGTTGTAACCTCATTTCACGGCAAGTTAACTACAGAGGTCCGGCAGTCTAGCCGGGAGGCCATACAGCCTGTTTCTTCGTCGCACCTCTACCTTCGCATTGGCTCGTACTCTACTGCTCATCAACATCTCCACATCTGCTCCGTTACGAAGGAGCAAAAGGGCATAGTGCGCCGTGGGTGGCAACACTATGCCCAACTTGCTAGACCAGCAGTGAAGATACCCTTCAAAACCGCATCGGCATTAAAATCAGCTTAAACCTCACGTCGCGATTGGCCGCTTCCGGTTCCAGCAGTACAGCACTCCGTCCATCTTTGAAGCTGAACCTGACCTCTCCCAGGCTTCCGACAACTTTGCAGAAGTCGAGGATGAAGTCGGAGTTCAGCTTGATCAGGATTTGCTCCGAGGCATACGGACAGTCGATCGTGTCTTCCGACTCGCCGGATTCGGTGGTCGAAGCGCTGATTTTCAGAGCATTGGCTCCAAGTTCGATTTTCACGCCGTTGGACTTCTGATCCGTGAACTGCGCAACCCGACGAACCGACCGCTCAACATCCACGGTACGCAAGATAACCTTGTTGGTGTTGCTCTGAGGCATGACGGCCAGGTAGTTGGGAAACGACCCCGCCTTCTTTCTGGTCGTGTATTCCCGATCCCCGATCACCATAAACAGCGTGGTGTCGCTCTCCCCAATCTCAATCGTGTCGCTCTTGGTGGAAGCGAGTAGGGAAGAGAGGTCGTGCAGCGCCTGGTAGGGGACGAGAAGCTTCCGGGGAGCAGTGACGCTTTCCAGAGTCTCATCCTTCTCCGCCAACGCGAGACGGGTCCCGTCCGTGCTGACCATCGAAACCTTGGTCGGTTCCAAAAGGAGCAGGGATGCGGTGAGCGTGTAGCGTGATTCCTCCGTCGACACCGCACTGATCGTGTGAGCAATCAAGGAACGGAGTGTGGTGATGGGAAGCGTCACCTTCGGCAAACTGCCGATGGTGGGGATCGCGGGGTAGCTGTCCCGTGCCATGCCGACCATCTTGGTGTTGGAGCGGCCGGCCTGAATTCGGATCCAATCGTTGCCCAGTAGCTTGATGCTAATGTCGCCGGCTGGCAGCAGCTTGAGGTAGTCATACAGCTTCCGCGCCGGGACGGTGGCAACGCCGACCTTCTTCACCGTGGCTGGCGCCTTCGTGGTCAGGGTCTGCTCGATGTTCGACGCCGATATCTTGAGGAAGCCGTCTTGGGCTTCGATCAGGAGATTGGAAAGAATCGGAAACGTTGTTCTCGATGAAGTGATGCCTTGGGCGGCGGCGACTTCGGCCAGGAGTGCGTCGCGGTTCACAACTACTTCCATGAGAACGGCTGACTTGGCTTTCGCGGCCGGGGTTGCGGTGACAAGCGTGAGACCTTGCGGCGCAGTCTGTGTGGGTTGGGGTGTTACAGCAGCGGTGGACATTGATATGGACCTTTCAGGTTGGCGAGTCTACAGAGGTGGTTCTTGCACGATTGAGCGAGCAGGGGAGGGAATTCACTCCCCGCCGCACTTACAGCCCTTCAAACATAGTCCGCAGCGACTCGACGGCGGTAGCAGAGGCGACCGTGAGATCGCCATCGCATCCCGTATTGTCAGCCGACTCTACGAGTTTCTCTATCGCCTGCTTGACGTCATCGCTTGCATACGGCGAGGGCGACCAGCTCGGGCCAGCGTTTACGATCCGGTCTTCGATAACCTCTAGCTGCTTGCCCTTGGCAAAGATGCAGCCGCGATCGTCCACATCGTCGTCAGCCGTCCACCAAATGCTTCCGTCTAGCGAGTAACCTCGCGAAGCAAAGAAATACTTAGCCAAGAGTCGCAGCCACATGCCGACGCCGGGATTGCTCTCGCCTTCCTCGGGAATGATCTTTGAGCCGTCTTCTGATAGCTCAAGGAGTCCTCCGTAATATGGCAGGTCCGGTTCCTCGCTCGCGGCAATGGCGTCAAAGAAAAAGCTTGTCTGTTCGGTTCGCTCGGACTTGACGATTGCGGCAAAGATGGCCGCATCGGCCTCCGTCATCGGCGGCGTGACGCTAATTTCGCCGTTGTAAAACACGTCATAGGACATATCGGGATCCCTTTCAGTTCTGGAACTGCAACGATTGCGGGTGCGGTGGCTCTATCCAAACAATGCAAACTGAACGTCGGCAGGTGCTGGCGCGGAAGCAGGAGCGAAGGGTCTTGCATACACAGGCTCATGCTCGACGATTGGCTCTACAGCAGCCGACGCTTCTGACCCGTCGTACTTGGCCTGAAGTAGTGCCAGTATGGCTCTCTCGCGCGTCTCGGACTCGCGACGTAGCCTGGCATCGTAGATCTCCACGTACCCCATCGACCGAATCGCCTCGGACGTTGCGGCCTCGACGTCGCTGAACGTGTACTCTGGACTCCCGTAACAAGGCCATTGGGTGAGGCACTTGAGAAAGCGAAGCTTCCCTGGCAAGTCTTTAAAGAATGTGTCGAAGAATCCATCGCGGCTGTAGTGGGCAATCATGCCGAAACAATGACTGAGACGGTCGTATAGCGCCTTGGTGAACTTGTTCGCCGGAAAGTCCGCTGCGATGAAGGCCACCAACTGATTGGCGAATGTGGCCTTTTGTTCGGCGGTGCTCCACTTGGTTGGGGTGAAGGATTCAGCCTGAAAGCGATGCTGGGACATGGTGATCTCCAAAAGAAAGCGCCCTCGATGAGGGCGCCTGCGTGTCAGTGTGGCAGCGGTGAGGTTAGGCGCGTAGCTTCACGCCATCGACGTCGTCCTGCGTTACGTCTTGCTTTCTGAGGCCGTTGGGTGCCGACTGAACATGTCTCCATTGTCCTACATTCGCCGTCTATTTGCCCGTCGTACCCTCTGCGCACGCTCGGCCCGATCAATGATCTGCAAACTATTCATAAAAATATACTTACCGGATAGTTCGTAAATATACTGTGCGAAGAATATTGCTATAGTTGCCTATATTTTAGAAATATGCTATATTTACTGAGCAGTGAATATAGAGATAATGCCAGATATTCAACAATTCGAGCAGGGGCTGCAAGCGACCCTATTGTCGGTGCTGCGCAAAATGCCCAATGTGACCTCGGTATATGAGGAAGCGTCGGAAGAGCCAGACAATGGAATCGACTTCGTCGTGAATGCGTCGGTGAATGGAAAGCCTGTGCGCCTGTTGGTCCAGGCGAAGAGTACTCTCTTTCCGAGAGACGTCCGTGCGGCGTTTTGGAACATGAAGTCCGCCTCTCAGCGGCCTCCAAAGGACGATGACTCAGTCCCGGTAATACCGATGATTGCTGCTGGCACGATCTCCGAAGGTGCCAAAGAACTGCTTCAGGCCGAACGCATCGGGTATCTTGACCGTGCCGGCAGCTTGTTTCTCCCCAACGACGATCTATACATCCTGATCGACAGACCGGCACCCAAAGAAGCGCGCAAGATGGACCGGCCCCTGTTCTCCGGAAACCGATCGGCCGTCATCCACGGGTTGCTGCTGAACTCGGAACAGTGGTTCAGCACCAATGAGCTGGCCAAGCTAGCACGGGTGTCCCCTTCGACCGTCTCTGTTACTTTCGCTGAGCTCGAGAAGCGGGATATGGTCGCGGTTCAGGGCAAAGGACCAAACAAGACTCGTAGGCTTTCTGCGCCTGCGGCGTTGCTGGACGAATGGACCAGGCAAACCGAACTTCTTCCGAAACCTGAGATCCGTCGCTATTACGTTCCAAGCGTCAAGCCCGAGGAGCTGATGAAAGCGATCAACGACATTTGCAAGAGGCTAAGCACCGCATACGTGATCACGCATGAATGGGCCGCACAGCTCTACAGCCCCTTTCTGTCGAACATCTCGCAGGTGAAGTGCCGAGTCTTCCCGAATGGACCCCTCTCTCTGATTACAGGCGAACTGAATGCACGCGAGGTGGCAGAAGGAAGCAACTTTGGCTTGATCGAAAGTGAGTCTGTCAGGGACATGCTGTTTGACCAGGAGATCCGCGGGATACGGGTCGAAAGCCCAATACTCGCGTACCTGGACCTGCTGGGTGGTGAGGGTCGATCCAAGGAATTGGCAGAGCATCTTCGCAATGAGAGGATCGGATTCTGATGTCGAAGCCCAACACCATCGACGGGTACAACGAGCAGGTCACTCGCGACTGCGAGCGTGTTCTGGTTACGCTGCTTCGCAATCTCGGGCCGTGGAAGGACTCTATCTTCCTCGTCGGTGGGCTGACGCCGCGTTATCTGGTGCCCGATCGTCCCCCGGTAGTTCCACCTCATGCGGGGACGCTCGATCTCGACATCGTGCTCGACGTCGTGATCCTTGAGACGACGGACGCCTACAAGTCCCTGGAAGAGAACCTGCGGAAGATCGGTTTCGACAACGCGACGAACCGGAGCGGCCAGAAGCAAAACTGGCGGTGGCAGATTACGGTGGCCGAGGGAAGCCATATCATCCTTGAGCTTCTTGCGGATCGCACCGATCAGGTAGGCCCTCGCGTGCAGCCGCTTCCCACGGATGGCAACATCTCAGCGCTCAATATGCCGTATTCCTCTATGGTGTTTGACCTCCACGACACGACTGAGGTCAGTGCAGAGCTGTTGAGTGGGGATGGAACGGTGACGGAGATCATTCGCTATGCGAATATCGTGAGCTTTGTTTGCCTAAAAGCCTTCGCTCTGGATGGCCGCGTCGAACGCAAGGACCCGCATGATTTGGTTTATTGCATCGAGCACGGACCTGGCGGCTGGGAAGCCGCTGCCACTGCATTCCGTGACCAACTGGCAGGCAAACACGAGGCCGCGATTCGCCAGTGCTTGGGAATCTTGCGAAAGCGCTTCCTCAGCGACGAGAATACGGAAGCCCACCTGAAAGACGGGCCCACGATGGCAGCCAACTTCGAGTTGGGAGAATCCGGGACCCGCGAGAACAGGATTTTGCGGCAACGCGACGTTGCAACCCTCATGGAGCAGTTCCTGAACGCACTGGAGGACACTCCGAACGAGCCCATCCCGCCAGGCGAGGACGGTCATGAGTAGCCCTCTCTCAACCGGTCCCGCTGGCCCCCACTTCGAATCCAAAGTGGGAGCCCACTACTTGCTCTCGATGCTGGTTGAGGCGCCAGCCCGAGGCCTTCCCGGAACGATCATCGACCGGGTCGAGATGCAGCGTGCCCCTCGGCGGTTCAAGACCGCCCCCCGCAATCACACGAATTTTGCTATCCATCGCCTTTCGAACACCCCTGATTGAGTCGGCGGTAATCGCGGAGTCATTCACTGACACGGCTTACGCCGCCTTCGCTGAATCGCGTCGGCGACGTGCCTGCTTCGCTAGTAGCTCTGGATCAATGGAGATGGGCTGGGATCGGCCCGACTCGGCGTTGTAGAACGCGCCCTGGTGGGACAACTCCCCATACCGCACGAGGCGCGTCATCATCGACAGCGCGCTGGTGGCGAGTACGTTGTTGACGAAGGGTTCCTGCCGTTCCAAGGCTTCTGCGGCCGAGCAACTTGGTAATGAGCCTTCGCCGAGCGTGGTGTCCATGATCGAGGGAAACAACTCTGTGACGGTCCGTAGGCGGTTTTTGCGCTGCCGGTTGACGTCATTGAGGGGCTGTCCGAGCACAAACTGGCCATTGCTGGCATTGTTTCCAATGTCGAGCCAATAGCCAACCCGGCGCCATGCTCCCGTCTTGGCGTTGAATGCTTCGTGCATCTCTTGACGCGCCGCGCGGGTATCGACGCAACTGATGACGAAGTCAACCGTATTGTCGTAGCTGCTGCCGGTGTTGTTCGGGGCATCCTTCGTGAAGAATGTCTCGTCCGACCGCCATGAGAGGCCGTGAAAGAGATTGACGCGATTGATAAGGACAGTCGCTTTGTTCTGCCCAATGTCGGCAGAGCCAAAGGGTTGACGCACACAGTTGGTGGGGGAAACGATGTCGGCATCCATCACGGTGAGCTGGAGACCATCGGTAAAACCCCATGCGCTGAGAGCGTGATGCAGGTAGGGAAGCCCGAAGAGGACGGCGCTGCCGTTTCCCCCGCAACCAATCAGGAGGACACGAAAGCCGCGCCGGGTGGGACCGGGATTCGGCATGTGATGAGTAATCTTCATGAGTTGCTCCTTGTGGGTTGGGGAATCTGGTGAGTCTATGCCGCGATGGGCAGAGCTGCTGCGGGCTCTTGCAAGCCCGCAGCGTTGGTTTCCTGCTCGGTTTCCCGAACGGTTTTGGGTAGAAATCAGAGAGAAACGAACTGAATCTCGCCGTCCATGTCAACTCTCTTTATTCCTGGAGGCATGTTACGACTGAGCCAATCGAGGCGGCGCTGACCCCACTCGTCTGCTTCCTCATCGGAAGGAGCCTCGCCGGAAAACAGTTCCCATCCGTCGTTGATCTCGCACTGAAGCGCAACTATCTTCCAGCACATTGAAACGCTGATTTGGTATGGACGAATAACCCACTCGATCCACTTCTCTCTGTCGTCGGCTGGCCCTTCGCTGAAGCTCCCTGTTTCCCGATCCCACACCTGACCTGCTGCAATTCGCAACTGCTTCTCTGTCCATTGCTTACTCATTGGAATCCTTCTCAATGTGGATTGGATCGAGGCTTACGCCGCTAGTTTATAAGGCTCGGCGGTCTCGATCTTCTCGTCTTCCGCCGCTTCCTGCGTATTCCGGTGAAGTGGGCCAGTGATTCCGGTGATGTGGGCCGGAGTCGGAGCGAAGCGACGCTGGTTGTTTTTTACGTTAGCAAGGTGGACCACATGAGGTCAAGAAAAGCGTAAATTCAGGGTCCATTAACATCATTTCGTTTCTCGCTTTCCTGCGTGCCAGGAGTGTGGATTCCGTTCCATGTGGGACAGCATTCCGGTGAAGTGGGGCAGCCGGAGACTGCCCCACGGGTTGCGGCTTCAGGGCCTGGCTGGAAGGACGTTCTGCCACTGTTGTTCCATGCGCTCCATCTTCCAGCGAAGCGGTTCCCAGTAGCTTTCCGGTATCGCCGATTCGATCACTTCCTCGACGAGGTCGGCGAAGTATTGCAGGCTGGTGATCGGGATTCGGGTTCCGGAGTTGAGCATGGCGACATACTTGCGGGCACATCCCAGCAGGATGGCCCGCGTGATCTGTTCCATGGAGACGCCTCGCCGGTACATGCCGAGCGCCAGCTTTTCATCGGCGGCGGAGAAGCTGGCCTGAACGCAAGCCGGGGCCAGGAACAGGCCGCGCACCTTCCGGACGAACTCCGCCTCCGGCTCAGGTGCGCAGCCGGGTGGCAGTTGCCTTTGGTACGGCCAGAAGCTGTCGCGGATTTCGAGCATGAGTTGCGGGCTCTGGTCTCTGCGTATGCAACAGACGGCCCGCTCTTCGAGCTCATCCACGTTCATGGCGATGATGGATGGCGTTGTTCCGACAGCCTGCGCCAGTTCCTCAACGGTTGCACGAAGGCAACCGGTGTGGCGGCCGGCACGCAGACAGGCGTAGACGTAGAGCTTGAAGGCACCATCGGAGAGCAGCGTGAGGGCCTGCGCAAATTCCCGCCCCGCGGCGAACCATCCGGTGGGATGTTTGAGGATTAACCGGGGGGCGCTCATGAGCGGCCTCCGGTCAACTCCACCGCCGCTTCCTTCTTCTTCTTGCGCATCGACTCGCCATTCATCTCGATGCGATAGGCGTTGTGAACCAGCCGGTCCAGGATGCTGTCGGCGATGGTGGGATCGCCGATCTGCGCGTGCCAACTGTCGATCGGCAACTGACTGGTCAGCACCGTCGAACGCCGGCCATAGCGGTCATCGCAGACCTCCAGGAAGCTGCGACGCTCGTCGTCGTTCAACGCAGCCATGGCGAAGTCATCCACCAACAGCACATCGGTGCGCGCGATGCTCTCCAGCAACCTGCCCAGACTGCCGTCGGCCCGCGCCTGGGCAAGGTCGCGGAACAGTTTGGCAGCGGACCGGTACAGCACGCTGTAGCCATCGCGACAGGCCTTCTGCGCCAGCGCTTGCCCGAGCCACGTCTTGCCGATTCCAGTTGGGCCCGTAAACAGGACATTGAGGTGTTGGATCACCCACTGCGAGTTGGTCAGCCCACGTACCGTCGCTGGATCCATCTGCCGGGGATAGCGGTAGTTGATGTCTTCCACGCAGGGCTCGGCAGACAGCTTCGACTTCTTCAAGCGGCGCGCCAGTGCCTGGTTCTCACGCCACGTCCAGTGGTTGTCGACCAGCATCCCGAAGCGTTCTTCGAAGCTGAGCCCGCGGGCCTCAGGCTCATCGAGTTGCTTTTGATACGCTTCCGCCATGCCCGTCAGGCGCAGTGCGTGGAGCTTGTCCAGAGTGGCTTGGTTTAGCATTGGCCAACCTCCCGAAGAGTCTGCTGGGCAGCGTAATATCCAGGGCCGCGCAGGTTCTCATGCGTTACCGGAGAAGGCATCAACAGCAGCTCAGGCAACGGCTGACGGTCCAGGCCGCTTTGCAGCATCGACTTCACGCTTTGAAAGCGGTATATCTTCAAGCGCACCGCCCGCGTCGAGGCTGCCTCCAACCGCTCTGCGCCATACTTGCGCTCTAACCGGATCACCCCCAGCGCCGAACGATACCCCATCTCCGGGTGCGGCTTGCTGGTCAGGATGCTCTCCACCAGCCGCGCCGTGAAGGGGCCAACCTTGCCCGCCCATGCGATCATGCGCGTCGGCGTCCACTCCAGATATTGCTGGTGAGACTTCGGACGGTGCGCCGCATTGGTGCTGGCCACATGCGGCTGACTGCTGCGCACATGGCTGGCAACCCGCTTGCCTTGATGGAAGATCTCCACCGTCCCTTGCGTGCTTCGCCCCTCGACCTCCTTGCCCACCAGTTGATACGGCGTGCTGTAGTAATGACCGCCCAACTCGATGTGATAGTCCAGATTCACCCGCGCCTTCTTCCACTCCGCATACACGAACGGCTGCAGAGGCAACGGCTGCAACGCAGGGCGATCGATACTCTGATACAGCTCCGCTCGTGAGCCGGCAAGCTTGCGAAACGGTCGCTCATTCAGCTTGTGAACCAGCTCCAGGATCGCCTCGTTCAACTCCGCCAGGCTGAAGAACTGGCGCTTGCGCAGCGCCGCCAGCACCCACCGCTGAACGATCTGTACCCCGACCTCCGCCTTGGCCTTGTCGCGTGGACGATACGGCCGCGCAGGCAGGATGCCCACGCCATAATGAGCCGCCAGATCGCCATATGTGCGATTCAACTCCGGCTCGTAATAGCAGGGCTTCTTCACGCCGGACTTCAGGTTGTCCGGGATGACAAGCTGGCTCGTGCCATCGAAGAACTCAAAAGCCCGCACATGCGAGTGGATCCAGTCCCACAGGTTCTGCGTCCAGGTGGCTTCGGCATAGGTGTAGTTGCTGGCACCCAACACCGCAACGAACACCTGCGCCTGGCGAACCTCGCCAGTCTTGGGGTCCGTCACCGGCATCGTCTGCCCGGCGTAATCCACGAACGTCTTTTCCCCGGCGCGGTGTTCCTGCCGCAGCACCACGTCCAGTTGCCGCTGCCATGCGCGGTAAAGCTCGCAGTACCAACTGTAGGCGTAGCCCAGCGGATTGGCCTGCCTGTACTCTTCCCACAGAAGCTGAAGGGTCACATTCTTGCGGCTCTTCAGTTCCCGGTGAATCGTCGCGCAGTCCGGCAGGCAACGGTCCTCGGGCGACGCGACCGGAGGCGGAGGAAACAAGCGCCGCTCCAGCGCCACGTCATCCAGTTCGGCCGGTAACGGCCAACTCAGTCCCGCCGCCTTCAGCCGCTCAAGATAGCGCTGGACTGTGCCTTTGCCTACCGCGCAGATGGTTGCTATCTGACGGACGCTGAGTTGGGATTCAAAATGGAGGCGTAGGATTTCTTGTGTTTTTCTCATGGGTAATCTCTGTTCTGGCAAAATATTCTCCCTTGACTTCAGGAAAACATCTGCCTGGGATTACCAACGCCGCCTGCTCCGACTCCACCCCGCCATCACCGGTTCCGTTCCATGCGGGACGAGATTCCGTTCCATGCGGGACAGCATTCCGTTCCAAACCAAAATGCGGACCGCTTCCCAACGGAATCATGTCCCGCTTCAAACGGAATCGCGTCCCGCTTCCAGTGGAATCACTGGCCCACTTCGACCGGAATACGCACCAACGGACAAATACTACCAAACCGCTTCCCATCATACGGAACTAAACAATACGCTCTTTGCGTCAACAATTACACTTTGATCGCTTCCGACGCTTCGTCGAGCATCATGATGGGCCATGCTGGTTGTCCGAACTGGGAAAATGCTAGACCTGCGGCAGTTGTCAACATTGAACACCCGACCTTTGAAGGAATCGGCTTTGCTCTCTTGATTATCGGCTTCAGCCTTCAATACTTCTCTGTGCCTCATCCCGCTACAATCTCCCAACTCCGCAAAGAGCTAAAGATCGCACAGCAAAAAGAGAAATCAAAATCTCAAACTTGACCAGTACCAAACATTTGCATGGGATTCTCGGCCGATCGAGTTGCCCGCTCTTGAGCCTGTCCCGATCCGCGTGCTTAAGTGCAAGAGCCGCTTCCTGGGGAGGGAGCGGCTCTTGCACAATGG
>Ga0302319_10022134_pt1 | contig 11420 bp, 10 predicted proteins | sample Bog_T0_2_FD_203319 | JGI IMG/M metagenome (GOLD analysis project Ga0302319, IMG submission 203319) | Peat permafrost microbial communities from Stordalen Mire near Abisko, Sweden - Bog_T0_2 | ecosystem: Environmental > Terrestrial > Soil > Wetlands > Peat | place: Sweden: Abisko, Stordalen Mire...
CGATGTGCGTGTACCCCATGTGTTTCCTCACCACCGCTCCATTCTTAGCTTCCACCAAACCGTTATCACTGCTGTGCCGCGGCCGCGATTTGGTCTGTTCGATCAGGAGCTTGTTCAACAACTGGGCAACCGTATGGTTAATGAACTCGCTCCCGTTGTCGGAATGAAATCCCCGGATGCGGAACGGAAACTGTGCCAGCATCGCGTCGGGCACCGGCAGCAGGTAGGCCTCGCTGATCTGCGGCGCCGCTCGCGGACCCTGCCAGCTTTGGCGCGGCCGTGACTCTGGGAAGCGACGGAAGCCTTTACGGTACGACGATGGGCGGTGGCTCCGGACAAGGCGGCACCGTCTTTCAGCTCAATCTCGGCCTCGCGCCGCCGCTTCCTCAGCTACGGCTCGCGCAGCCGAGCTCCGGAGCGGTGGGCACAACCATCCGCCTCGCCGGCAACCACCTGCTCAACCTGACCGGCGTCAGCTTCAACGGAACACCAGCCACGTTCACGCCCATCAACGTGAACTATGCGGAAGCCGTGGTTCCCGCGGGGGCAGCCAGCGGACCCATTACGGTTACCACCATGAACGGTAGCGTCACCACGAAGAGCAGCGAGAAGGATTCGGAATTCGTAATCCATTTCGCCTCCCTCTTTTTACCCGTGGCCGAGTTTCATGGCCCAGCCGATTGCGAACAGCGCCAGCACGAAGTAGCCGAAGCACTTGGCGCCATAGAGGACCCGGTCGCGGTCCGTTCGCTTGGTTACGACACCCAGCACAACGGAGGCAAAGAGCGCGAACAGTAAAGCCGCCTCAAAGTGGGAAAGGTTGATTTTCACGTTAGCTCTTCCGCTTGGCGGCAATCTCGAAAGCATCCACCATGGCAAGGATATTCAGAAGTCCGGCTGTCACCAGGAACTTGGTTCCGTAATCATGCACGTGTCCGGCCGCGTCCGGCTGGTTGTAGCCCAGCATCACAGTCACCAGGTACAATCCGCCGCTCGCCAGATCGCCAATGAAACCGCCGTAGTTGATCAGGGTGGTCAGCAGGTCGGCGCTTTCGGGCTTGAACATCGCGCCGCGCATGGCCAGTCCGAAAAAGAACATGAGCGCGACGGAGAGCAGGATCAGAAGCCCGCGGCCGCGTTTTCCAAGCAGGAAGTGTCCGCCTCCCGGAATTAGCCAAGCGGCAAGCACGGGCAGAGCCCACACCTGAAGGGGAGGAAGAGGTTGCCTGGAATCGTCAATCGGGGAAACAGCGGTTTTAACGTCAGCGGCCATGTAGCAGAAACTACGAGGATAGCACGCGGGAAGTTCGTGGAAGCTCAGGCTGCGCCGGCGAAAACCCTGGTTTCCAGCGCATTCTTTAACATCCAGTCCAGATTGGCCGGGTCCACGTCCACCGAGCAGTAATCGGTGGCCCCGGCTTCGAGAGCCGCGAGCCAAAGAGAATCGTCCACGGCGCGGCTGGCAACAATCACCGGGGTGTCCGCGGCTTTACTTTTGAGGGACGCCAAACCACCCTGGCGCCGGACATCGTCTCCAGACAGGAACACCAGATCGGGCCGCCTTGCGGCGAGATACCGGAGGTCGCCCAAAAACAGCTCTGTCTGGTGGTGGAGGTTGACTAGTTTTTGAGAGAGTTTCTCCGCCGTTTCGGCATCGAAACCCGCCAGAATGATTTTGGCCATGCTGATTCACCTCCTGTGGTTTGCGCAACGGTTTACGCCAACCAAAAGATCTGCTCGTACCTGGAGGAGAGATCTGAATAAAGCTTAACTTACTGTGAGAATAAGTCAACCCCATTAGCGACAGAATTCAATAAAATTTTCTAGTTGGGGCGATATAAATCGGGGTGCTGGCGAAAATGCAAATACTTGTACGTCATCCAACGCCATTCGAAGGCAGGGTAACGGTTTCAAGTTAGTTGCGGATCATACTAATCAGGGTCTGCGTAATGGGAAAGTAAGGTAACTTGCGGATTGAAATTGGGCGTTACTTGAGACCGACGTAGATATAAGCCTGGGAGTTTTTCGGGTCGGCCGCGGACTTACCGTACAACTCAAAATCGGCCTGAAAAGCCCGCTGCGCCGGAGCGCCGGATGGGAAGGCGTTCCAAATGACCTGCCATTCGGCGGGAACCACCTTTTCGACCGGGCCGCGGTCCGTCGGAAAGACAAAATATCCGGCTGCGGGAACATGGACGCTACGCATGCCCTCGGGAGCCGCGGTGCCCGCTTTTACTCGCGCGCCGAGCACGAATGTGTACGCGCCCTTTTCATCGCTCGCGTACTCGGTGTAGAGGGCGATGATATCCGAATCGATCCGGTTGGGGATCTGATCCAGCAGTTTCTCTGTGAACACGCGCCGCCAGAACCGCGGGATCACCCCGTTGGGACCCGCCTCATCAAGGTTCGTGGTGCGGGCGGCGATGCCGATCACGTCAAACGCGTCCTGCTGGACGCGTTTGTTGGTTTGAGCGTAGGACATATCTACAGCCCCCAGCAGAATGCAGCCAGTCAATAAACGGGCGATCGTGCCAGATCGAATCATGCCAGATCGAACTTGGTCTGGTGCAGCAACGGATCGCTCTTGATAATGACCGTTTTCCCCAGAGTTGACTCGATCTCTTCCAGGTGGTCGTTCGCGTTGCTCTTCAGCACCTTGGCCACCTCCGGATTCACCCGCAGCACCACGTTATCCCCTTCCACCGCCCGGGCAATCTTGTGGGCTTCCTGCAGCACTTCTCCAATCACGGTCTGGACGCTCTTCACGGAGCCGGCGCCCTCACAGTAAGGGCACGGCACGCACAGGGCGCGTTCCAGCGACTGCTTCACGCGTTTGCGCGTGATGGCGACAAGGCCGAAGTCGTTGAACTGCAGAATCTTGTAAGGAGCGCGGTCCACCCGCATGGTCTCTTCCAGCACCTGCATCACCTTCTGGCGGTTCTTGCGCTCATCCATATCGATGAAATCGACCACAATGATCCCGCCCAGATCGCGCAGACGGATCTGCCGGACAATCTCCTTCACAGCGTCGGTGTTGATCTTGACGATCGTATCTTCGAGGCGATTGCTCTTGCCGACATATTTGCCGGTGTTGATGTCGATGGCCACCAGCGCTTCGGTCTGGTTGATCACGATGTAACCACCGCTTTTCAGCCACACCTTGGGCCGCAGGGCCTTTTCCAGTTCCTGGGCGATTCCAAACTCATCGAAGATGGGGGTTGGCCGGGTATAGAGCTTGATGCGGCTCACCATCGCGGGTTGAAAGCGCTGGACAAAGCTCAGCACGCTTTCGTAAATCAGCTCGTTATCGACCCACACGGTCTTGAAGGCGCTGGTCAACTGATCGCGCAGAATGCGCTCCACCACATCGAGATCATGGTGCAGCAGGCACGGCGCGGGTTTCTTCTCGGCTTTCTGGCGCATGTCCATCCACAAGCTGTAGAGGAACATCATGTCCGCCTTGAGCTCGGTTTCGGAACGGCCGTCGCCCGCAGTGCGGACGATGAAGCCTCCGGGAATCCCGGTCCGGTGCGTTTGCAGAATCCGCTTCAGGCGCTGCCGCTCTTCATCCGAGGGAATCTTGCGGGAAACGCCGATGTGGTCCACGGTGGGCATGTAGACCAGAAAGCGGCCGGGCAGGGCGATATGCGAGGTGATGCGCGCGCCTTTTTGTCCCAGCGGTTCCTTGGCGATCTGAACAATGATCTCCTGCCCCGATCGCAGCAGATCGGTAATCGACGGGATAGGCGGCCGGACTTCCTCACGCGTACGTTCTTCCCGGGGAGCACGCTCCTCGCGGTTGCGGCCGCGATCTGGGTTTCTATCCGGGTTTCTATCCGGGCCGCGCTCTGGCTTCGCTTCGGTCTTGTCCCCGGTGGTCGCCGGCGCAACCACCTGCGTTTCGCCCTCCGCCGCAACGGGCGGGTTACCACCGTCCGGGCCCCCCCGATCACCCCGCATACGGCGGCGTGACCGGCGGGACATCCGGTGCGGCAGACGTCCTCCCTGTTCGCGCAGAGCAGCGGTGAGACTTTGCGGGATACGGGCCGGCTCCGGTCCTTCTTCGCCTGCTTCCGTTCCGGCTTCGGCTTCACCTTCGCTCAGATCCAGAGCTTGCGGCGTCTCGTCCACAGAGAGCGCGGCTTCGCGGATTTCCTCGGTTTCTTCCTCCATCAAGAGGATGTGTTCGACGACCGCTACGGCCTCTTCGTCGGGCTCGGGGTCATTGCCTTGGTTGTTGCCTTCTTCGCCTTCTCCGGCCGCCTCCGCTTCCATATCGACGACCGCCGCGTCGTGCTCCTCATGGACCACCTCGGATGCCATCTCGGCGGCCGTGACGTTCTCAGGTTCGCTTTCCGGATCAATTTCGTGGCGCGGCGCCGGCGCATTCCCGACGTACTTGGAAATCGATTCACCCGGCAGCACGCTCATGCCACTGGAGTCGCCGGCTGCGGCCGCGGCAGTGGTTTCCGTCATCAGCGGCTGTTCGGCCGGCGGACGGGCATCCCGGATTTCGCGCGGCGAGAAGAATTTCGATTCCGGCAATCCACCGGGGCCCGGACGGCGACGGCGTCCACGACGTCCACGACCGCCCCTGCTATCGCGGCCCCCGGAGCTATCCCGGCCGCCGGCGCTGGGCTCCCGATTCTCGCGCGGTGGACCCCCTTCGCGACCCTGACGCCTCTGCCCATCGCCATTCGGCGCGGGCACGGCAACCGGCGGGATCACGCCGTTTTCCAGCGCAGGCACAAGCAAGGCGCCCGGCACTGCCGCTGCCAGAGCGCTGGCCGCATCCGCGTCCGCCGAAGCCGCCGAAGGAACGGCGGTTTGCGACGCGCCGCCAGTGCGTTCCAGCTTGAGGACCTTCTCCTCGACGCCGGAAACGATCTTGTCGTATTCGTCGTTGTCTTCGAAGAAATCGGAAACGTATAGAAACGCGTCCCGTTCGAGACCGATGTCTACGAACGCGGACTGCATGCCGGGAAGAACGCGCGTCACGCGCCCTTTGTGGATACTTCCGGCGAGGGAATATTCTTTCTCCCGCTGGTGAAAAATCTCGACTAGTTGGTCATCTTCCAAAATCGCGACGCGCGTTTCATGACGCGTCGCGGAGACGATCAATTCTTTTGACATTACACTCTCCGTCGGGCCCCGTTAGGAAGCTCGGCGACAAAGAGAAGCGTTTCGCCCTTGCGTGCCTTTTGAATGCGCGCTCACCAGCAAGCGCGCTCAGGTGAACCTGTCAGCCCTCACGCGTGGCCGTTCCGGATGGAATTATCTTCTTCTGATTCTGACATCTCAAACATCCGAATCGCACCGGGGAACCGCTCCTTCATCAGCGGCTTATCTCCTGGAGACAAGCCCATCGCCGAGAGTTCTTCACGGGCTCCCAAAATTTTTTAATTCACAAACCTTCTAATACGAACGTTGTTGACCAGGCCCAGCATCATAAAAACCGACCAGAGGCTGGAGCCTCCATAACTCATGAGCGGCAAAGGGATCCCGGTAACCGGCATACGCCCGACCACCATTCCCACGTTCACCAGCAGATGAAACAGCAAAAGAGCGGCGACGCCCATACACACGAACATGCCCGCCCGATCCGGGGCGGTTTGTGCGTTCTGCACGATCTGCATCAGCAGAACGAAATACATCGACAACACGACAATTACTCCGACAAATCCGTGTTCCTCGGCAAAGGCCGAGAAAATAAAATCGGTGTGCGGGATTGGCAGGAATCCGAGTTGCGTCTGGGAACCCTTCGTCACACCCTTGCCCCACATTCCTCCGGCGCCCACCGAGATTCGGGACTGAATCAACTGATAGCCCGAGCCTCTCGGATCGCGATCCGGATCGAGGAACGTCAAAATCCGATTGCGCTGGTAATCCTTCATGAAGTGAAACCCTAAAGGCACCAGGACTACCGCTACAACTGCAATCGACGCCCAATATTGCCAGCGCAGCCCCGCCAGAAAAACACCAATCAGCAGGATCGGCAGGTAAGTCAGGGCCGTGCCGAGATCGGGCTCGACAGCGATCAAAACCATCGGAATCGCCACCAAAACCACGATCCGCAGCAGATCCCGAAGTTCCAGAACATCCGTGGAAAATCTTGCGAGCTGGCGGGCTACGATCAATAATATCACTAACTTGGCGAACTCGGAAACCTGTAAATTGAAGCCGCCGGGAACGGGAATCCAGCGTTTGCCGCCCAGCACCGTTTTTCCGATCACCAGTACTGCGAGCAAGCCGGCCATGGCGACCGCGTAAAGAATGTTGGCCCGGTCGATGAGATTGTGATAGTCGATCGCGGTAACGATCCACATGAGAATCAGTCCCATCCCGATGTAGATGATCTGCTTCCACCACGCGTCCTGGAACGCGGTGCCGCGAGTCGCGCTGAATATCTGGACCACTCCAATGCCGCTGACGATGAGCACGATCAGCATCATGGGCCAATCGAAATCGCGTGCAATACCGCGCGAGGGCATTAGCGTTCGCCCGTCGCGGAATTATCTTCTTCCACTGGAATTTCCATTTTGATAGGTTGTGGGGCCTCACCCCGGCGCGCGGCCTTCTTATCGAAATACGCTTTCATAATGTCGCGCACGATAGGAGCGCAGACGCCTCCGTGGCCGGCGTTTTCCAACAGCCCGACCACCGCGATCTCCGGCTTTTCACGCGGGGCGAATGCCACAAACCAGGCGTTGGTCTTGATGTTCTTACCGGCGGTGAACTTTTCCGAAGCGGTTTGCGCCGACCCGGTTTTGCCGCAGACCTCGATCCCCGGTAAACGCGCGGCGGCGCCGGTGCCCCCCGGTTCATTCACTACCGCGCACATACCGCTGATGGAATCTGCGATCGATTCCTCGGAGGCAATCACCTTGCGAGGCTTCACTCCCGGCGTATCCGTCCGCAGCATGTGGGGGCGGTACCAGTTGCCCCCAACCGCGATGGACCCGATGGCCGCGATCAACTGCAGCGGCGACACGATCGTCGCCCCCTGGCCGATGGCCACCGAAATCGTCTCGCCGGGGTACCACTTGGCGTGCTGCGTGCGGATTTTCCAGGTGGTGGATGGAACCAGGCCCGCCGCTTCGTTCGGCAGATCGATTCCGGTCTTGTGACCCAGGCCCATCATCTCGGCGTAGTAGTTGATCTTGTCTACCCCAAGCCTGTTCCCCAGATTGTAGAAATAGACGTCGCAGGACTGTTGAATCGCCCGGTGCAGGGAGATGGTGCCGTGTCCTTTCTTTTGCCAGCAGGCGTGATACTGGCCATAGAAAGATGCGCCCCCGGAGCAATGGAAATCCGTGTCTTCATCCACTGCGCCGCTATCGATTCCCGCCACCGCCATGATCGGTTTGAACGTGGAACCCGGCGCAAGCTGAGCTTGAGAGGCCCGGTTGAATAGCGGCCGCCCGGGGTCATCCGCATACTGTCGCCAGTCCTTCGAACGGATACGGAAAGTAAACCGGTTGGGATCGAAGGTGGGGCGCGAAACCATGGCCAGCACTTCGCCGTTGCTCGGGTTGATCGCTACAGCCGCGCCCTGGCGGCCTTCCATGGCGAGTTCCGCCACCGTTTGCAGATCCAGATCGAGAGTGAGCTGCAGGCGCTGACCGGGGGTGGGGTCTTTAGTCCCAATGATCTGACGCTCTTTCCCGCGGCTATCCACCAGCACCTGGCGCTGGCCGTCAACGCCCATGAGGATATCGTTATACTGCCGCTCGATGCCAAACTTCCCGATCACATCGCCGGGTTTGTATTTGGCATAGGCGGGGTCATCCAGTTCCGATTCGCTGATCTCACCGGTGTAGCCGATGACGTGCGCGGCGAAGCCGTTCTGTGGATAGAGCCGGCGCTGCGCCTGAAACAACTCAAGCTCCGGGTAAAAGTCCGGATCGTGGTGCGATTCGACGAAGGCCAGATCCCGCGGGTCGAGATCTTCCTTGATCACCAGGGGTACGTAGCTGGGGCGGCTGCTGAATCTCTGTAACTTAGCTCGTAAATCTTCCAGATCCAGATCCAGGCCGTTAGCAATCCCCGGCAGGTGGTCCATATTGAGGTTCTCGCGCGCGAGCAGGACAGACCAGGTGACGTGATTATCCACGATCACGCGCCCATCACGGTCCAGAATTTTGCCGCGCGGCGCAGGCAGTGGGGTGGATTTCACGCGATTCCGCTCGGCCAGCTCACTGTAGCTTTCCTGCTGCCTCACTTGCAGTTGCCAGAAAGCGGTAATCAGGAAGATGAAGACACCGACGGCAAGGTATTGAAAAATAGCGATTTTTCCGGAGGAGAGCTTGGGATCGTCCCGCAGATGGGGGTGGTCCGACGGCGCCTGGATTTCCGGTGGAACGATGCGTTGTGACACAAACCTGGGTGGGCTTAATCCTTATCTTTCAGTTTATCCAAGAAATGGAATAACGCCAAACCGACAACGGCGTTAAACCCGCTCAAGATGAGCGTTTGCTGCCAGTCGAAATCGATGAGCTTATCGAGAAGCGCTCGCGACATCAGCCAAAACAGGAACTGGTGAAAAACGTAAAAGACGACGCAGGCCAGCAAGCGCACGAACGGCTGGCTGACGTCGATGCGCACGCCGATCGAGGCGGCGAAGAAGCCCACCAGAGTTTTGCAGATGCCGTACATCCCCAGAGGGTTGTGCGCCAGCGCGTCCTGCGCCAGGCCCATTCCACATCCCACCAGAATCCCGTTGATGGGGGAATGGCGCATCATGGCGAAGTAAATGGTCACCAGCAGCGCCAGATCCAGATAGGCCAGCGGCGGATAAAACAACGGCACGTAGGCCTGAAAGATGAGCGCCACCACGGGCACGACCACCAGCACCCACGCCCGGAAACGGGCTTGCCGCCCGCTCTGGTGGGAACTCAAAATCCGGTCGCCGGAAGTCTCCGAGTAGGGCATCGATTCGGGGTAAGTCCTCACGGATTTTGCGGAGGCGCTTCTCCAGCGGACGGTTCGTTGTTTTTCGCGGGAGTCGTCGCGAGAGGCGTCCCCGGGGGTGGAACTGGTTTCGACGGCTCCGGCTTTTTCTCAGTGGCAGCGCTGGTTCCGGCCGCCGAGCCCGCTGCTGCGACCGCCGCCGGTATCTTGACGTTGAAGTTTGGAACGCTGCCGGTGCCGAACGTGTGGTTCTCGAATTTGCCGATGCTTTGGTAATGCTCCCGCAGGCGATCCGCCTCGGTGGAAAGCGCGGGCATGGATTCGTCCGCCTTCGATTGCGGTACGGGCGGCCCGATATAAACCTTTTGATCGGGCTGCGGCGCCTCGTATGCCGGAACTTCCTGGTGTACACCCGCGACGACGATGAGAACTTCCTCAGGGCCAGCCTGCAGGCCGCTCGGATAGAGCAGAATCTCTTTGTACTGCGGCCCGTCTTTCACCACATCCGCTTTGCCAACCGGCAGGCCGCGCGGAAAAATACGGTCGTCACCGGAAGTGAAGAACATTTCGCCCACGTCCACTTTCTCTTCCGCCTGCACGTTGTCGATCCGGCACTTGCCAGACCCGGCGCCATGCAGAATTCCCTTGACATGATTTTTCTGAGAAACCACGCCCGCGGCGAATTCGGGATCGGTCACCAGCAGTGCCTGCGAAGCGGTGGGGAACGCATCGATGATTTTGCCGACAATGCCGTCGGGAGTGATGACGGCCATGCCCTTTTCGACTTCGCTATTCGACCCGCGGTCAAGGACCACAATCTTACTGGCCGAGGTGGTGGCCGTCAGGATGATTCGCGCCGCAACGTATTTGGAAGGGGAGCGCACCTGGAAAGCGGCCAGTGCCTTGACCCGGTCGGCCGTGCCCAATTCCGATTTCAGATAAAGATTTTCCAGTTTGAGCTGGTCGCGCTCAGCCTGGATGCGCCGATTTTGAGCGCGCGCATCGCGCAGATCGAAATAGTTGTGGAAGACGCCGTAAACCGTGCTGCGGGTGGTCTCGGCTACCTGCGCGATGGGGGTTACCAGCGTAACGGCCCACAGCCGGATCAACCGCACGCCATCCGGATTCTTTACCGTGTATGCCAGCAGGATCATCTGCGCCACAAGCATCACCAGCAGAAACGTAATGCTGCGATAGCGGTTCAGCAGGGAATCCATCAGTTTTCAGCTTACCCGGAATTTAATCGATTGAGATCTTGCGCAGCAGCCGGAAATCGCTCAGCATCTTCCCGGTTCCCAGCACGACGGATGCCAGCGGATCGTCCGCAATCGACACCGGCAAACCAGTCTCCTCGCGAATCCGCTTGTCCAGGTTCTTCAGCAGCGCTCCGCCGCCGGTGAGCACGATGCCGCGGTCGCTGATATCGGCGCTGAGTTCGGGTGGCGTACGCTCCAGCGCGACCCGGATGGCGTTCAGGATGGTGGCGACGCATTCGGAAAGCGACTCGCGAATCTCGGCGTCTTCAATGGTGATCGTCTTGGGCACACCCTCGATGAGGTTGCGTCCCTTGATCTCCATGGTCAGCGGCTTGTCCAGCGGGTAGGCCGACCCGATTTCCATCTTGATGGCTTCGGCGGTACGCTCCCCAATGAGAAGGTTGTACTTGCGCTTCAGATACTGCATGATGGCGTCGTCCATCTCATTGCCGGCCACGCGGACCGAGCGCGAATAGACGATGCCCGAAAGGGAGATGACGGCGACATCGGTGGTTCCTCCGCCGATATCGACCACCATGTTGCCCGAAGGTTCGGTGATGGGAAGGCCGGCTCCAATGGCGGCCACCATAGCTTGTTCCACCAGGTGCACTTCGCTGGCCTTGGCGCGGTAGGCCGAATCCATAACGGCGCGCTTTTCCACCTGCGTGATCTCGCTGGGCACCCCGATGACGATGCGCGGGTGCACCAGCATCTTGCGGTTGTGCGCCTTCTGGATGAAGTAATTCAGCATGCGCTCGGTGACCTTGAAATCGGCGATCACGCCATCTTTCATCGGACGGATGGCGACGATGTTGCCGGGCGTCCTGCCGAGCATCTCCTTGGCCTCTTTACCAACGGCCTCCACCTCACCGGTGTTCTTGTTGAGCGCCACGATGGACGGCTCATTGACGACGATGCCTTTGCCCTTGGCGAATACGAGTGTGTTCGCAGTTCCGAGGTCGATGGCCAGGTCGGAGGAAAAGAGGCTAAAAAGCGAGCGGAGATTCATTGAGAGAGATGCAAATCGAAGAGGAAAGTATAGCTAAGCGTAGCACATACGGGGATTTACGGCGAGAAAGAGACCGCGGACGGGGCGTGCGACACGAAAGTGGAATTGCTAAGGCCGTACCCCGGTACACGCGGCTTTAGCCGCGTTCTTGCCAAGTCAGGCGCGAAGGCGCCGCCTGAGAAGTTTTCCATGGTGGAAACACTCATCGAATCGACTATGGATTTCCATCGCAGGCTGGAACATTC
>Ga0302319_10022137_pt1 | contig 11420 bp, 10 predicted proteins | sample Bog_T0_2_FD_203319 | JGI IMG/M metagenome (GOLD analysis project Ga0302319, IMG submission 203319) | Peat permafrost microbial communities from Stordalen Mire near Abisko, Sweden - Bog_T0_2 | ecosystem: Environmental > Terrestrial > Soil > Wetlands > Peat | place: Sweden: Abisko, Stordalen Mire...
TTATGGCACCAAGAAAAAGGAAGTCGGCAAGCCCCCCCAAGCCTGGCAAGCGTTCCAGCAAAGCCCTGGCCTCCGCGACAAAACGGGGTGGCGCCCCAAGCGGGAGAGCAGCCAAGAGCAAGGCCGCCGCAGGCAAGAGCAAACGGGCAGGGCGGGAAAAGGACGCACCTCTGCAGGCCAAGTTGCTGAGTTCGAAAGTGGTCTACAAGGGACCGCTCTTCCGAGTGATGCACGACAAGCTGCTTGAACCCGGCGGCAAGCCAAGCGAACGGGATGTGATCCGCCACCACGGGAGCGTGGTCATTCTGGCGATCGACCGTTCCAAGAGCAAGAAGAACCCGTGGATTGTGGTGGAGCGGCAGTATCGCCACGCGGCCAACCAATACTTGTGGGAGTTGCCTGCCGGCAAGCTGGACGCCGGGGAAGATCCGCTGGCCGGCGCCAAGCGGGAGCTTGCCGAAGAGACCGGCTATGCCGCGAAGAAGTGGAAGCCGCTGGTGGAGTACTACGCCAGCCCCGGGTTCTTAGGCGAATCGATGAGGGTCTTTACGGCTGAAGGCCTGGTGGCGGGAGAGGCGCATCCGGAGGACGACGAAGAGATCGAATTCCGGCTGGTTAAACTCTCGGACGCCCTGAAAATGATCGAAAAGGGTGAGATTCTCGATGGTAAAACCCTGACGAGCGTCCTGCTTTACGCCCGGCTGCTGAAGAAAAACCGCAAAGGGTGAGTCACCCGAACGACGTGTGATTACTTTGGGGCACGCTGAAACGCCGGCCAAGCCGTCGGCAGCACTCGGGATGTTCCATGTTCAGGCGGGGCATTTCGTTGATGCCATCAACGAAATGCCTCCAACCTTCGATTGAGTTTGATCCCGTAAAATTACGCGTCCCGCCCTGTGGGAAATATCCTCGAAGATTTAGCCCTGTACCGATCAACCTTTGGCGAAGTTTCGGCGTCTTAATGATTACCGAAGGGTGATTCCCCTCACCTTTTTTCGGATTCCTCGCACGAAGCAAAGAAAGAGGGAGCCTGTGGCTCAGTACAAAGGGAAGGTCAAGTGGTTCAACAACGCCAAGGGCTACGGATTCATCGGACGGGATGACGGGCCAGATGTATTCGTTCACTATTCGTCCATCCAACTGGACGGGTACAAGACCTTAAAAGAGGGCGATGAAGTCGAATTCGATATCGTCCAAGGTCAAAAAGGTCCCCAGGCGGATGCAGTGATTCGCTTCAAGGACGCAGCACACAACGCCGCCTAGTACCAAACCGCATGGCCTTGGTGTGGCCCGCGTCTCAAAGGTGAGATCCGGGCACACTCCGGGCCGGGTTCTGATCCCCGGATCAAAGAGCCATGGTGCTAGCCGTTTAAAGGTGAATTGGGCACTTCGAATGCGCCACCTACGCTGTGGCCGTAGCTGTTTGTGCTTGATCCAATGCAATCGCCGGCGGACCCGTCCCTCAGGGGCTAAAGCCCCGTCGATCCGAATGGCTTTGTCGGCATGACTGAACGTCGTGCCCTGTTACAAAGCGTCTGGGCGTTGCATTTTCGACAAGTCCCTCGGTGCGTTCCAGGGGCGCTTCTTGCGATGCTGCGCGGGCCATGTTTTGATACTCTTCGGCCATGGATAACCCGACCATATCCCGGTTACTCGCCGAGACAGCCGACCTTCTTGAGATTGACGGCGGAGACAGCTTTCGCATCCGCAGCTATCGACGCGCCGCCGAGGCTGCCGAGCAGACCACGGTGGACCTGACGGCGGCAGCTCCCGACACAGCGCGACTTTTGGAAATCCCCGGAATTGGGAAAGGGATGGCTTCGAACCTTCAGGCCATCGCCGCGACAGGGACTCTTCCCCTGCGCGAAGAGCTGCTTGCCAAGTACGGATCGAGCTTGCTGGAGTTGCTTAAGCTGTCGGGGATGGGACCCAAGACAGTGGCCCTGTTCTGGTCGGCGGCGGAGGTGTCCAGCATCGATTCCCTTGCCCAGGCCCTGGAATCCGGCCGGCTGACCGGATTGCCGCGCATGGGCGAAAAGCAGATTGAGAAACTGCGCAAGGGCATCGAGGACTACCGGCGCAGCGCAGGCCGATATCGCATCGATGAGGCGGAAGAGGCGGCGCAGCGGATCGGCGCCTACCTGTTGGCGTTTCCTGGAATTGACAAGGTGACCCCAGCCGGTTCGCTTCGCCGCGGACGGGAGACGGCCGGCGATCTGGATCTGCTGGTGACTGGGCCGGCCTGCGCGCCGGAGCAAACCGCCGCGGCTGTTGCATACGTAGCCGCCTATCCTGGAATCCAGGACATCCTCGCCAAGGGCGAGAACAAGGTCAGCTTTCATCTTGCGTCGGGTCTGCAGGTGGATGTGCGGCTGCTGCCATCGGCCAGCTACGGCGCGGCGCTGCAATATTTCACCGGCTCCAAGGCGCATAACGTTGCTCTGCGGCAACGGGCACTGAAGATGGGCTACACGCTGAGCGAATGGGCGTTGGCGCGGCTGGCCGACGAATCCACCGTCGCGGCGGCGACCGAAGAGGAGATCTACGCCGCGCTGGGAATGGACTGGATGGCTCCGGAATTGCGCGAGAATCTTGGTGAGATAGAAGCTGCTGCGCATGGCAGCCTTCCTCAGCTCATTGAAGTGTCGGACATCCTGGGCGATGTCCACATGCACACGGTGGCGACGGACGGCCACAACACGATTCGGGAGATGGCCGACGCGGCGCTGGCGGTTGGGTACCGGTACATTGCCATTACCGACCACTCCAAGAATCTGGCCATGACCAACGGCCTGGATGACAAGCGGGCGCTGGAGCATGTCGCCCGTATCCGCGCAGTGGATGACGAGATGAAGGGGCGCATTCGAGTTTTCGCGGGGATTGAGGTAGACATTCTTGCCGATGGAGCATTGGATCTGGACGATGACGTTCTGGCGCAGATGGAGATCGTGGTGGCAAGCGTGCATACCCGCTTCGAGCAGAGCCGGGAGGAGATGACGGCGCGAATCCTGCGGGCGATTGAGAACCCCTTTGTGCGGATCCTGGGTCATCCGACGGGGCGTTTGCTGCTTCGGCGCGAGCCATTTTCCCTGGACCTGGGGCTGGTCCTCAGCCGCGCCGCGCAGTTGGGCGTTGCGGTGGAACACAATGCCGCTCCGGAGCGGCTCGATCTGAGCGACCGGGATCTGCGCCTGGCCAAGGAACTGGGGTGCAAGATTGTGATCGACTCGGACTCCCACGATGCGCGCAACCTGGGCAAGATGGAGTACGGGGTGCGCCAGTTGCGGCGCGCCTGGCTGGGTCCGCAGGATGTGCTGAACACTCTGGAGGCTGGGGCCTTCCTGGCCGCTCTCCGGCCCAGGCCGTGAGTATTCCCAAAGTCACGGTCCATCCACCGGAAACATGTGTCGCCTTGTGTGTTGGAAGGGATAAGATGAAGGCGCTATGAGCCTTCTACGTCAGGATTCCGAAAAGCTCGACGATGCCGCCCTGGGCGAGGAGTTGACCAAGGGAAGCAGCCATGTGATTTTGGCGACCGTGATCGCGGCGATTGTTGTCTCGGTCGCGATCGCCCTGTATGTGATTGTGGGGCAAAAGCCGCCAGCCGCAACGGGTGAGATTGAGCAGGTGTGGGTGCATCCGCAGCATACGGAAACGTCGGGCTTCGATGCCAATGGCGCCGCCATGGCCAAGGAGAGCTTCGATCAGATCTACGTGTTTGCGAAGGTAAAGCTGACCAACCAGAGCAAAGAGCCGCTGTTTCTGCACAGCATTATGACGAATACCAAGATTGGCGACGATATTCACACCGCCTACGACGCGACAGCGACCGACTACGACCGGGTCTTCCTGGCCTACCCGAATCTGACCGTGCCTCACGGCAAGGGGCTATCGCAGGAAACCACGATTCCCCCTGGAGAAACCGTCGAGGGCACCATTGTTTCGGCTTTCCGTTTGACCAAGGAGCAATGGGACGCGCGCAAAGACCTGACCTTCACCTTTGCGATTCAGTATCAGCCGAATTTAGTGCTCGCGCCCCAAGTGCCGGTTATTGTCCAGTAGTGGGCGGAACCGGCGCGCCCTTCGGCGTAGTTAGATACCCGGTTACGGTGTTCTTCGCGCTAACCGAATTGACCACAATCTCAAACAGTTGTGGATCTTTGCCGCTATAAAACTGCAAGGGCTCGTTCAGATTGCGGTCTTTCTTCTCGTACTGCTTGTCATCGGAATAGACCACCAGGGTGAAGCGGCTCTTTTTGGAATCCGCCTTCTTGAGTTCCAGGCTGACCGTACCGACCGGCTTCTTCTGTCCCTTCACCAGGGTGAACTCGTAGTAATTCCGATCGCCTTTGTGCTTCAGGATTTCGAGCTCTTCGGCGTTGCGGGCGATCAAGCTGCTGTGGCCGTTGAGATCTCCCTTCATGCTGGTGAGCTGGCTCACGGCGTTGGCAAGGTCGCTCTGGGTCTTGGCAACATCCGTCTTGACGCCGCCTACATCGGTCTTCACGTCGGTGAGTCCGGTGGAAACGGCGGCCACCTGACCCGCAGTCTCCTTCTGCTCCGTGGCCAGCCTGGCGGCGTTGGCCTCGACGCGTTGCTCGCGCGCGCCCAGCTCCTGGGCACGGGCATCCAATTGCTTCTGGGTCAACCCGAGAGAGGTCTTCAACTCATCTGTGGCCACATTGAGCCGCTCGTCGGTTTCCCGCAACTTCGCGTCGAGATGCGCGTTCTGTGCCTTGGCGTCGGCAAGTTCCTGCTGCTGGGTGGTCAGTTTGGTGCTCAGGGTGTAGCTCCAGATCAATCCGCCTATTCCAAAGAGCAATGCAACGGCGATGGCACCCAGCAACGCACCAGAATATGTTCGGGGAGCTTCTTCAATTTCACTCATTGTTTACCTTTCCTCTTGCAGGCTTGCCGGCCAGAACCTCGCCATTGCGGGCACCTGGGACCTTTTCGCCCTGTTTTGAACGGCTGGCTGCAACCGACAGCATCCGCCCGGGAGAACTCTCCCGCTTTCATTTCCCGCATTTCCGCAAGGGAACCGCCCGCTGAAAACATTCGGGGACACACCCTCCGCAGTTTAGCGGGGAACTACTAACAGGATACCGAATGCGACAAGCCTGTGCGCGAAAAAACATCCCTCCGAGCCCCATGGCGATCAACCCATCTCGGGGGCCCCTCTGAGGTAGCTCAGCGGCTTTTCCCGGCATGGAAGGAAGACGGGCAGGCCGACGCAAACTGGATCATTTCGGAGGAGGGCGTCCCACCTTCCGTGACAATCCTGCAATCCCTGCGTTATAAACATCTTTACTGCAAATAGAGTTCGGCATCCTCACCGCCGGGTGGGACACTGGCTCAAACGCCTGAACCATCATCTAAATCAAGCATAAGAGGGAGTTCCAAAAGCCATGGCGAACGCTGGCGCGGGCAAGGGTCTAGAAGGAATTGTTGCGGCGAACTCGGGAATTTGCTGGATTGACGGGGAGGCTGGGGTCCTGTCGTACCGCGGCATCGATATCCACGAACTGGCGGAGAAATCCTGCTTCGAAGAGACCACCTACCTGCTCTGGAACGGAATTCTTCCCGACCCACTCAAGTTGCGTGAGTTTACAGCACAACTCGCCCTGGCGCGCGAGCTCGATCAGCGGATCATCGACATGCTCAGGGGCTTTCCGACTTCCGCGACGCCGATGGAGGTGCTGCGCACGGCGGTCTCCGCGCTGAGCTTCTACGACGCCGACGAAAAAGACAACACCCACGACGCCAACGTACGGAAGGCCTACAATCTGACCGCGCAAATTGCCATGATCGTGGCCATCTACGACCGCATCCGCAAGGGCAAGGAGATTGTGCCGCCGGACCGATCGCTCTCCCACGCCGGCAACTTTTTGTGGATGCTGAATGGGGAGAAGCCCTCCGCTACGGCGACGCGGACACTCGATGTGGCCCTGGTGCTGCACGCAGACCACGAATTGAACGCCTCGACCTTTGCCGCGCGTGTGATTGCGGCAACCCTGTCGGACATTCATTCCGCAGTGACCGGCGCTATCGGCGCACTGAAGGGTCCGCTGCACGGGGGAGCCAACGAAGCCGTGATGCGTCTGTTGCACGAGATCGACAAGTCCGGGGGCGACCCGGTGGATTACGTGAAGAACATGCTGGCCGCGCGGCAGAAAATCTCCGGCTTCGGCCATCGCGTGTACAAGACGGAAGACCCGCGCGCCACGCATCTGCGCAAGATGAGCGAGAAGCTGGGCGCCGATTCCGGCCAACCCAAGTGGTACAACTACTCGCGCGCCATTGAGCTGTACATCAATGCCGAGAAGAAGTTGAACGCCAATGTGGACTTTTATTCCGCATCCACCTACGCAACGCTGGGCATCGACATCGACCTGTACACGCCGATCTTTGCCATCAGCCGCATCGCTGGCTGGGCGGCACACGTGATTGAACAGCTCGACGACAACCGGCTGATCCGGCCGCGTGCGGAATATATCGGTCCGGCCTATCCGTCGCCTTACATCCCGCTGGAAGAGCGGGGCTAGGCGCAAGACGCGCTGTAAGTCTCGCCGAAACGAATCTCGATGCACAAAAGGAGATCCCCATGATTCTTGGCATGGATCTTGCGACCTTCGCGCTCGTGCAAGTAGTCCTCAGCTTGATCGGAATCGCAACCGGACTGGCGTCGATTTTGGGATTGACCGGCAACCGGCTCTACCGGGGAATGACGGCAGTTTTTCTTGCGACGACCGTGCTGACAAGCGTGACGGGATTTCTTTTTCCATTCAAGGGAATGACGCCGGGAATCATCCTGGGCATTCTGTCGACGATTGCGCTGCTTACGGCTTCGATCGCGCTCTATGCTGTGCATTTGGCTGGTGCATGGCGGGCAACGTATGTCGTTTCAGCGTCGCTCGCGCTGTATTTCAACGTGTTTGTCTTGTTTGCGCAGCTGTTTGGGAAGGTGCCGGCATTGAAAGTCATTGCTCCCACGCAGGCATCGCCCGCGTTTGGCATCACGCAGTTGGTGGTTTTGGTTGGATTCATCGTCTTGACGCGTCGGGCGGTGAAGGCATTCCGCGGCTAGGGTGCGACGGGCTCAGGGCTGGCGCGTTTTCCAAAGCATGTACATGCCCCAAGCTGCCAGGGTGCAGTTATCGCGGATGGCGCCGTTGCGCATCATCTCCTCAAACTCCTCGATGGCGACACAGCGGACGATGAGGTCGTGCTCTTCGGGGTCGGGATCCTTCTCCGCATGCGTCAAACCCGTAGCCAGAAAGACGTGGTGCTTCTGGCGGGTGAAACCGTAGGCGATCCAGTTCCAGCCAAGGTAGGTCATGGTGGCTGCGTGGAGGCCGGTTTCCTCTTTGAGTTCGCCGCGCGCCAGGTCCTCGGGGTTCTCGACTTCCATCTCCCATCCGCCCTGGGGCAGTTCGAGAGCCCGTTCCTCGATGGTGTAGCGGAATTGCTCGACCAGCCAGACGTTTCCTTCGTCGACGGGAAGAATAATGGCCGCGTCGTCTTTCTCGACCACGCCGTAGATGCCGCGCTTGCCATTGGAGCGGAGAATCTCGTCTTCGCGCAGGCGCATCCAGGGATTGCGATAGACCTCGCGGCTGGAGAGGGTGGTGATGGTGCGGCCGGGGCTGCGCTTCGCGTCGGTCATGCGATCTCCTTAGGAAAAAGGTGTGCCCGATGGGAGGAGTTGGCGGAGTCTGGTTGTCTGTCCGTAAGACCCGATGATAAGCGAGACCTGGAGACGATGAATGAAGACTCAGGCGTCGCCGCGGATGCGGTATTGCCGCAGCCGGCCGACCAGGGACGTTGGCCCGGTGACGGCCAGCTCCACGAGATCGCCATCGTAGGTGCGGCTGTGGACCACCATGCCGGCCTCAATGGTTGCCAGAACCCCGCCCTCCTGCTGCGGAACGCGGAGTACCGCATCGACCAGGGGATCGGTGTGGAGGGCCGCGTCGATGGCCAGGAGCAGGTTGTCGAGGCCCTCGCCTGAAAACGCGGAGACCGGGACTTCCACCGAGGAGACGGATTGGCGGGTGCGCAGGCCGTCGCGCTGGTGGGCATCGAGCAGGTCGATCTTGTTCAGCACTTCGAGGCGCGGTTTGGCGAGGGAATCCAATTCTCCCAACACTTTTTCCACCTGGGACTTTTGTTCCTCGCCGTAGGACGAGGAGGCGTCGCGGACATGGAGCAGAACTTCGGCCTGGGCCACCTCTTCGAGCGTGGCGCGGAAACTGGTGACCAGCGTATGCGGCAAGTTGCGGATGAAGCCGACCGTATCCGAGAGCAGCACCTTGCGGTGGCTGGGTAGTTCAATGGCGCGGAGCTTGGGGTCGAGGGTGGCGAACATGCGCGAGGAAGCCAGCACTCCAGCGCCGGTCAGCTTGTTGAAGAGCGTGCTTTTGCCAGCGTTGGTGTAGCCAACCAGCGCCACGGTTGGCACGGGAACAGCCTCGCGCCGCTGGCGTTGTTGCTTGCGCACGCGACGCACTGCGTCCAGCTCGCCTTTGAGATGGTCGATACGGCTTTGAATACGCCTGCGATCCGTCTCCAGCTTGGTTTCGCCGGGGCCGCGCGTGCCGATGCCGCCGCCAAGCTGCGACATCGCCTTGCCCTTGCCAGCCAGACGCGGCAACATGTATTCCAGCTGCGCCAACTCCACCTGAAGTTGTCCTTCGCGGGTCCGGGCGTGGCGGGCAAAGATATCGAGAATTAACTGGGTGCGATCCAGAACACGGCAGGGTAGAGCGGCCTCGAGGTTGCGCAGTTGGGTGGGCGAGAGGTCGTGGTCGAACAGGATCAAGTCAGCCTCGACCGAAGCGGCGATCCCCGCGATCTCTTCCACTTTGCCCGCGCCGATCAGTGTAGCCGGGTCCAGGCGGGCGCGCCTTTGCATGACTTCGGCAGCGACCACAGCCCCCGCGCTCGCCACCAATTCCCGAAACTCGGCAAGCGATTCCTCGGCACCCAGGCCGGAGATCCCGAGCCCATTTTGCTTGGGAGGATTGGCTCGAGTGGGGGGAACTTGCGCGTCTGCGGCCTGAAGGGATTCAACGTCGGAGGAGTCGGCGCACAGCTCACCTGTGCGCGTGGCGAGCACGTGACTCCGGGTGCTTTGCAAGCGGGCCGACTGGTTTGCTCGCCCTTGGTCAACGCCCACCAAAACGGCGCGTTCCAGCCGATCGGCATCCTGCCGAAAGCCTGAACCCGAGTGACCCACGGGACCGAAGCTGCTTTTTCTGCTCTGCTTCACTGCCAAGGTCCACTCGTTCTCCGCGGACCTATCTCTGCTCCACGGCCACCGGTGACGGAGAGGCCACCGCGGTGGGCCCCACAGCCGCCTGCATGGACACGGGACGATGTTCCGTGTGCATCACGCTGCGATTGCTGACAACAGTCGAGATGGCATGCTTGAAGATAAGCTGCTCCTGGCTGTTGTTCTCCAAAAGAACGGAGTATTTGTCAAACGACCGGATCTTTCCGGTCAGCTTAACGCCGCTTACCAGATAAATCGTAATGGGTGTCTTATCCTTGCGGACGGTATTCAAAAACGTGTCCTGGATATTTTGTGCCGGCTTGTTCTCCATGTGCCGATCTCCTACTCTCTCGTACGTTGATTTCAATTCGGATGCGGTGAAATACAAAACGCCGGGCACGGCCCCAGAATCCCGGTGGCCGTCTGATCCCGCAATGGCTCAACGATAGAACGAAACCCTAAGCTTTTCAACCCCTTTGGCGGTTTTGGTACTTAAGTAACGGCTTTCGACTCGCTTCGGTGCTGTGATCACTTTGTGCCTAGATGATCGCAACTGGCTCATTCGATATGCTTCCCGGCTTTCCATACGGTACGCGCAGCTTTGAATGGCTGCTACCATGTTTGTGTGCATGACGCAGCACCCAGCGCAAACGCTTCCACTCTACCGATCCAGCCAGCTTCCGTGTTGACACCCGTTCCCATGCTTGACCTGAAACGCCAGTATGCCCCTCTCCACGAGGAGCTCCTCGCTTCCTTGGGAGATGTGCTCGGGACGCAGCAGTTCATCCTGGGCAAGCCCGTGGCTGACTTTGAGGGTGCAGCGGCGGCGCAACTCGGCGTAGCGCACGCTCTGGGTTGCTCTTCCGGAACCGATGCGCTCTGGCTGGCGCTAGCAGCGGCCGGAATTGGCCCCGGCATGGCGGTTGTCACGACGCCCTTCAGCTTTTTTGCCTCGGTGAGCGCGATTCTGCGGGCCGGTGCGACGCCCCTTTTGGCGGATATCGATCCGGTCACGTTCAATCTGGATCCGGCAGAGGTCGAACAAGTCCTGGGCGGGGCACGGGGCGGAAAGGTACGGGCTGTTCTGCCTGTGCACCTCTACGGCCAACCCGCGGATTGGGGGGCTTTTACCCGACTGCGAGAAGCCTGCGGTGTGAAGCTGGTTGAAGACGCGGCGCAGGCGTGGGGCGCGGCCTGGCAAGATCGAAATGGGAATTGGATCAAGGCGGGCGCCCTGGGAGACACCGCCGCGTTCAGCTTTTACCCCACCAAGAACCTGAGCGCCGCGGGCGATGCCGGGATGGTCACGACCCAAACCGACGAGTTGGCGGAGCGGGTGAAGATGCTGCGCCAGCATGGCATGCGGCGCCGCTACTACCACGAGGAGGTCGGCTGGAATGCGCGCATGGACGGCTTCCAAGGGGCGATTCTCTCCGTGAAGCTCAAGTACATCGAAAGCTGGAACGATGCGCGCCGAGCCGTTGCAGAGCGATATCACGCACTGTTCAGGGCAGCCGGCCTTGCGGAGGCGGGCCCGTACCCAGGGCGCGGCGTGGTTTTGCCGCGGGAGATGCCGGGCACTCGGCACGTTTGGCACCAGTATGTGATTCGCACGCAGAGGCGAGACGAACTGCGGGCGTTTCTTGCCGCGCGCCAGATTGGCTCGGAGATTTATTACCCGGTTCCCCTGCACCTTCAGGAAGCGCTCCGGTCGCTGGGCTATGGCGAAGGCAGCTTTCCGGAAGCGGAGCGGGCGGCCAAGGAAGTGTTGGCGCTTCCCATCTTCCCGGAGTTGCGCGAAGACGAACAACAGACCGTTGTGGGGGCCATCGCCGAGTTTCTCGCGTAGGTCAGCAATCCGATTTCAAAAGATCCTCGAACCTCTTTTGGGATGGCAACAGAATGATCGCGGAAACTGAGGCACGGCAATTCGCGCAAAGCTGGATTCATGCGTGGAATGCGCACGATCTCGACGCCATTCTGTTTCACTACGGGGCCGATGTCTCGTTGGTTTCACCTACCGCAGCAAGGCTGCTGAACAACGAGTCCGGTACGGTCAGCGGAAAAGAGGCGCTTGCCAATTATTTCGCGCGCGGGCTGGCCGCCTACCCCGCACTTCGGTTCGAGCTACTGGATGTGTTTTGGG
>Ga0302319_10022140_pt1 | contig 11419 bp, 7 predicted proteins | sample Bog_T0_2_FD_203319 | JGI IMG/M metagenome (GOLD analysis project Ga0302319, IMG submission 203319) | Peat permafrost microbial communities from Stordalen Mire near Abisko, Sweden - Bog_T0_2 | ecosystem: Environmental > Terrestrial > Soil > Wetlands > Peat | place: Sweden: Abisko, Stordalen Mire...
ACCCCCCCAGATGCGCCACATGCGCCATGTTCGGCATGACCTTGAAGTACTCCATCGCGATCGCCCCGCAGACCACGATCCATCCCACGAATTTCGCCCGGATCCGCACCGGGATAACAAAGAAAAACAGGATCGTGACCTCGAACTCAGGCAGGATCGTCGTGAAAGCGATCAGCACCGCGCACACACCCGTCGAGGCGCCCACCACCGGGACCGATGGCACGGCCATAATCTGCGCCAGTCCCCCGAGCAGCCCGCCCAGGAAATACATCCCGAGCAGATGCCGCGACCCCGCGATCGCCTCCACCTCGCGCCCCACGAAGTAGAGCGTCATCATATTTATAAACAGATGCACCACACCGGTCGCCGGCTGGCCCGGAACGCCGTGGACAAACAGAAAAGTCAGGAACTGCCACAGATATCCCTGCTTGATCCCGTCACTGTTCAGCGCCAGCCACTCGTTCGTGAACCCCGGCATCGCCACCTCCGCGAACGTCTGGAAAATAAACGCCACGACGCTCAACACGATAAGCATCGTTACCACGGATCTGCGGCCCGTGGTCCAGCGCGGGATGAAGGGCTGGATGCGCGGGGAACCCATGCCGAAAAGTTAACGCCGCGGCGGATTTTGTCGAATCACTTTCAGCGGGAAATTTGAAAAAAACCGCCCGAGCCCCCGGTTTCCGGCTTTCCCCTTTTAAAATCCCCTTTTCCCGCCGTTTTCCCGGCCCCCGGAAAACCTTGGACAACCGGCGCTTTCCCTGCAAATTTACCCTCCCTCTTTTTCCCGGGGCTTATTTTCCCCGGAAAAGGCGGGATTCCATTTTCCATCATGTCCCATCCCTTTTTCAACATCCTCGCCGATGCCGCGGGATCCCCGGCGGCGCGGCCTTTCGATCCCACGATGATCGTCTATCTCCTCGTTTTCGGGGTGATTTTCTATTTCCTCACGATCAGGCCGCAGAGCCTCAAGCAAAAGGAGATGGATGCCATGATCAAGGCCATCAAGACCGGCGACAAGGTGGTTACCACGGCGGGCATCCATGGCATGGTCTCGAACGTCAAGGACACCACCATCATCGTGAAGATCGCGGACAACGTGAAAATCGAGCTGGAAAAATCCTGCATTGGCCGCGTCGTGAAGCGGACCGAAACAGAGCCGGCCACGGCCTGACCTGCCCCCCGATTTCAAGAAACATCCCCACCTTCTCCTCCCCAATCCCGGCGCGTCATGAACCCAACCCTCCTCTTTTCCCCATTGCTCGCGGCCAATGCCGCCGCATCCACCCAGAACAACGCCGGCCTTAACCCGGAGGAGACGTTCTTCTTCGGCCTGCTGCTCCTGGTCCTCTTTGGCTGGTATTTTTTCACGGATACGGGGCGCCGCAAGCGCATCCTCGGCTCGATCCTGACGGTCCTGCTTGTGGCATTCTGCCTCGGCTCGGTTTATCCGCCCATGTCCACCAAGGACGCCAATGGCAAGGTCATCGTCCCGGGCAAGATCCATCTCGGCCTCGACTTGCAGGGGGGCACCTCGTTCCTCATCCGTCTGGACCCGCCCAAGGGCGGCGGCGTGATCGACAAGGATGCGGTCAATCAAGCCGTCGAGGTCATCCGCAAGCGCGTCGATAACTTCGGCGTCAGCGAGCCGGTCATCACCCCGCAGGGCAGCGACCGCATCCTGGTCCAGATCCCGGGCCTCGACGAAACCCAGATTAAATATGTGCGCGAGCAGCTCCAGAAAGTCGCCCAATTGGAGTTCCGGATGGTCAAGCCGGGCAGCCCGCAGTTGATCCGCGAGATCGACGCCGGCACCGCGCCCATTCCCCCTGGTTACACCATCATGCAGGAACAGGATACCGGTCCTGATGGCAAGGTCACCCCCGGCGATCGATTCCTTGTGAGCAGGGGCGTGGCAATGACCGGGGATCATGTGGTCCTGGCGCGTCCGTTTTTCGACACCCAATACGGCGTTTCACTCCGGCTCGACACGGCCGGGGCCACCCTCTTCGGGCAGCTTACCAAGGAGGCTTATGACGAAAACACCGAGATCGCGATCATCCTGGATGGCAATCTGATCTGCGCCCCTGGCGTGCCCCATGGACCCATCTACGGCGGCGACGCGCAAATCACCGGCAATTACAACGCTGTCTCCGCCGCCAACCTTGCCAGCGTGCTCCAAAACCCGCTGCGGACCCCCGTCCATATCGAGGAAGAGCGCAGCGTTTCGGCGACGCTGGGTTTCGACTCGATCAAGAGCGGCATCCTGGCCGGCCTCGGCGGCCTCGCCCTCGTGCTCCTCTTCGTCATCGTCTATTACCAATTTGCCGGCCTCGTCGCGGTTTTCGGTCTGCTCGTGAACATCATCCTGCTCTTCGGGATCATGTGCATGTTCAACTTTGTCCTCACGCTTCCCGGCATCGCCGGCATGATCCTCACCATCGGCCTCGCCGTTGATGCCAACGTGCTGATCTACGAGCGCCTCCGCGAGGAAATGGGCCACGGCAAGACCCTCGGCGCCGCCATCGAGGCCGCCTACAACAAGGCGTTCACGGTCATCTTTGACGCTAACGCCACGACGCTCATCACGGCGGCCATTCTCTTCTGGCTCTCTTCCGGGCCGGTGAAGGGCTTCGCGGTGACGCTCACGGTCGGCATTATCGCGTCGGTCTTCTCCGCCATGATCGTCACGCGCACGGTCTTCGGCTGGACGATGGAGCTCGGCTGGATCAAGCGGATCAACATGCTTCACCTCATCAACCCGGAGAGGCATGTCAATTTCATGGCTCACAGGCGCCTCTGGATCTCGATCTCGGTGACGGTTATCGCTATTTCCATGGCCGGTTTTGCCCTCCGCGGGCAGAAGAATTTCGGCATCGACTTCCGCGGCGGCGATCTCCTCACGCTCGACTCGCGCGAGCCGGTCACCGAGGCCCAGGTCCGGACCGCCCTTGCCCCGCTCGGCTTCGAGGAGGTGATTCAGAAGACCCATTCCACCACGGCGGCCGGGTCCGAGTACCTCACGATCCGCAGCCCCGCGACGACCAGCGACAAAATCCTCGCCACGCTCAAGCAGACAATGCCTTCCGCCGGCTTCAATGTGGTGGGACAGGACACGGTTGGCAGCCTCGTCGGCAGCGAGCTGGCGTGGGGTTCCCTTCGCGCATTTGGCCTGGCTGTCCTCGGCATCATGATCTACGTGACCCTCCGGTTCGAGTTCTCATTCGCCGTCGGCGCAATCGTCGCGTTGATGCACGATGTCTTGATCACGGTGGGCGTCTTCGCCATCTGCGGCCACGAGCTCTCGCTCATCATGGTCGGCGCCATCCTGACCATCGCCGGCTATTCCATTAACGATACCATCGTTGTGTACGACCGCATTCGCGAGGGCCTCCACAGCGGCCGCAAGGGAACCACCGAGGAGATCATGAACGCTTCGATCAATGAGACACTCTCCCGGACGCTGCTCACCAGCGGTTGCACGCTTCTCTCCGTGCTCGCGCTCTTCCTCTTTGGCGGCGCAGTGCTCCGGGATTTCGCATTCGCGATCCTCATCGGCATCGTCGTCGGCACCTACTCATCCATTTTCATCGCCTCCCCCATCGTCCTCTGGTGGAGCGGACGCGGCGGCGCCAGCCTCCACTCCGAGATCAAGCGCAAGCCCGACCTGTCGCACGTCTAAACCGCCCTCGCCTGCTCTCCCGCAAGGTCCTCTCCCGCCTCCTCAAGAGCGGCTTGCACCGGAACCACCGCCGCCTCTTCAACAACCGGCGCGCACGGCAGCCGCACCGAGAACGTCGCCCCCAGTCCGGGCGTGCTCTGGCAGGTCACCGTCCCTTGCATCGCCTCGGCCAGCATCTTGACAATCGACAGCCCCAGGCCGTTCGAGGATTCGCCCCCCGTCGGGCGCGCCGAGAGCTTGGTGAATTTCTGGAACAGCTTCGCCTGGTCCGCTTCGGTCAGCCCGGCCCCCTGGTCCTGGACCTCCCACACGACGAACTCGGGCGCGTTCCTCATGCGCACATAGATGTCGCTGCCGGGGGGGGTGTACTTGATGGCATTCGAGAGCAGGTTATCCAATATCTGGTAGGACGCCTTGGCATCGGCAACCACCATCCCCGGCGTCATCGGCCCAGTGGCATATACGGTGATTCCCTTCTTCGTCGCCGCGGCGAAAAAGCTCTCGATCACTTTCTCGCTCACGCTTCCCAGATCAAACGTGCTCAGCTCGAGCGGGAACCTCCCCTGCTCGATCGCGTTCACATCCAGCAATTGCGTGATCAGCGAGATCATCCGGTCCGCCGCCTCGATGATATGCTCCGCGTCCTTCTGATTCTTCTCAGCCGAGGCCTGCTTGCCAGAGGCGATGATCTCCGCGAAGCCCATGACGATCCCGAGCGGGTTCTTCAGGTCATGGGCCGCGATTCCAAGAAACTCGTTCTTCTCGGCATCCAGCTTCTTGAGCCGGGCGTTGAACTCCGAGACCCGGTCGATGGCCAGTTCCATGCGGGCAAAGGCCCGGCGGCGACCCCCCTCGAATATCAGGCCCAGGATCGACATGAACATGGTGAGACCCATGTATCCCACCGCCGTAACGAGCTGATGCCACCGCGCCGCGTACATTAGCGGCATGCGCACGCCATTCAGGTCCAGGATAACGAAGCACGCGGTCGCAACGACGCTCAGCAGGCACCACCCGCCCGCCTCGGCGCCGCCCACCAGCAGCAGCGCGCACAACGGCACGGACGCGAGCCACCCGATCGCGTGCCCGCGCACGCCCCCCTCGATCGCGCACAGCGCGATAAAACCAAGCAGCAGAACCAATGTCAGCAGGTTGCCCGCCAGCGCAATATTGCCCGTCCGCCGCAGCAGGAACGGCACGCCCGCGAAGATCAGGCTGCAAACGATGATGATGCCCGCGCCCCAATCGTGCCCGATCACGAGGTAAAACGAGGCGTAGATACACCCGAAAACGAACCCGAGAAGCCCAAACCCTGTTACCAGCCGCGCGCGCCGGTACGGCTCCGTGTCGCGCTCAAACTCCCGGGGGATGCAATACTCCATGGCCGCCTCCCGCAAAGCGGCCCCTCGCTCCATCACACGCCTCCACCCTGCCCCGGGCGGCGCCGGAACCGATTTCAGTCCGGCGGTTTTGGAAGTGTAGGCGGTCATGGGTAGCAATGCTCCTGCGGTGTGCGCCAGGGGCTCTGCAAAACCGGTGGTCATTCGTCACACTCCCCGCTCGCAGGAAATGTGCCGAATGGCATACGGGTCTTAACGTAGATACGGCGCCACGTTCGCATTTGGGCGCAGCCCCGTCTATTTTTCAATTCTAGGCCAGCCCTGCCTTAATCGCAAAACGCGCAATCTCAACATTGCTCGCGAGTCCCAGTTTTTCAAGTATCCGCGTCCGATACGTGCTCACGGTCTTCACGCTTAGCGAAAGCTCAGAGGCCACTTCCTTCACTGTTTTCCCCACCGCCAGCATCTTCATGACCTGATACTCCCGGTCAGATAGCTTCTCATGCGCCGGCTGGTTATCCGGCGCAGCCACCTCTCGCGCAAGCCGTTGCGCCACCGCGGGCGTCAGGTAGCACCGCCCGGCCAGCGCCTCGCCCACCGCCTGCAAAAACTCCTCCGGCGGCGCATTCTTCCCGATGTATCCAGATGCCCCGTCCCGCAGCGCCCGCACGGCGTACTCCTCTTCGGACGAACCGCTCATCATCAGCACCGGGACCTTCGGGCGCTCCTTTTTTACCTCGCGCAGGATCTCGATCCCATCCCGGCCTGGCATGTGAATATCCAGCAGAACAATATCCCATCCCTCCTTCCATATCGCCTCGAGCGCCTCGGTTCCATCCCTCGCCTCTCCGAAAACCACCGCTCCGTAATGGCGTTCGAGAATATGTTTCAACCCCTCGCGTACCACGTTGTGATCGTCGGCAATCAATACCTTCATGGTGGCACCCTCGCTTCCTCGGCAGCCTGGGTGTGATCGTTAAGGTACCATTCCTGCAATGTGGACAAAAGGGGAATGTTGAGCCGATACTACCCCTCGGTTCTCAATGCCCGCGGCCCCCATTCCATCGGACGAACCCCAGCGGCTTGTCGCGCTCCGCGCCCTCGCACTCACTCCCTCGCCCGAGGAGCGTTTTGACCGCATCACACGCCTTGTGGGGACCGCGCTCGATGTCCCCATCGCTTTGATCAGCCTCGTCGAGGCGGACCGCCAGTGGTTCAAGTCCTGCCTCGGACTCGATTCCACCGGCACCCGCCGCTCGGAGTCCTTCTGCGCCTATACGATCCTGGCGGATGATCCCCTGGTCGTCCCCGACGCCCTTCTCGACCCGCGTTTCTCGGACAACCGCGGCGTCCTCCATCCCCCCTCGATCCGTTTCTACGCGGGTTTCCCCTTGCGCGCTCCCGGCGGGGAAAGGGTTGGCTCACTTTGCGCCATCGATATGCGGCCCCGCGCCATCGGCCCGCGCGAGATCGAGGTGCTCCGCGCCCTGGCAGCCATCGCCGAGGCGGAACTGAACAATCTCTCGCTCTCCCAGGCCATGGCCCGCCTCGTCCAGCAGGAAACCCGGTTCCGCAGCCTCGTCGAGCATTCCTCCGATCTCATCCATAGCTTCGATCCCGATTGGCGCATCCTTTACGCAAACCCCGCGTGGCGCCTCGCCCTCGGCTACTCAGAGGCGGACATCGCCGCCAGCCTGTCCTTCTACCAGATCGTCCATCCAGACTTCATCCCCGTATCGCGCGACCGCTACCGCCGCTTGCTTGCCGGGGAATTCATCGCCCCCTTCGAGTCCCGCTTCCTTGCCCGCGATGGCCGCATCCTTGACGTCGAGGGCAATGTCAGCTTCTCGGCGGACGATGGGCAAGCTGGAGCCGTGTACGGCATCTACCGCGACATCACGGCCCGCAAGGCGCTCGACGCCGCGTCCCGCCGGGCCCGCCGCGAGGCCGAGAACGCCATCCGCGCAAGGTCGCAATTCCTCGCGAATGTCAGCCATGAGATCCGAACGCCCCTCCACGGCATCCTCGGCATGTCCTCGATGCTCATGCTCGCCCGGCTCCCGGAGGACCAATTGCGCTATGCCCGCACCATCGACAGCTCTGGCCGAGTCCTCCTTAACCTGATTAATCAAATCCTCGATTTCTCGAAGCTCGACGCCGGCGCCGTCCATCTCGAGCGCATCTCTTTCTCGCTCGCGAAACTCATCCAGGAAATCGTCGCCGTGGTCTCGGTCAACGCCGCGGAGAAGGGGCTCAATGTTCGCTGGTTCGTGGACGGCAATGCTCCCGCGTCCCTGTCCGGCGATCCCGAGCGCCTCCGCCAGGTCTTGACCAATCTCATGGGCAACGCGGTCAAGTTTACGGAGGAGGGCGAGGTCCGTCTCGATGTCCGCGTCGAGTCTGCTCCCGGCAAAGTGGACGAATCCGGCTGGCTCCTCCGCTTCACGGTCATGGACACAGGCATCGGCATGGAGCCCGAGGCTTGCTCCCGCATTTTCGGCGCCTTTGCCCAAGCCGATGATTCGACCACCCGCCGATATGGCGGCACCGGACTCGGCCTCGCCATCTCCCGCCAGATCGTCCGCCTCATGGGCGGGGATATTCACGTTCACAGCCGGGCGGGGGAAGGCTCAACCTTCTGGTTCACCTCCCGCTTTGACGATTCGGACGCCGCCGGCGGCCCGCTCCCCGTCGAGACCCCGGAGCCGCTTGCCGTCCATCCCTCTTCGCGCTCGCTTCGCTTTCTGGTCGCTGAGGACAATACGGTCAACCAACTCGTGATCGAGGAGCAACTCCGGATGCTCGGCCATACCTCGGTTGTCGTCTCAAATGGCCGCGAAGCCCTGGATGCGCTCGACGACGAGCCATGGGACGCCCTTCTCCTCGATTGCCAGATGCCGGTCATGGACGGCTACGAGACCGCCGCCGCCATCCGGCGCATGGAGACGGCCGGCACCCAGCGTCCCATGTGGGTCATTGCCATAACCGCCAATGCCATGGAAGGCGAGCGTGACACCTGCCTCCGGGCCGGCATGGACGATTTCCTCACCAAGCCCTACGAAATCCAGCAGCTCGCCGGTGTCGTCGCCCGCATCCCTCCCCGCCCGGGCCAGCAAGGCGCGGAAAACACCTCCATCAATCTCTCGATGCTCGACTCCCTCGCCCAATCAAAGGCGGCCAATGGACAAAACCTCCTTGTGCGCATGATTGATCTTTTCACGGAATCCACCCCGGAAAGCCTCGACGAAATCGACCAGTCTCTTCGCAATGACGATCTTACGTCCGCCATGCGCGCCGCTCACAAGCTCGGCGGCGGCTGCTCCCACTTCGGCGCGACGCTGTTGTACGATCTCTGCGCGGCGTTTCAGAAAAGCTGCAAGGATAGTGATTTCAATGCCGCTCGCGCCCTCGCACCCCGCATCCGCCAGGAGTATGCCCGCGTTGAGTTCGCCATCCAGCGCAACCGCCCCCGCACCCCACCCCGCCATGAAAATTCTCCTGGCTGACGACGATCCCGTTTCCCGCGAGCACCTCGGCGCCCTCCTGGTCGCCATGGGCCACGAAATCCGCTTATACTCCAATGGCGACGACGCATGGGCCGCCTTCGATTCCGACCCCGCCCGCATCGTCATCAGCGATTGGGACATGCCAGGCATTGATGGCCCCGCCCTCTGCGGCAAAATCCGCGCCCGGCCCGATACGGAGTACGTCTATTTCATCCTCGTCACCGGCGTCCACAGCAATGAGGAAAATTGCAACCGCGCCATCGTCGCCGACGTGGACGATTTCCTGGTGAAACCGATCGACCGCTTCGCCATCTGGCGCCGCCTTCACGTCGCAAAACGCATCCTGAATTTTTCCACGGAGATGAACCGCCTCAAGCAGATGCTCCCGATCTGCACCTACTGCAAAAAAATTCGCGCCGACGCCGGCCAATGGCAGGAAATCGAGGCTTACATCACGGTTCACACCGGCACAACCTTCTCCCACGGCGTCTGCCCCGATTGCGTCCGGCAAATGATCGACGGCGAAACCCGCGGCGCTGATGAGATCGGGTAGCTCAAATGCCCGTCGCATGCGCCAGGACGCGCCGGTAATTCACCAATATCTCATGCGCCGCGACGAAGAGCCCTCGGATTCGCAAGTCAGCGGCGATTCCCCCCGGCGCGAAAATCTCCACCTCGAGCGGGTATGGGCGCAGGTCCGGCGGCGGTGTAAGGCGCCCATCGGAGTAATCGCCAAGCCGCGCCCGCATGTCCCCGGGCCGCACTTTGATCGGCCGGCTGTTGACCGGCGCCATCCGCGCCACGCGCTCGAGCGCGGGACGCACCACCTCTTCGCCCAGTAACTCGCTCCGCACCGTCGCGCGGAAGCTCCCCGCCTGCGGCTCGGTCTTCAATGTCAGGATGGCGTTGAATCGCCATTTCCTCAGTTCTCCGCGAAAGAAGCGCACGTCCCCATCCGCGCGATCCCCGGAAAAACGCCGGTCAAACGCCTCGACCGGGCTGACCGGACGGCGGTATTCAAACACGTTGACCAGCGGGTACGCGAATATCGCGTAATCCCGCGCAAGCGCCGGCTGTATCGCCGCCTCGACCAGCAAACGGCTGATCGCCGCCACGCCATCCAGGGATCCGTGATCTTCGATCCCCGCGAAAAGCGCTACCCGGATCGCCTCTCCGCCGCCGCGCTGCCCCAGCAGCATGAACCGCGGTATCTCAAAATCGCATCCCCCCACCCGCGTTGCATGGCGCGTGGCCATGAGGCTCTCCGAGTCGGCGGAGGTTTCGAACAGGACATCAAGCATTTCCCTCGCGGCATGGTATCCGTGATCGGATCCCCCGTTGAGGTCCGTCGCGGGGGCGGGTTGATGTGAGGCGGTTGAATTCATATTGGATTTATCTATATTGATTCAGTATAGATTCAAGCGCAATCTATTTTTTAAACCGCTCCAGCCCCGCTTCACGCGTACGTCCCGAGCACCCGGTGCACCCCCTCCACCGCCATCCCTCCCTCACCCACCGCCGCCGCGCACCTCTTGACAGAGCCGCGCCGGACATCCCCCGCCGCAAAGATGCCGGGCCGGCTCGTCTCCAGTTGTCCCGGACGCCGCTTCGCCGTTTTCCACGCGGGCGCATCCCCAGCATCGGCCCCGGTCAGGACAAATCCTTTTTCATCCCGCAATATCTCCGGCGGCAGCCAGCTCGTGCATGGCTTCGCGCCGATCATGGAAAACACCGCCGGCGTCTCGACGGTCCATCGTTTGCCCGTCTCAACATTCTCCAGCTCCACCGCCTCAAGAAACGTCTTGCCCGTCATCTTCCGGATCTCAGTGCGATAAAGGACTTCGATATTCTCCTTGCTCTCCACGCGGCGCGACAGGTAGCTCGACATGCTCTTCGACAAATCGTCCCCTCGAATGACGAGAAAGACTTTCGTCGCCCCTTCGGACAGGAACATCGCCGCCTGCCCCGCCGAGTTGCCCCCGCCCGCCACGATCACCGTCGCGCCTCCGCACAGACCCCCTTCGTGCGCCGTCGCCGCGTAATAGACCCCCATCCCCTCGTACCTCTCGCGCCCCTCCGCCTCGATCCGGTTATAATCCGCCCCAGTCGCAATGATCATGCATTTCGACCGCAACGTCGCCGCGCAGCCGTCCATCGTCAGCGCCACCCCATACTCCCCATCAGGGAAGGAAAGCGTGAGCGCCCTCGACGGCGTGGAAAATCTCGCGCCGAACCGCACCGCCTGGAGCTGCGCCCGGTACGTCAGGTCTCCGCCGCTGATCCCCGTGGGGAATCCAAAGAAATTCTCGATCAACGACGAGGACCCCGCCTGCCCGCCAGGCGCGTAGCTCTCCAGCACCACGGTCCGCAACCCCTCGGATGCCGCATTGACCGCCGCGGATAGACCCGCCGGCCCGGCCCCGACAATCGTCACGTCGCAGAAAATCTCATGCTCCCCATCCCCCACCAGCGGCCGCAGCAACCCCGCCACCTGCGCGGCCTCCCGCAGCGTTGGCTTGCGGAGCACCGCCCCGCTTGCGGAGATGAGCACGGGCAGCTCAGCGAGCTTGAGGCTCAGCCGCGCGCACAGCCCCCGCCCATCCTCGCTCTCATATTCAATGAGCCGGTGCGGGATATGGTTCTTATCCAGAAAATCATCCAGCAGATGCCCCTCCCGGCAGCCCGCCGCCGCCACCACCCGCATCCCCGCGAACTCCGGGTCCCGCCTCAACCGCTCGCGCCGCATGATAAAGGCATTCACAACCGGCTCCCCCACCCCAGGCAGTTCCGCCAGCGCCCTCCGCAACTGCGGCGCCGGGATTTCGAGAATCTCCGATTCCTCCGCCTTCCCCCGCGCGCTCGCGATTGCCGAGGTCCCATACAGCATCGCC
>Ga0302319_10022142_pt1 | contig 11418 bp, 10 predicted proteins | sample Bog_T0_2_FD_203319 | JGI IMG/M metagenome (GOLD analysis project Ga0302319, IMG submission 203319) | Peat permafrost microbial communities from Stordalen Mire near Abisko, Sweden - Bog_T0_2 | ecosystem: Environmental > Terrestrial > Soil > Wetlands > Peat | place: Sweden: Abisko, Stordalen Mire...
CAAAGGGTAAACGGTATCGAAGGTCCGTTGGAAAAGTGAGGATGCCTCGATCGTGTCAGGGTACGAACTCTCAGCCATAGCGTCGGCTTCCGTTTCGAACAGATTGGCGTAGAGAAGATAGGCCGGGAGTGGAGAACGGCGCAACTGGCCCTCCAGGTTTGCCAGGAAGCGGCGTACCATGGAGAGGAGAAATGGGGTGTAAAGGAAAATAAAAAGTGGGCCCTCCGGATAAACGAAGGTGCTTGCATCCCCATTTATGACGGAAATCCGGCTCTTCCAGTCTGGATTGAGGGCCAGGTTCGCGTTTGCAATTGCACAGAGCTCCGGAGCAATTTCTACACCTAACAGGCGGCGAAAAGGAAACTCCGCGGCGATGAGCAGTGCGCGGCCTTTTCCGCAGCCGATGTCAACGAAGGTGGATTCGCCGCGTGCAATCGGCGACGCGGCAAGCGCGGCGCGCAATGCCGACGGCGCTATGCCTAAATAGATCGTGGTGTATAAAGCTGAAAGGGTAGACCCCGCCAAGTCCGCGCCCGAAATCCATCCTCCCGTATCGGTGCCATTTTCAAGATCGAACGGATGGGGACTTGAGCGCACAGGGGATTGCGGCGGGGCTGGCGCCTTCACGAAGGCTCGTTCAAAAGTCCCGCTGACGCCGTGGTTCTTTAGAGACGAAAAGAGGCGACGCCAGGAATGCGACAACGCACCGCGCACGCCATTAAACTCGACAGAAAGAACAAAGCGGCGAAAGAGGCGATGCGGTGGACTGGGGGAATACCTCACTACACCTTCTCATTCGTTTCGGAGTGGGCAAAGTCTCCAGCTAAAATACTACGGCCCCTGACCAGAGCCGTTTGTCATAGCAGACGGTAAGACAATTCATTTACCGGAGTTGCAGAAGGCTGAACGGCCAGTTTACACACCCATCCTCACCTATGGCTGACCAACGCCACGGGTGCAAAGAAATTGAGCATGCAAGCCTTTTTGAGGCTGACAGCCCGACGGCTAGCTTGCCTTGCTGGTGGTGTCGGTCTTGGTGCCTTTGTGAAAAGCGGCCGTGATTTCCTCGATGCCGAACTTCTTGAGCTGGGGCGTGCCCCATGCCTTCCGGGTCTCTTCTGCCTTTGTTGCGTGAACGTTGGCCATGGTGGATCTCCTTTGGGGGGTTAACTTCTTGACAACTAGACTTTAACATGGTTGCAGACCGAAGACAAGAAGGAAAATAGAGCACAAATTCAATAGAGTGTTTAACTTTTAGGTACTTCCGTCACCTTGCACACCTGTCCGCGCCAGGGCCTGGGAGCCATCCGCATCAGATTTCCTTGTCACCATTCTCGCTGGGATTGGGCGGTTTTTGCCACGCCTGACGAACCAGGCGCAACAGCCATAGGAAGGGGCGCAACGGCCTGTAGAGCCAGAAAAGCCAGTCCGGAAGCGGTACCGTTCTGAAGTCTTCCCGGAAGTGAAAAAGCTCACCAAGGCTGCGCCGCCACGGCTTTCGCGGCGAGAGCATCCTCTCATACCGGCTCATGCGAAGCCGATAACGGAGAAAGCCCAAATCCGTTCGAAAAGTGGGTACTTTGGTGTCCCGGAGTGCCTTGAATGGAATCTCGACCAGCAGAGCCGGCATCCGGGTCTTGGGGTCCGGCGGCGGTTCTGGCGCGGGAAGCCCGTACAGTTGTTCGAGGAGCGCCAGCCCAACCTCCAGAACCCGCTCCCGATGGTCTTTCCGGGCCTCATGGAAGGCTGCGTCCCAATCGGCCAGCCCCATGGCATGAGCGCGCGCCACATCCCCCAGCCATTTGGCGCGAAACCATGCATGGTGCCCGCCATGACTGCAAAGATAGAGCATCAAATCGCCGGGATTCATCTCACGGATTGAACAGCCTTGCCATTCGGAGGCAACACTCCTGGCCCACCGCGCTCTCGTAACCTCAGGGGTCTCCCACTGGTTGCTCCATTGCAGTTCAAGAATGCAATGTGCCTGAGGATGCTCAAAGACCATTTCGTACTCATTACGCAGGAAACTGTCCCACTGACGAGGGCTCAAGCGATAGTTTCCCTCGCCCACACGCCAACCAAGACCTTCCAGACACGCCCGCGCCCGTTCCAGATCGCTTTCCGCCACGGCCACATCCAGATCTCTGAACTGCCTGAGCCCCACGTCGCCATACAGGTTGAAAGAAAGAACCGGCCCTTTGCAGGGCATCACCGGAATGCCATCTCGATTGAACCGCTTGAGTACCTGAGCCAGCAGCAGGCTATGCTGAATTGCCCTCATTCGGCAGTCGTCGCTGCGCCTTTTTAGTTCCTGCCGGACCCCGTCCGGAACGGCCAGGTCCGGAACGCGGCCTATTGCCGCCCAACTCAGCGCGGGGATTCTGTGACGATCAACCAGGAAGAGGTATTCCGTCCAGTCCAGACCCTCCCCCGATGCCTCCAGGATCTCCTTCTCCTGCCCTTCTTTCCATGAGTCCGGCGCCAGCCATGAGGTGGCGATCATCAGCCGGAACGCAGGGCTGGCGCTTCGCCGCCAGTCATGGCCGGGCATGGCTGATATCCCGCATCTGGGCGGCCCAGGAAGAGGCATAGACTCCTCCCTTGGAGACCAGCTGCCCATGAGTTCCAGATTCGATGATGCGCCCCTTGTCCATCACGTGGATGATGTCAGCGTGCATGGCGGTGGTAAAGCGGTGTGTGATCATCAATGCGGACCGGCCCGCCGTGAGCGTTCGAAAACGGCCAAGCCAGTCTTGCTCCGCCCATGAATCCATCGCGCTCGTGGGCTCGTCGAGAACAATGAGTGAAGCCCCGCGGAAAAATGCCCTCGCCAATGCGATCCGCTGCCATTCTCCTTCGCTCAGCTCCGTGCCGCCAAACATCTTGCTCAAAATAGTATCGAAACCTTCCGGCAGCCTTTCAATCGGAGCCAGTGCTCCCGCATCGCTGGCCGCTTGCCAAAGCCGCTTGTCATCGCTCAGAGCGCTGATCTCGCCAAAACCGATATTCTCCCGCACCGTGGTCTCATAATGAACAGGATTCTGGAAAAGCACGGCGATTTGCCGCCGCAAAGCCTCGTGATCGATCTCCTTCAAGTCCACGCCATCCACAAGAATTCGACCTTCGTCGGGATCGTAGAACCGGCACAGGAGCTTGATGAGCGTGCTTTTACCCGCTCCATTGTAACCGACAATCGCAACCACCTTTTCCTTCGGGATCTCCAGGTCGAACTTGTCCAGGGCGCAATGGGTTCCACCGGGGTAAGTGAAGCTGACTCCATCAAAGCGAATGGACTCCTTGACGGGCAGGCCAGATTCGTTCGCGTGGCCCGCGAAGATAGCCGGCATCGTCCTCAGGAATTCGTCAAGATTGTCGATGAAGAGCAGGCTTCTGTAGATCTTGCCTGCGCCCTCCAATAATGCGCGAAGCTGAGCCTGGCACTGCTGGAAGGCCTGGAAACAAAGAAGCAGATCGCCCAGCTTGGCCCTCCCCGCAAGGGTCTGGTGCACCATCCAGCCCAGGCCAACAAGACTGCCCGTCCAGGCAAGCAAACCGGCCTCAAGTTCGGTAACTGCCCCCTTCCGCGCCAGACGCAGTTTCCCGCCCCTCAGGCTCTCGCGTACCTTTTCGAAGGCCTTGCGGTGATACGTTCCCAGGTCGAAGAGGCGAAATTCGGTTGCTGCGCGCTGGTCGGTAATCATCCAGTCGAGGTAGCGCTCGCGCCGTTCATCGAACGTGTGCTCCAGGTGCCAATGGTGCTCCCCCAAAATGTGGCGTGCTATCCAAATCAGACCCGGAACTGCGGTCAATAGCATCAGCAGGGGCAACCAGGCGGCGTAGGCCCACAAAATACCGGCTAGTACGAGGAATCCCAGTCCGTTCTGCACCAGTGTGCCGAGACTCTCCAGAAGCGCCAATGGCTGCGAGGGAGCGTCGACCTGCGCTCTCCATAACAGATCGTAGGATTCAGGACGATCGTAGAATGCCAGGTCAAGCTGGATAGCGTGCTCATGAATCAGCCGATGAACTTCGTCCTGTACGTACTCTGCCTGTACGGCTCTCACCCACGTCAACGCACTCGATAACAGCAGACCCACAATCCAAAGAGCGGCAATACCGATTGCCGATGGCGCGATCGTTGTCCATCGCTCCGAAGCAACAAATTGGTTGACCAGCGATCTGAGCAGCAAAACCTGGCCTGCGGGCAGCAGACCCTGGACAATCAGCAGCACCCCCCATGTCACGCTCCACCATCGTGTGGCCTTCCACACCAGTACGATGGCGCGGCGTCCTGCCGGTATCTGCCGGATGAATTCCGTGATTTGTCTTTTCAGCATGAATCTCTCGAGCCTCAACCGCCTGAATGTTCCAGACGCTGAAGGAATAAACCCACACCCAATCCACGAAGAAGGATCGCTTCAGCCCGATCCGTTGATTCCGGATCGACCCTTAGCGTGAGCTCTTCCAGGCAGCGGTGGAACATCGGCAGGTCAAGCGCTTCTCTTGCCGCCGGCACTCGTTCGAGCGAGCCAAGGCACTCCCGAAACGTATCTATTTCATTCACAATCCGGTGTCCCACATCCGCGGCTTGCAGCCCCTTTTGGCGGGAGTGCAACACTTGCCTGGGCATCTTGTTCTCAAACGCGCGCTTCAACAAAGATCCGAGGTCGCCTCCATGCCAGAATTGATCGTCGGGCACTCGTAGAAGAAACTCCAGCATGGATAGGTTGGCTGTCGGATCCAGGTGGGAAAACGAATGCCAGGCGCCAATCTCCGACCCGATGCTCATGCCGACTGAGCCCTCGGGATCAAAGAAACACGGGCGGTAATCTACAAGGGCGGAACCGGTGAAAGTCGGATCAAAACCCTGGTCGCGCATCCTGCCATTGATATCCAGCGTCTGCGCCAGATGCACATTGAGCCCGGAATACGAACGCCAATGATTCTTCAACGGCATTCTAAGGCGCCGGAGCAGGCGCCTCGCTGGCATCAGTACCGGCTTCAGGATCTGACGTTTCAAGGTATTCCATGGATTCGATTCTCCGTGCAAGAGCAACCGGAGAGCTGTTGTGGGATATCCCTGAACCAGCGCCAGAAGTGCTGATCCGTTTCCCGACCAGGAAACCGTGGCGTTGCCCATTCCACCGCTGAGGAGGACTCTGGATCCAACTTGAGTGGCAGCGTCAAATACCGCCTGGCACCAATAGTGGTTGATTGCCCCATGACCCGGGCCGTCATGAATATTCAGCAGGTGCTCGATGCCTTGAATCACGCCGTAGTTCTTGGCATCAATGGCAACATGCCTGACGTTGGCGCCCGCCATCGTTGCCGTTGCCTGGGCAAGATCCCACTCGTTGCCGAGCCGCGATTTTCCAGCTCCGTCGGGACTGAAGTAGGGCACCGATGTAAACGCCGTAAGGTCGCGGCCCTGGCCTGCCAGAATTGGCGCTGCCAGGGTCACTACCGAACCCGAATCGCGACCGCCTGAGAGTTGCGCGGTGATCGTCCTAGTCGACCGCAGGCAGCTTCGGACGGCGCGTTCATAGTGATCCAAAAAGCCTTCGATGTATTCCTCATCCCGGCGGTATCTCAGCGGTTCGCGTCCCTCAGGAGACCAATAGCGCCTGATTTGTATCCTGCCATCGGCCGCAACGGTCATCGCACGCGCCCATATCAGTCGCCGAAACTGCTTGTAAGCAGTTAACTCCGCATCGGGATCCCAACTGATCAGCACCTCCGCAAGGCGCAGAAAATCCGGCTCTTTGCTAATGCCGGGAAGCGCAAGAAGTGCCTTCAGACTGGATGCGAAGGCAACAAACCCGTCGCCGGCGTGGTAATAAAGCGTCTCGTTCCCGCAGGGGTTCAGTGCAAGAAGAAGCCGGCGTTCCCCTGCATTCCAGGCAGCCAGCGACCAATCTCCCTCAAGGTGCGAACAGAGATCCTCACCCCAGCAATCGAAGGCTTGTTCCACCAGATGTCCGTCGCTCACCTGCGGAGCATCGGAGGCTGAAATGCGGAAGTGGTCCAGAAGGGCATCTCGGTTGTCCAGCCGCGCCGCGCACACCAGCAGATTTCCCAGCCTGCGCAAAGGTTGTTGCTCAAATGCATCTTCCGGATTGACCTTCAGCAACAGGTGGCCTAATCCGACAGGCCCCTCAATTACTGAGCGCGCGCCGTCCGGCCCGTAGTATCCCATTGCGGCTTTCATTCGCTCCAGCCACTTCGGGTCTACTGGCGCACCATCAAATCTAAAAATGCCGTAGATCCCGCTCATGATTGTCCCCGGGAAATGGTCATCAAGGTTTTGAAGCGCTCATGCCCAGGCGCCCCGGTAACAATATAGGAGCCGACCCGCACCCAGGCGTGCGCATCAAATTTCACCGGCTCTCCCTGGCTCACTCCAAAACTGACCGTTCCCTCCAGGCCACGGCGGCGCAACATTCGGGTGGCGGCCAGAGCCTGAGCAAGGCAACGCCCATCCCACGGAACCCGGCGAGCCAATACTCCTACTGCCCAACCTATCTCCTGTGCCACAAGGACTTCTTCGGCCGTGGCAGTCATCGGACTTTCGGTACCGGGCGTTCCAAGCCACGCTGCGATGCGCCGGAAAGGCACACAAGCCATCACGACCCGTGCGGCTGCTAAATCTCGAAGGGCCTCCCAAAGCAACTTCCTGCGGGTGGAGGAAGTCCTTCGATAACGCCGAAGATCACTCCACATGCAGAAGACCTTCTTGTTCCATTTGTCCAAGGAACTTTTCGAGTTCCGCGGAACAAAGCTCAGGCGCGATGTCGTACTCCTTCACAAGCTCATCCACAAGCGCCGAGAACGTCAGTGGTGTCTCTATCTTTGCCCAAATCTCGCGCGCCGTCCCCGCTAGTCCGTAATACGCTCCCGCGTCGATGCTCATCAGAACCGTTTCCTGGTCCAATTCTGTTGAAAGTGCCACTTGCGTGCGACGTAGTTTGTCTTCCGGCTCAAAATGGCGCATTAGCCTCGCTCCAGCCCCTGATTGCTGTCAAAATGTTCTGCCCATGCCGATTCCAGATAGTCGACCAGGCTCCCTATCTTCTCAGTATCGCGGCGGCGGGAGATCTCGGCAATCGATGTCATTTCCGCAATCAGTCCCGCGAGCCGCATAAGATGGCTTTGCGTGCTCTGTCCCTTAAGGTATTCCGGGCGATACAGATTCTCAAGAAGACCCTGTATGCGATCAAAACCGCGAAGTAAAGTGAACTGCGGCTCACCCTCGTCGCGATTCTTAAGAATATGAATCCCCGTGAGCGGCACCGGTTGAGCGCAGTATCCGTCATTCAACGGGACCACGAACTTGTCGACATGAAAGCGACCGCCCGGTGGCTGCCCGAGACGCTCATATGCATCTGGGCAAAGTCGAACCTGGGCAAGCGCGGGAAGTACCTGTAACTTCTCGGCCCCGGTCGTCACCGCGCACACATCGTCCGACAGCAAGCGATATCCGCGCTGATGAAATTCGGCAGCAAGGGTGGACTTGCCCACGCCCTGCTCGCCGACGAAGATCATCGCTCCCCACCGTGTCTCTACGGCACTGCCGTGAAGGGGAAACAACCCCCGCTGGTAAAGCAGTGCCCCCATCGCCGAGCCCATCAGAAATAATCGAACCTCCTCCAATGGCGCCCCTTCCACGGGCTCAATGGAGATTCGACTGCCTTCCTCGACAACGTAGCTCCCAACTCCAGCCACTGCCATACGGAAAATCCTTGAATGAACCTCAAAGTATCCCTCCTCAAGCGTTTCTGTAACGCTCGGCACCGCCGGCAACAGATGAATCGTCACATCCGGAATTGCGCCAGGTTGTGGATGAAGAGCAAGCTCCGGACAAGCAATCTCCGTATGAATGCAGAGACCGTAAGCTTGGTGCGCTGTGATGTTCATTCTTGAGGCTCACACGGGGGAAAACAGAATATCCTCAATACCGGCACCGTCCGGTCGCTGCAAGCAGGCGAAAAGTAGGATTGATACGACGATACAGCAAACGGGCTGCTTGAGGTCAATACGCGATCTTTTCCATCACAACATAAGTCCTGGAGCTATTCTCAAAACGGGCAGACTTCCCGATTCCGGTTGGGACAAAATCTTGGCCGTTGGGAGCGGCTTGCATGACCTCATTCAAAATTCAATTAAAGCCTCTCCTGCGCAGGGTGCCGGGGTTTCGAATTGCGCGCTTTTTGTTGAGGCTGCTCAAAGGTGTTGAGTCACGAAACTCGGCACTCATATTACTGCGGCCGCCGAAAGGCCTTTACCAGCCTTACGGAACCACTTCCATCGATCGATACCCTGGCATATTTCAGTTTGTACGTCAGTCGGTCGGAGACAGTGCAACCACGCACATCCTGTCGTTCGGATGTTCGACGGGAGAGGAAGTGTTCTGTTTGCGACGCTATTTTCCTGAGGCAGTCATCCTCGGCCTCGACATCAATCCTTTCAATATTGCGGTGTGCCGATTCAGACATCTCAGGCGCGGAGATAAAGGAATCAACTTCGCCACTGCCGGGTCGACCGCGCGCGAGGCAGACGCCAGCTACGACGCAATCTTCGCGATGGCGATCTTTCGCCATGGAGATTTGAACCTCTCAACACCGCCGCCGAACAGCAGTCATCTCATCCGCTTCGCGGACTTCGAGCAATCTGTGGCTGACTTGGCGCGCGTGCTCAAGCCTGGAGGCCTGCTGGTGATCGAAAACGCCATGTTCCGGTTTTGCGACACTCGTTTAGCCAGGGACTTCGAGACAGTGCTCAAGGTGGATTTCGACGATTGGGTTCCTCTATACGGCCGCAACAATGTTCTTCTGCCCGACAGTAAATATCCCGATGTCGTTTTTCGGAAGATCCGCTGAATTCTCTGTGATCCCAGCCAGACTTTACTTTTTCGTGGAGGAGACCTGGACACGTTTCGTCCTGGTTTGCCGCTTGATCGCGCAATGTGTGCCAAAAGAAAACACCCGGTTTTCCACATGCACCTTTAGTAATCTCTGCTTCCGACTTCCGCCGGATAGGCGGATGCAAACGATGTAGAATAAGCGGGTAGGGACCAACCAATCCCTCCGAAACGCGATTGCCGTATTCGTTGATGAAGCGCATGTTGCACCCCGCATGAAAGACGCCGATGAGAAGAAAGGCACCTGCAACGAGTAATTGAACCGCTTTTTGTGCCCCCGGCACATCCCCCAAGGAGCGATCAATGCAAAGCAGTTCGTGGCACGTTTTACATGTGCTTTCAAATCATGAGAAACGCGTAGCACAGCATCTGGTCGTTCGATCCGTCGAACATTATCTTCCGCTCTATTCCGAACGCGTAAGGTGGACTGACAGAACGGTAGTGGCCGAGAGGCCGCTTTTCTCGGGATATGTCTTCGCCCGCTTCACTCCCAACGACAGAATTGCAGTGATCTCGACGCCAGGCGTTCTTCGCCTCCTGGGCGATCAGTCGTGGGATATGGTTCGCGATGAAGAGCTTGCGCAGATTCGTACGGGACTGGCCAGCGGGCTTCCATTGCGGCCGTATCTTGGTTTGTCTGTAGGTACAAAGGTGCGGGTGCGCCACGGCGTCTTTGCGGGCGTTGAAGGAGTGGTCACAGAACTGCGAAAGCAATGCAGGGTGATCATCACTCTCGCGGCGGTTCGTCAATGCTTTTCGCTCGAGGCCGGGATCGATGAGCTGGATGTACTGAGCAAGCCCGTGCCTAAACCGGGACTCGCGCCGGTGCCCGCCTACGGGTTCTGAATGAGCTGATTTGGGACCAGGAACCGAGGGCAATTCACTCAAGTACAGCTTGAATGAATTGCCTTTTTTCTTTCGTTCAAAAGATTTTAGCCGCCGCTATGCCATGACGCGATGAGCCACTGGAACCGCCTCTTCCTGCTTGCTCAGATAAGCGTCTACGGCGGCTGCGGCTTTGCGGCCCTCGGCGATGGCCCAGACAACCAGGGACTGTCCACGGCGCATATCGCCTGCGGCAAAGATGCCGTCCATGGAGCTCATGTAGTCCTTTGTGGCAATGTTGCCGCGGTTGTCGAGTTCCAGACCCAGCTGCTCAATCATTCCTGAGCGGACGGGCCCCAGGAAGCCCATGGCGAGCAGGACGAGGTCAACATCAAGCGTGAATTCAGAGCCGGCAATGGGCTCGAACTTCGGCGGTGGGCCAACCTTGACGGCATGCAACTGCTTCACATGGCCGTTCTCGTCGCCGGTGAACTTGATGCTGTTGATGCTCCAGCCGCGCTCCCCACCTTCTTCGTGCGCGCTTTCGGTGCGCAATTGCAGGGGCCACAGCGGCCACGGCGTGGAGGCGGCCCGCTGCTCAGGAGGCTTGGGCATGATCTCGAACTGGTGGACGCTCTTTGCGCCCTGCCGATGGCTGGTTCCCAGGCAGTCTGCCCCGGTGTCGCCCCCGCCGATGATCACGACGCGCTTGCCGGTGGCGAGAATTTCCATGGAGGGATCGACGGTATCGCCCTCGTTGCGCCGATTTTGCTGGGGCAGAAACTCCATGGCGTAGTGAATCCCCTTGAGTTCGCGCCCGGGAATCTTCAGGTCGCGGGGCTGCTCGGATCCGCCACAAAGCAAAATCGCTTCGTACTGGCCGGTAAGCGTCTCGATGGGAATGTTGACGCCCACGTGCGCGTCGGTCACAAACTGCACACCCTCTGAGCGCATCTGGTCGATGCGCCGGTCAATGACGTGCTTCTCAAGTTTGAAGTTGGGGATGCCGTAACGAAGCAGTCCGCCAATGCGGTCGTTCTTCTCATACACGGTGACCGAATGGCCTGCACGACGCAGTTGCTGTGCCGCCGCGAGGCCTGCCGGACCGCTGCCGACGACGGCAACGCGCTTGCCGGTAGCCTGCTCGGGCGGTTCCGGGCGGATCCAGCCCTCATCCCAGCCGCGCTCGACAATGGAACGCTCGATGAGCTTGATTGAAACCGCCGGCTGATTGATGCCGAGGACGCAGGCAGCTTCGCACGGCGCGGGGCAGATGCGCCCAGTAAATTCTGGGAAGTTGTTGGTGGAGTGAAGGCGGCGAATGGCCGACTCCCAACGGCCGTTATACACAAGGTCATTCCAGTCGGGAATCAGGTTATTGACCGGACAGCCCGTGTGGCAGAAGGGAACTCCGCAGTCCATGCAGCGAGCGCCTTGCTCGCGTTGTTTCTCCTCAGGGAAGGGCTCGTAGATCTCGAACCAGTCATGGACGCGCTTTTTGGGATCGCGGCGCGTTGGCTGTTCACGTTTGATTTCGAGAAAACCAGTAACCTTACCCATGGAGAACCTCTGCCGGTGACGGAATCAAGTGCGACGAAGACGAGGGAGAAGAATAGACGGTCTCGACACGAGGAACACCGAGGACACGCTTGTATTCATGCGGGAAGACCTTGATG
>Ga0302319_10022143_pt1 | contig 11417 bp, 10 predicted proteins | sample Bog_T0_2_FD_203319 | JGI IMG/M metagenome (GOLD analysis project Ga0302319, IMG submission 203319) | Peat permafrost microbial communities from Stordalen Mire near Abisko, Sweden - Bog_T0_2 | ecosystem: Environmental > Terrestrial > Soil > Wetlands > Peat | place: Sweden: Abisko, Stordalen Mire...
CGCGCTGATGGGCGTACATGGCGAGGTTCCGATTGAGTACATTCCGTTTCCGGCTGATCTGGAAGGCCGCTATCAGCATTTCACTGAAGCGGACCTGACGGGGCTGCGTGAACTTGGGTGTGACCTGGAGTTTACGGCGCTGGAGCAGGGGATTGTCGAGACGTTCGCGACTATGAATGCAATCTCGAATTAGCGAAGAACTGGTGCTTTCGCAAGCAGGCCGGTAACGGCCTCGCGCAGTGAAGGAAACCGCATATCTGCAAGGTCCCGCGCTAATTCGGCACCGGGTTTCTGGCGCTCCGAATCGCCTTCCAGAAAGACGGTTGTCATTTTCAGGCGACGCCCGAATTCAATGTCTGAGAGCGTGTCACCTATCATTGCGCTGCTGGCTGCGGAAATCGTTGGAAAGTCTGCAATTGCCTGCTCGAACATGCCTGGCAAAGGTTTGCGGCAGTTGCATTGATCTTTGTCGTGCGGGCAGAAGTAGAAGGCATCAATGTGCGCTCCCTGCGAGGCGAGCATTTTCTGAAATTCGGCGTGAATTTCGCGGACGTCGTCGGCAGTGTAAAGGCCGAGCGCGACGCCGCGCTGATTGGACACCACCAACACACGAATGCCGGCCGCGTTCAGCTTGGCGATCGCTTCCGTAACCCCGGACAGAACCTTGAACTCGCTCCAATTCGTCACATAGCGGCCTTCCGGCATTTTTTCGTTCAACACTCCATCTCGGTCGAGGAAAACGGTATTGAGCGGACCTGAAATCGTTGGGCCGGGTATCGAGTTGTGATGGGCGTTGCTCACCCGGCTATGATAGCAACTGTGAAGCTTGAGCCGGCCCGAATGTTGGTCCGCAGAAGGAAAGAAAGCGAGGTTGCGCAATGATCGAGCAACTGCGCAAGGTGATCCGGGAGATTGAGCACAACTGGGCCGCGAAGCGCTTGCTTGTGGTGGGCGATGTGATGCTCGACAAGTACATTTGGGGAGAAGTGGGTCGCATCTCACCGGAGGCTCCGGTGCCAGTGGTGCGCGCCACCCACCATAGCGAACGGCCAGGCGGTGCGGGCAATGTGGCTATGAACCTCTCGCGGCTTGGCGCCAAGACCCACGTTGTCGGCTTCACGGGTGGCGACGAAAATGAGCGACTGCTGACGGCGCGGCTTGAGGCTGAAGGAATCACGAGAAGCTTTGTTGTTTCCGACGGTTTTCCAACCGTTACCAAGCAGCGGATTCTCGGGGGACGGCAGCAGATGCTGCGCCTGGACAGCGAGCGGCTGGGCGCGCGGCCACAGTCGGACTACGACCGCTTGATTGGCGCTGCGCTGGAGCGACTGCCTGGCTGCCAGGCCGTGGTGCTGTCCGATTATGCAAAGGGTGTGCTTACTGCGGAGGTCTGCCAACAGGTGATTCAGGCGGCCCGCGGACTCGGCATTCCGATTCTGGTCGATCCCAAGAGCGCTGACTTTAGCCGCTATCGTGGGGCAACAACCATTTGTCCCAATCTTGGTGAGCTTTCCGCGGCCGCCAGCCTTGACGGACATGATTTGGGGGCTGTGCTGGAAGCGGCTAAGGCTATGCTACCCGCTCTTGATGTCGCGTTCATCGCTGTTACTCTCAGTGACAAGGGAATTGCGCTGGTGCGTCCCGGCAAGCATTCAATCGCTCCCGCTGTGGCGCGCCAGGTATTCGACGTCTCAGGCGCGGGAGACACGGTGATTGCTGTGTTGGCGCTTTCCCTTGCATCGGGGCTTGATCCAGAGGCCGCGGTGCAACTGGCCAATGTGGCCGCAGGAATCGTGGTGGGCAAAGTTGGCACGGTGCCGGTTGAGAAACATGAACTGCTCGCGGCATTGTCGCCTGAGCTTGCTCTCCATGCCGAAGACAAAGTTGTGACACGAGAGGAACTGATTGCGCGTGTGGCGCTTTGGAAGGTCAATGGGGAGCGAGTTGTATTTACCAACGGCTGCTTCGACCTGCTGCATGTGGGGCACATTACTTTGCTTGAACAGGCGCATCGCTTTGGAGGCAAGCTGATTGTGGCCATCAACAGCGATGCATCGGTCAGGGAGCTAAAGGGGCCGACCAGGCCTATCGTTGGCGAACGCGAACGGGCGCGCGTATTGGCTGCACTTGCGGCGGTCGATGCAGTGGTGGTGTTTGGCGAGGCGACTCCGCTGGAACTTATTGTCGCCACGCGGCCCGACGTGATTGTGAAGGGCGGCGACTATGCGGTGGACACGGTGGTCGGCGCGCAGGAGGTGCTTTCCTGGGGTGGGCATGTGAAGATCGTGCCTATTGTCGAAGGCTATTCCACCACGCGACTGATCGACAGAGGGGCCTCCAAATAGGCGCGGTGTCCGCCGTCGATCAGCGGTGCGCCAGATACAATACTAAGATGAGGTTTTGCACTCCATCCTCACGGCGTGACTCCGGGCGGCAAGACTTCGGGTCACCCTTCGGCGAGGCAGGGCGTCCGGCATGAAGAATCTGCTGCGTCTGCTGCGCTATGGGCTTCCGTTCTCGCTGGAGTGGCTGCCGGGCGTTTTGCTTCTGGCTATGGTCGGTGTGCTTGACACCTTTCGTACCCTCCTCTTCCAGCCCATCTTCGATCAGGTGCTCCGGCCCGATGCGCCTGAGGGCCCCATCCTGCTAGGGCTTAGAAACAGCCGCTGGCAATTCGACCTGAGAAACATTATTCCGCATTTCATGCACCTGCATAATGCGTGGCACGTGGTTGCCTTTGCTCTGATTGCGTCCACGGTTCTCAAGGGAATTTGCGACTACCTCGGCACCTACCTTGTGAACTATGCCGGTTTCGGCATGATTACCGACTTGCGCAATCATCTTTATGAAGCCACTCTGCGCCGCTCTGCCAGCTTTTTTCACAAGCATGCGACGGGCACCATTCTTTCCACACTCATTAACGATGTGGACAAGGTGCAAACCGCGGTCAGTTCCGTCATCGGTGAGTTCCTGCAACAGTTTTTCACGTTCATTGTGGGGCTCGTTTTTGTCATCAAGCTTGGCGGATACCTGAGCTGGGCATTGCTTTTGTTTGTGCCGGTCGTGGTTACATCGTCGCGCAAGATCGGCAGGGAAGTTCGTACGCGCACACGCAGCGGTCAGGACAAGCTGGCTGAAATCCAAAACATCCTGCATGAGACAGTCACCGGCAATCGCATTGTCAAGGCGTTCAGCACCGAGTTGTGGGAGGTTTTGCGGTTCAAGAAAGCGGCCAGCCGGTTGTTCCGCGCCAATTTGCGCAGCGTTCGCATTCAGTCCATCAGTTCGCCATTGATGGATACGGTCGGCGCGATTGCGATTGCGATGTTTCTGTTTATCGGCCGCAACGAAATTCTTCACGGCCACATGACGATGGGCATCTTCGGTTCGTTCATCATCCTGCTCTTCAAGCTCTACGACCCGGTGCGCAAGTTTGCTTATTTCTACAACAGCTTTCAACAGGCGATGGGCGCTTCTTCTTCCATCTTCGGTTTTTTCGACACCGAAGATGACGTGAAGGAGCGGCCGCACGCAATCAACATGGAGCGGTTTCGCGAGTCGGTTCGCTTTGCGGATGTGGGGTTTTCTTACTCATCAGAGGAGGGCGAACACCAGATTCTGCACAATGTGGACCTGGAGATGAACGCGGGTGAAGTGTTGGCGCTTGTGGGGCCGAGCGGTGCGGGCAAGTCAACTCTGGTGAATCTGATTCCGCGCTTCTTTGACGTGACTTCCGGCACAATTCTGATCGACGGACACGACCTGCGGACGCTGACTCTGTCTTCGCTGCGCCGCCAGGTTGCGCAGGTTACACAGGAGACCATCCTGTTCAACGACACGGTGCGCAACAACATTGCTTACGGGCAGCCGGACGTGAAGGCGTCGGTGGTGGAGCGCGCGGCTCAGAATGCGCTTGCTCACGATTTCATTCTGCGCATGCCGCAGGGCTACGACACGGTGATCGGCGAAAAGGGTTTTCGTCTCTCGGGCGGCGAGCGCCAGCGGATGGCTATTGCGCGGGCGATCCTGAAGGACGCGCCGATTTTGATTCTCGATGAGGCTACATCGGCTCTTGATGCGGAGAGCGAATCGCTGGTGCAGACTGCACTTGCCAACCTGATGCAAGGCCGCACCGTGCTTGTCATCGCACATCGTTTATCGACGATTCGCCGCGCCAATCGCATTGCTGTGCTTGAAGACGGACGCATTACGGCAGTCGGCACTCACGAGGAATTGCTGGTTTCTTCACCTACGTATCAACGTCTTTATCAATTGCAATTCAGAGATATGCCTGAGGCGCAGGGAATCGTGGCTCTGGTTGAGGACACTGCCGAGCTTACCCCGGCTCTAAGCGATGTTGTGCAGGGATAGATATACAGGAGTAGTACGAAATGCCGATTTATTCGATGACCGGGTTTGCGCGCGTGCAGGTTCGTGTTCAGGATCAACTGAGCTACACGCTCAGCGTCAAGAGCGTCAATCATCGGTTTCTCGACGTGCAGTTGCGCCTTCCCAACGGCCTGGACGCTTTGGAGGTGGAGCTGCGGAAGGCACTCAAGGACTCGCTGGTTCGCGGTCATGTCGATCTCACATTGTCCGTCGATCGAAGCACGCAGCAGAAGGCCGGCTATAATCGCGAACTGGTTGCCGGGTACGTTGCCGCATACACTGCTGCCCGCGACGAATTCGGCCTCAGCGGAGAAGTCGACTTGAACGCAATCCTTCGTCTGCCGGGTGCTTTGCAAAGCGACAATCGCGGCGATGACGATTTGAGGCTGCTGGCTGAGAGTGTGCGCCAGCAGGTCGCTTCGCTGCTCGACGAGTTGAAGATCATGCGTGCCCGGGAGGGCGAGTCGCTTGCGGAAATTCTCAATACGACGCTTGACCGGCTCACTGAAGCGACGAATGGTGTGGCTGAATTGCGACCGGAAATCGAGCAGCGCTTTCAGGATCGGCTTACGCAGCGCTTGCTCGCTGCTACCGGACCTGAGTTCAACCGGCAGCGGCTGCTGGAAGAGGTTGCGGTGATTGTGGAACGGAGTGACGTGGCTGAAGAACTGGCACGCATGCATACGCACATTGGCCACTTCAGGGAGTTGCTCGCGGCCGGCGGAGAAGTCGGCAAGAAGCTGGATTTTCTGCTCCAGGAAATGAACCGCGAAGCGAACACAATGCTTTCGAAGACTGGCGGCGTTGGAGGCAAGGGAACCCGCATGACCGAACTGGGCCTTGCCATGAAGGCTGAGATTGAAAAGGCTCGCGAACAGATTCAGAACGTGGAATAAGAGATCTAAGGAAGAAAAACGTGGCAGGAATTCTATTCATTATTTCGGCGCCTTCGGGCTCAGGCAAAAGTACGCTGGTGAGCGAACTGCGCAAGCAAGTCAGCGGTGTCGACTTCGCCATCTCATGGACTACACGGGCCCCGCGCGGCTCTGAGGAGAACGGGCGCGAATATAACTTTACCACTCGCGCGGAATTCCTGCGCATGCTGGAAGCGGGCACTTTTCTGGAACATGCAGAGGTCTTCGGCCAGTTTTATGGCACGGCGCGCCAGTCGCTGGACGAGGCTCGCGCTGCCGGTCACGACTTGCTGCTCGACATTGACGTGCAGGGCGCAGCACAAGTGCGGGCGAAAATGCCTGAAGCCGTGAGCATCTTCGTCCTTCCGCCGAACCCAAAGGTTTTGCGCACACGATTGCGTAATCGCAGCCGTGCCGAGGGTGTGGTTGTTGAGGCGGAACTCTATCGCCGGCTCTCGGAAGCGAGCAAGGAGATTGAGAATTATCGCGAGTACGGTTATATTCTGGTCAATGACATTCTTGATCGGGCGGTGGCGCAGTTGGAGGCTATTGTGCTGGCCGAGCGCTTCTATCGCAATGGCGAGACGATCGCCTACCGTTCGCGAAGGGTGTTGGAAGTGGCTGCGGCTTGCTTGCAAATGAACGCACAGGAGCGGCTTAAACCGGTGCTGGAGGCCTTCGGGATTCTCGGCTCGCATGGCGACCAGCGGCAACTTGAATTTGGGGACGATCTCAATGACGACGACCCCACTGACGATGACACAGGAGAGGACAACGATACCCATGACGATTGAGACTCAGTTCGACTCGAACTACCGCAAGGTCCTGGTGGCAGCGCGCCGCGCACGGCAGTTGCAGAACGGCTCGCACGCTCTTGTCCCCAGCCAGTCCAACAAGGTTTGCCGCATTGCGCAGGACGAGATCAAGGCAGGCAAGATCGCTTATGTGAAGACAGCGACCGAACTGCACAAGCCACTTGTCGAGGGACCGAACATCCCAATTTTGCTTAGTTAGTATTCGACGCTTTTCAGGCTCGAAACCAGCTACAATCGAGCCATGAGAGTCACAGTCGGTGTCTCCGGTGGAATAGCCGCCTACAAAGCGGCGGAACTTGTGCGAGCGCTGCAGCGTCAGGCGCTTGAGGTCCACGTTGTCATGACGGCGGCTGCGGGCAAATTCATCCAGCCGCTCACTTTTGCCGCGCTCACCGGCCACAAAGTGATTGGCAGCCTTTGGGACGAGTGGGATTCCGCCGAAGCTACCGCTGAACAAAACGGGATCGAACATATCGGCGAGGCGCAATGGAGTGAGGCCCTCGTTGTTGCTCCTGCTACCGCCAATATCCTGGCCAAGTTCGCACACGGCATTGCGGACGATTTTCTTACCACGATGTACCTGGCTACGCGCGCGCCGGTACTTGTTGCTCCAGCGATGAATGTGAATATGTGGGAGCATCCGGCGACGCAGGCCAATCTCGAAATCCTTCGCCAGCGCGGCGTGCGGGTTGTCGAGCCTGGCTCCGGATCATTGGCATGTGGCATGGTTGGCGCTGGGCGCATGGCGGAACCTGAGGCGATTGCCGATGCGGTGCTGGGTGCGCTGGGACGGCGACACGATCTGGCCGGCGAGGTTGTTCTGGTAACCGCTGGTGGAACGCGCGAGGCGCTCGATCCGGTGCGGTTCATCGGGAACCGTTCCAGCGGGAAGATGGGCTACGCGCTGGCCGACGCGGCGCAGAGTCGTGGGGCAAAAGTGATTTTGATCAGCGGGCCGTCGGCGCTGCATCCTCCGGCACATTGCGATGTGGTGAACGTGACTACAGCCGACCAGATGCGCCAGGCTGTAATGGAGCGGATGATTGAAGCGACGCTGGTTATCAAGGCCGCTGCAGTGGCTGATTATCGTCCGGTGATTGTTTCGGATCAGAAGCTGAAACGCACTGGACCGCTTACTCTTGAACTTGCTCCGACGGAAGACATTCTGGCAGAGGTGGTTCGAAGGCGGCGGCCTGGACAGCTGATTGTCGGCTTTGCGGCGGAGACTGAAAACCGGATGGAAAATGGCCGCGCCAAGCTGCTTCGCAAGGGTGCGGACGCAATCGTGGTGAACACCGTGAGTGGTGATGGCGTGGGGATTGAAGCGGATTCCAACTCTGCTACATTTCTTACTCTCAACACATCTATCGAGTTGCCGGAGATGCCCAAGCGCTCGCTTGCTGACCGCATTCTCGACGAGATTGTCACGCTTCGCCGGCCGCGCTCTCTGGTTCTGGAATTCGACGAGCATGTGGACGAGAAATCGCGGCAGGACGACGTGATGAAACAGGCCGCGCCAGCCCTAGGCAGCGGCCGGCAACTGATAGTGGAGTAGAGAAGTTGGCGCAAGCGTTCGACTCCGCAACCCGCGAGGCTCTGGTGGCCCGCGTTCGCTTCTACCGCGAGCTCGGGCTGACGGAGTTTTATCGCAGGCCGGTGGATGAAACGGTTCGCGCGCAACTCGAAGCCTGGCAGGAATTACCGATGAACGTGGGTGCCCCACCCTCTTCGCTTCCTTCGGCGGAAGGGGTGGGAGACAACGACCCTCAAATAACATCATCGCAGCAGTTCGAAATGCCTCAGGAGGATCAGCCCATACCGCCTCGTAAGCCGTTGTTCGCACCCCCAGCTATCCCGCCCACAATACCGACATCCGACCGCGCCGCGGCCCTGCAAATGATCCGCGAAGACATCGGCGACTGCACCCGGTGCGCGCTTCACAAGGGCCGCAACAAATTGGTCTTTGGTGACGGCAACCCCGCCGCTCGCCTGATGTTTGTCGGCGAGGGGCCAGGAGCCGATGAAGACGCACAGGGCATCCCTTTCGTAGGCAAGGCCGGGCAGTTGCTCAACAACATGATTACAGCGATGGGGCTGAAACGTGAGGAAGTCTACATTGCCAACGTGGTGAAGTGCAGGCCGCCGGGAAATCGCACGCCGGAGCCGGACGAGGGTAATACATGCTCGCCGTTTCTGTTTCGGCAGATCGATGTGGTGAGGCCGCAGGTGTTGGTGGCATTGGGGGCTACGGCCGCAACATACTTATTGGGCCAGCGGCAGCCTCTTGCAGGGCTTCGCGGACGGGTACATGCGTTCCGCGGCATGCAACTGATCGTCACCTATCACCCTGCGTATTTGCTGCGCGATCCAAGACAGAAAAAAGAAGCCTGGGCTGATCTGCAAATCGCGATGCGGGAACTGGGGCTGAAGCCACCCGCAAAGGCTTAAAAATGGGGCTGGACTTGACCTACCGACGTCTATCCAACACTTTTCGTCAGGATAGGAGCGGAGAATCCCCGGAGCTCATCTGGGAGTGCCTCTGGCACAGTTTCGATCCAAAGCTGATTTAGGAAACGGCGAAACGTGGGGAATGCATCATCGTAAGGAAGCGAGTATTCGAGTTCCGCAGGGAAGCGAGAGAGGTAGGTAGTTCCGTAAGCAATGCGAAGCTCGTTCTCAGGGTGAAGTTCAACTGTAACGCGGGGCTCGTTTCGAAGGCCGTGGTGGTCCAGAGTTGAAAAGATCATGTGGGACATGCTCTGTCCCGCTCGAAAGTATCGGTCCAGTCCCAGTTCTATGCTTTCGTCGACAAAACGCCGTGCAAGTTTCTTCCAAGGCGACCAATGAGTACTCTCAGGGTACTCGTCGATGAAGCCAAGGACTAACTTCCATGACGCGACATTGTTGGCTTCGTGTTCAGGAGTCATGGCCAGATCATCTCACCACAGGAGGGCTTCGACAAGTGGCTCTGGTTTAAAGAGGTGGATCAGATTGAGAGAGAGTCCCCTCAGGGGCTAAAGCCCTTGGTCTATTTCGGGCGATTGCGGCACGGCTGAAGCCATGCCCTTTCAAAACATAGTCTTTGACTGAGCCTTCATCACAGCGGTGACTCCTCAGAATTGCGGTTCGTAATCTGATCGTTTACGGATTGGGTTTCCCCGGCTACTATGAGGACTCCGGAGGAATCCCGACCCATGAGCGCAGGCGCTACACCTCTCAAGCCCATTCGCAAGCACTACAACTCCGACCAGGTGCGCCCTATGTACGCGCGGCACTCGCTGCTAGGCGCTGCCCCGCGCCACGCCATCCCTGAACAAGGCATGGCGCCCACCACGGCTTACAACTTGATCCACGATGAGTTGATCCTTGACGGCAGTTCGCGCTTCAATCTGGCCACCTTCTGCAGCACGTGGATGGAACCCGAGGCGCACAAGTTGATGGCTGAGACCTTCGACAAGAACATGATCGACAAGGATGAGTATCCGCAGACAGCAGAGCTTGAGATGCGCTGCGTGCACATGCTCGCCCAGTTGTGGAACTCGCCGAGCCCCGAGACTACCATCGGCACGTCGACGATTGGATCGAGCGAAGCGTGCATGCTGGGCGGGCTGGCACTGAAATGGCACTGGCGTCAGAAGATGCGCAAGCTGAGCAAATCTACGGATAAACCAAACCTGGTGATGGGAAGCAATACGCAGGTCTGCTGGCACAAATTCTGTCGTTATTGGGATGTTGAAGCGAGGGAAGTTCCGCTGGAAGGGAACGAGGTTGTCACCAGTCCGGAACGCGCCGCAGCAGCTTGCGATGAGAACACCATCGGCGTTGTTTCTGTGCTGGGCAGTACTTTTACTGGGCATTATGAAGATGTTCTGGGGCTCAGCAATGTTCTTGATCAACTTCAGGAGAAGACCGGCCTGGATATTCCTATTCACGTGGATGGCGCCAGCGGGGGCTTTGTCGCGCCGTTCTTGCAGCCGGAGCTTCATTGGGATTTTCGCTTGCCGCGCGTGAAGTCCATCAACACTTCGGGTCACAAATATGGACTGGTTTATCCGGGTGTGGGTTGGATTGTGTGGCGCGAGTTATCGGATCTCGACCCTGATCTGATTTTTAGCGTGGATTATCTGGGCGGGGCCATGCCAACGCTGGCTATCAATTTTTCGCGACCGGCGAGCCAGATTGTGGCTCAGTATTACAACCTCATTCGGCTGGGCCGTTCGGGGTATCGGGCTATTCACGAAGCGTGCCGCGAGGTGGCTATTGAACTTGCGAGCGAGATTTCTGCATTGGGTCCGTTCGAGATGCTATCGACTGGTCACCATCTGCCTGTCATCGCGTGGACGTTGAAGGAGCCTTCAGCTTTCAACTGGTCGCTTTACGATTTGTCAGACAGGCTGCGCGACCGCGGCTGGCAGGTGCCTTCGTATAGGATGCCCGCGAATCGGGGAGATCTGATTCTGCAGCGCGCCGTGATCCGGAATGGATTTACGCATGATCTCGCAGGAATGCTGGTCCGCGACATTCGCCGGCATCTGGATTGGTTCGCGACACAGCCCGGTTTCAAAGCATCGCCGGAGGGCGCTGGATTCCATCATTGAGTTGACAGTGAGGCAGGGCAATCGCATTTGAAATAGCTTACGATTGAATTTCGTTTACGAGGCGCGGAGAAGGTCGAACGAGGAGCTGCAGGTGGATCGAAACGTGGCAGAGGCTAAAGCCCGACATCTTTTTTGAGGTTTTTTGCGGCACGACTGAAGTCGTACCCTTTTACAGAGCCTAATTCGATGATCTCTTTGCGGCAGCCTGAGACGTTCGCTCGCCATGAGAGTTCGAATGCGATTTCCCTGGACAGTGAGGGACCATTCGCGGAGCCGAAACACCTGATCTGTTATTCTGCTTAGCCATGCGGTCCGTTTTTCTATCGGTGCTTACGCTCGGACTCGTTGCTGCGCAGGGACAGACCGCAAAGCAGGCTTCCAGCGGAGATGCGGACGAATTTCTGCGGGCCGGCATTGCCGCTGAGCAGCATGGCGACGTGCGATCCGCGATCGAAGACTTCCAAAAGGCTCTCGCGATTGAGCCGGGATTGGTGCAAGCCCGCGTTGGTCTAGGAGTGGCTCTTGCGGACACAGGAAAATTTGATGCGGCCATTGAAGAAGACCTGCACGCATTGCCCGCCGCTGCCGACAAAAATGCTGTGCGGATGAACCTTGGCATGGCCTATTACAAGAAGGGCGATCTTGCCCATGCACGGGAACAATTGGAGACGGTTCATGCGGCCGCGCCCCGCGATGTGTCC
>Ga0302319_10022144_pt1 | contig 11416 bp, 9 predicted proteins | sample Bog_T0_2_FD_203319 | JGI IMG/M metagenome (GOLD analysis project Ga0302319, IMG submission 203319) | Peat permafrost microbial communities from Stordalen Mire near Abisko, Sweden - Bog_T0_2 | ecosystem: Environmental > Terrestrial > Soil > Wetlands > Peat | place: Sweden: Abisko, Stordalen Mire...
CTGATGTTGAGCGTCTTCCTGCTTCCGACGCTTTATGTATGGATTGCGCGCGAAGACGACGTGTTGCCGAAACCGGAAGAGGAGGCGTCCTTTGCACACTAATTACGCCGCGATTCGTTTAGTCCCGAGCTGCGCAAGGCGGTGGGCCGTGCGCATGACAATCTTCGCCCTGCTCATGGGCCTGGCACTGACGCCGGGTGCCCACGGGCAGCAGGCTCTCACCTGGGATCAGGCTAAGGCAAAGTTCGAGCAGGTTAATCCCGCGCTCAAAGCCGATGCGGATAACGTAGATGAGATGAAGGCCGAAGAGATCACCGCGTTTCTCCGTCCTAATCCACAGTTCACTGTGTTGGCGGATGGCACGCAGATCGCGCCACACAACGGGGTGTGGACTCCTTTCAAGGGAACCACCGAACAGCCTAACTTCAGTTACTTGCACGAGCGCCAACACAAGCGCGAGTTGCGGCTGGAGAGCGCCCAGGAAGGCACGCGCATCACGCAGTCGCAGCATGAGGATCTGGACCGTAACATGGTCTTTGCTCTGCGTGCTGCGTTTGTAGCAACGCTGGAGGCGAAGTTTGTGCTGGACTTGGCAAAGGCGGACCTCGAGTACTATGACAAAATCATCGACATTAGCCGGGCCCGTTTCAAGGCCGGCGACATCGCCCAGATCGACCTGGACCGCATCGAGTTACAGCGCGTACAGTACGAGTCGGAGATCGAAACGGCGATAGTCAACTTGCGCACCGCCAAAATTCAGCTGCTGCAGATGCTCAACGACCGCACGCCGGTAGACCAATTCGACGTGATAGGCACATTTGACTTCAGCGATAACGTGCAGCCCCTGGAGACTTACAGGAATGCCGCTCTGACAGCTCGGCCCGACCTTCAGGCGGCGCTGCAGACGATTCAGCAGTCCCAGACCAACTACAAACTGGCCATCTCCAATGGTTCCACCGATCCTACCTATGCTGCCTGGTACACTCACAACTCCTCGACCAATAACCCCAATGGTCCCGAGACCATTGGCGTAAGCGTGAGCATTCCCCTGCGCATCTTCGACAAAAATCAGGGCGAGAAGAAACGCACGCTGATCGACATCGACCGCAGCCAGCAGGCCAGCGAAGCCACGAGGGCGCAGGTATTCAGCGACGTGGACACGGCCTATGAGCTGGTGCGCAGCAATATCGCGCTGCTCAAGCCGTATAAGGCGAAATACAATGACCAGGCACTGCGGGTGCGCGACACCGTAACCTTTTCTTACGAGCACGGCAACGCTTCGCTGATGGACTTTCTCAACGCGCAGAGCGACTATCGCCAGGTTCAGCTCGCTTATGCGCAGTTGATCGGTGCCTACCTTACTGCCGCGGGTCAATTGAATCTCGCTGTCGGAAGTGAGGCTATCCAGTAAAGGCTATATCTCCGGCAGCGTGGGACCGCCTATGCACCCTGCACAGATTGCGGATTACTCAAACCAAGCAAAGGACGGAATCGCCCTATGACACGGGAAGAAGTCAAGGCCTGTATCGAGGAAATCGGGATTTTCCCCGGCATACGCGTAAGCTCCGCCAATCAGGCGCTCTACGCCGCTACAACCCTTTTTGATGCCGGCATTCCAATCGCAGAGATCACCATGACCGTTCCAGGTGCGATTAACGTAATCGGGGAACTGGCGCAGAAGTTTCCCAGCATGGTGGTGGGTGCGGGCACCGTGCTGGACACGGAGACGGCGGAACGCTGTCTCGACGCCGGCGCCCGATTCATCACTAGTACCGGCCTCGTTCCGGAAGTGATTGGAGCTGCACATCGGAGGGGCGTAGTCGTGATTCCCGGCGCTCTCACCCCCACAGAGGTTATTTCCGCGTGGAAAGCCGGAGCCGATTACGTGAAGATCTATCCTGCCGCACCGCTGGGCGGCGATCTATACATCCGTTCGTTGAAACTGCCCCTCCCGCAGGTATCGCTGATAGCCGCGGGAGGAGTCAACCAGGAGACTGCGACTGGCTTTATTCTCGCAGGCGCTACGGCTCTTGGGGTTGGCTCTGAACTGCTACCCAAGGAGGCTATCCTTCGCCACCAAGAGCACCGTATCCATGAATTGGCGCGTCGTTTTCTCGGCTTTGTAAAGGAAGCGCGCGGAAGCGTATAACCCCAATAGGACTCCGCGTAATGAATGCTTATCGTACATGGAGGGCGGATGTTTCGTCAGCGAAAGGTCAAACGCGTGTGCTATCAATCTACCAGACCACTTAATCGGGTAGATTTATAATGAAGCCATAAGTTATTGCCTTCTTTCAACGATCTATAGTTTAGCTTTATGCCTCCTTCAGATCGGTACTTCCATACTCAAGACGATGAAGGAGGTTTCAATGAATCACAGAATCAAAATCGTAACTTCTCTGATTGTATTGGCGGCAGGCATGGCGTACGCGGAGTCGCAAACGGGCACCGAGTACAGCCGCGCTGAGGTTCAGTCGATGATCCGCTCGGCGCATTCCACTCAGCAGTATCAGGCTTTGGCCACTTACTTTAAGTCCCGGCAAGAGGCGCTGGAGAAGCAGGCCATGGCTGAGAAGGCAGAGCTGGATCGGCGTAGCCAAATCACAGCCGCTGTCTATCAAAAATATCCACGGCCCGTCGACTCATCCCGTAGCCGGTACGAGTATTTTACTTATCAGGCGAATCAGATGGGTCAGCAGGCTGCGCACTATGAGAATCTCTCTTCAGATTCGCAGCAATTGGCAGCTAAGTGAGACGATGCACTTTAGGCCTTAGAGATGGGACAGATCCGGCGTGGCGTAAAAATGGTACGCCGGACTGTCCCAATATCTTCTTTATGCTTTATATATGCATTATTGAGGAAAAAGCGGATAACTTCTTTATACAGGTGGATGCCGAAGCCGGGAATCCCTAGGCACAATGAAGATCTCAGACATCCTTGCTAAACAGAATCGGAATAGGCACGCCAGGTTTCTCGGCGAAAGTTTGTTCGGCTGCTGGATAGTCGCCTTGTTAACCTTCTGTGGATATGTACTTCATTTCGGCTCTGCATCCGTTGGGTTCCTGTTTCTTCTCGTCGTTGTAACAGTTGCGATTCTTTGCGGTTTCTGGCAAGCGACAATTGTGTCTATTCTGGCCTGTGCATGCCTGGACTACTTCTTCTACGTTCCAGTTCTCGTATTCTCCATCGCTGACCCGCAGGATTGGGTATCGCTGGGCGCGTTCGAGTTAAGCGCGCTGGTGGTCAGTCGTGTTTCGACGCGAGAGCAGCGAAGCTCGCGAGAGGCCACGTTGCAACGCACCGCGATGGAGCAGTTGTATGAGCTGAGCCGAAGCACCCTGCTGATCAACCTTCATCAGCCCCCTGGACCCCAGTTGGCGCAGTTGATTCAGCGCATTTTTGCTGTCTCAGGAATTGCCATCTTCAATGCCAACTCCGGCCAATGCGACCGGGCCGGTTTGTGGTCGGATGATGAGGTTGATTTGGCAAAGGAATGCTTTCTCCTGCAGAGAGACGGCGTGGATCCATTGACACGAACAGCGCGGAGGCAATTGCGAATCGGAACTGACACAATAGGAGCGCTTGTAATTCGCGGTGATCTCAGTCCACTTGTTGCCGACGCACTTGCGTCGCTGGCGGCTATCACGCTGGACCGATGTGTTTCAATTGAAAAGGAGAGTCGCATTGAGGCGGCGCACCAGGCCGAACGTCTTCGTGCAGCGGTGTTGGACTCATTGGCTCATGCAGTCAAGACACCTCTCACCGCTATACAAACTGCAAACGCCGGCCTTCGCGAAGTTGGCAAGCTCAACGGCCCGCAGAATGAACTAGTGTCGCTGGTTGAAGAGGAATCGAATCAGCTCGGTCAGCTTTGCACGCGCCTGCTGCAGACTGCGAAACTCGAGGCCAAGAACCTCCATGCAGGGAAGGAAGAAGTTGTTATTGGAGACTTGGTTTCGAAGGCACTGCAAAAGCAAACAGGGCATCTGGCGGGTCACACCGTAGAAGTAGCCGTTCCTGATCCAGACATTACGGTTCGAGGGGATTGCGAATTGCTTTCAATGGCCCTGGCGCAATTTATTGATAATGCCGTCAAGTATTCCTTTAGGGGAACTGCGATCAAGGTTGCGGTGCGAGAGAGTCACTCCGAAGTTCTTCTGTCTGTTCATAACTACGGACCCGCAATTCCAATATCCGATAGAGAGAAGATCTTTCAACGGTTTTATCGCAGTGAGGGATCAAGTCGCCTTGCGGAGGGCACCGGAATCGGTCTTTCGACTGTAAAAATGACTGCCGAGGTACACCTGGGTCATGCGTGGGTAATAAGCGAAGCGGACGAGGGAACTACATTCTTTCTCTCGCTTCCTCAAGATGGAAGGAGACGGCAATGAACCGCGATCAGGGCACTGTGCTGATAGTGGACGACGAACGATCGATCCGGCTGTCGCTGCGGACCATTCTTTCTAGTATCGGCTTTACGATCATCGAGGCGGCCAGGGGGGAGGAGGCCTTGGCATTGGTTCGGACGGCGCAATTCGACGCCGTTCTGCTCGACATCAACATGCCCGGGATGGGAGGGGTAGAAGTTTGCCGTGTCATGCGTAAGAACTCCCCCGTCCTTCCGATTGTGATGCTGACCGTTCAAGGCAACGAGGACCGTAAGGTAGATGCATTCGAAGCCGGTGCCGACGATTACATCACCAAGCCCTTTCATTTGGGCGAGCTTACTGCGCGGTTGCGAGCCGCTGTGCGGAGAGGCAGGTCCTCGGATACGGAAGTTACTGAAATCGTGATCGGCGATGTCCATCTGGATCCTGATCGGCATCTGGTTCAGAAGAGCGGACGCCAAGTCCATCTGACTCCCAAGCAGTTTGAGTTGCTCCACTATTTGATGGCCAATGCAGGTAGACCAGTTCCCCATGCAAAACTGCTGCGGTCGGTGTGGGGGCCAGAATACGGAAATGAGCTTGAGTATCTGCGGACGTTCATCAGGCAGATCCGGATGAAGATCGAAGACGATCCCGGTGATCCGAAATACTTGTTGACGGAATCCCACATCGGCTATCGATTCAGCGAAACTGTGTGATTGGTGAATCGGCCGTTTCTTGCCGACACAAGTTCTTCTCTGAGGAACGGATGTCAGGATGTGAACCCAATGACAGTTAGTGAGCGTCACTGATCGGCTATGGTGCTTATTAACTACAGCAAACGTCAGTCTTCGGCCATGGACGGGACAGCACGGTTGAATCCGTGAGGAATCACAGGGATGGTTGAAAGTGTATGCACCCGAAGTATGAAAGGAAGTTTCGTGTGCTCCATTTGTGCCCCGTTCGTTTCTTCGCAGAGAAAAGATTGAAAGGCCAGTATTCTGAGCCGCCAGAACGAGGTGCCGGAAGAGCCTGGTTTTGATTTAAATGGACAGTTGTCTTCCCAAGCTGAATGTCGCCGGTTCGATCCCGGTCTCCCGCTCAAAATCCGACGGAAGGATGTCGCGAAGACGCGATCTATAGGCGGGTCTACACGAAAACACACTCCTGAAATGCAGCGTAATCGCTTCGTGATGGAGCCGACGAGTGCACTATCGCAGCCATCCGGCAATTCGCTGCGTAGGAATCGCATGTTGCTCCTCTGCGGTACGATCCGCAATGAAAATGCTCATCCATTTCCGCACCGAGCGTGGAAATGGATGAGCAGAATCTTGCGGAGCGCGTGCTCAAGTCAAGATCAGGCCGCGGAAGAGAGATGCTCCTCGTTCACCTTGAACGAGCCCACGAGTTGGCTCATCTCGTTTGCCAGTCGAGAGAGTTCCTTGCAGGAACTGGCAGCTTCCTGGAAACCGCTGCGAGTCTGCTGGATGATGGTCGCGATTTCCTGAACATTGCTGCTGACCGATTGCACAGAGAAGGACTGCTCCGTGGCGGCCGACGCGATTTGAGTCACCATCATTTGAACGGATTCCGAGCCTTGAATAATGCTGCTGAGCGCGCCGCCCGATGAACGTGCCGAGTGCACGCCCTCTTGCACGTGGCTCATGCTGGAACGCATGGATTCAACGGCTTCATGAGTTCCTTCCTGAATAGCGCGCACCGTCGCATCGATTTCTTTGGTGGCGGAGCTGGTTCGCTCGGCCAAACGGCGCACCTCGCTTGCCACTACCGCAAAGCCGCGCCCATGTTCGCCGGCGCGGGCCGCCTCAATTGACGCGTTCAATGCCAGCAGATTGGTTTGCGAGGCGATTTCGTTGATGACGTTGATGATCTTCCCGATGGCGTCGCTGGAGCAGCCCAACTCTTCGATTTTGGCCGAGGTTTCCTCATTGGCTTTCACCAGATCGCCAATCGTATGGATGGTCTCCTGCACGGTTGCGCCGCCGGTCTTGGCGCTTTCCTCTGCCTGGCTGGCGCCTTTGGCGGCGAGCTGGGTTGTCTGCGTAATCTCTTGCACGGCCGCAGTCATCTCCTGCATGGCGGTATTGATGCGTTCGGCTTGCTGTTCTTGCTGCGTGGCCCTTTCGGCATTCTCCACGGCCATGTGCTCCAACTGTATTGCCGCGGCGCCCAGCGTTTGCGCATGTTGTGCCACCTGGAGCACGATGTGTTCGACCCGTTCGATGAAGGTGTTGAACCAAATGCCCACCTCGTCGATTTCCGTGTGACCGGCCACGGCAATGCGGCGTGTCAAATCGCCTTCGCCCTCGGCGATGTCTTGCATGTACATCACCAGTTTGGCCAGCGGCAGCGCAACTTTGAATTGCACCACCCACCAGGCAACTCCGCAGCTGATGAGTGCAAAGATCAACATGACGATGCCCACAATGCGGCTGCGGATCGACCAGGCATTCAGCGCATCCAGTTGTGACTGAAAGTTGGCGGAGATGGTGTTGCTGAATCCGCTCATGGCATCGGTGAGTTTTAGATTGTCCTTGCCCAGCAATCCCACCTTGCCCATCTGTTCGTCGGTGGGGCCGCCCGTTGAGGCCAGGATGGCCCCGTAGGTATCCCTGTCGTTCGAGCGGATTGAGGCGAACTGGGTCAGGAGGCCGTCGGCCTGCTTCTGCAGATCCGGCATTCCGGCAAGCGCATTCCGCGTGTCGTTCAGCGCGTCCTCGGTGGCTTGGGCGGCTTTCTCGCCGTTTTTCAGCGCCGTTTGATCCTGCAGCACCACGGCGTCTCCGTAGAACTTCTTCATGCGTTCAAAGGAGGCCGCGGCCTGCTGCATGTGCAGCGCTGCCGGGTAGAGTGCAGCGGAGATCTTTGACATGCCGGTATGGGTGGCCGATGCGCTGACCCAGACCACCCCTACAAGCAGCAGAAGACCACCGGAAAGGACTCCAAAGATACCCAGAATCCAGGTCCTGACCTTCGTATTCGAGAACATGGCGTCACCTAACCGTAAGGACTTTGACCCCGTCATGGGGGCTTGATTTGCTGATGTATCCAATAGCTCCGTTATTGTGAGCCACAAACTCCACCACCGCGGCGTCTCCATCCACACTCTTCGGCATGGTCGCCTGACCGGAGAAGACAAGACTGCGCCAGCCTGCCCGATAGGCGGTATCGTTCTTGCCGATGTAAGCCTGCAAAAACTCCTCGTGTGCCGTGCCGGCTTTCAGCAGAATGGGAACAACGCTCGCACCGCCAAGAGTCGTCGATGCGCCGGTAAACACATCCTTCAGGTCGTTCTTCGATACTTCTGAAGCTTTAACACCGGGATTTGCGATCACAATCACCTGGGCTTTTGCCTGGACGACGAAGATCGACGCTAACGCTATAAGCTGGAATGCAAACAATAGCTTTTTCATTTCAATGTTCTCCTTTCGTCCGGGTTAGAAGCTGACGCCAGTTCGGACAACCAGCGCATTAGTATTGTCTGCAAAGCCGTTTGAATTGACATTGGCGTAAAAGCCGGCTGGATAAAGTGCCGTGCCGTTGCCGTCCATGAAGTGCCCCTCGACCTTGAAGTAGGTGTACTTGTTGACGGTGAACTTTGCGGTCACGACCTTGTCGTAATCGTGCAACTGTGCATCTGGATATGAGCTGGCTACCCCTGCACCGCCGCTCGGATTGATCCGATAATGCGAGTAATAAGAGCCTGCCTCGATCCACTTGTTGATCGTGTAGCCTCCACCCACGTACCAGCCGCGGACATCGGTTTCAACCCACGAGAGGCCGCTGAAGATAGTCTGATCGCGCAGGTAGCGGCGATATTCCGACTCGGCGTGGAACTTTTCCTTCACCAGCCGGCCGTAAAACTGGTTGGTCCAGTCGTGTTTCGATTTCTCCCAATAGTTGGGCTGTGCCGGAACACCGGCCTCACCGTTGTAACTGCCTCTGCCGGTGATCATCTCGTTCAGACGTGAGATGCCGACGGTGAGCCCATGCACCGGCGGATTCCAGCGGAAATCTCCGCCGAAGACAGGGCCGCCATAACTGGTCAGTTTGATTCCATAGCCGGTCAGCAGATAGGGATAGCCGCTGTTCATGTTATCGGCGCGGCGGCCGCCGTAGGCGGTGTAGGCGATGGAGCCGAGATTATGCGCAAGCTTCTCTCTCCCGTAGATATCGCCGCCCTCGTGCGCAATGGTTGAGTCGCGCAGATCGATCGGATAGACACTCTGCGGCAGCAAAGCGAAGGTGTTGGCGAAGTCCATATCCTGGGAGTCGGTAAAGAGTCCCAGAACGGTCTTCACCTTGCCAGCGCGGAATCCGAGCCATGGCTTGGGATGATAGTCCACCATTGCCCAATCCATGAGCGGTTCCCAATCGCCCAGTTTGCCCAGCTTGCGATCGTAAAACTGACCGCCGATGCGCAGCTTGGAATTGATCTGCATTCCCATGTTCAAGCCCATGTCAGTGAATGCGCCACTGCCATCGCCACTGGTGTTCATGGTCAGCCAGTTATTGTCGTTCGTTTTCACGTAGCCCTGAGTTCCAAAACCATGGACCTGCACTTCGCGTGACCCTATCTTGAATTCCTGCGCGTGGGTACAGAGCGGAACCGCGAAAGCCGCGAGCCAGATCCCGGCTATCCATCTCAATGACGTTAGCTTCATAGTGAATCCTCCAGTGGATTTCAGTAAGCGGCTCAGCGAAGAATAGCTAAGTCCATCCATTCGGTGGATGAGGCGCACAGCGCTCCTTCCCGCGATGAATACCAGTCCGAGGACAGCGTCCCTTCCGGTTTGGGCTCCAGTTGCGATATCGGCAGTATCCCAACCTTCATTAGCTTCTTAACGGTAGACACTCTGAGACAACGCGCAGTAGGTGGAGATTCCGGTTTAGGGAGCCTCAGCACTGCGCACCATTTTTGCGGTGCGATGAAGTATTGAAGTAGTTTCTGCCGAAATTGCAGGGGGAACCAAAGTGAGGCGCGAGTCTTATAGGACTGTTTTGCATCTCTGCAGGCCGCTTTTCCGGCCTCAAGAGGCACTACGACCTCACCGTGGCAAAGTAGTTCGCAGAGTTGGTAAATGTTAACCAGCGCAAAGGCAACCAGCAGCCACTCGCGATTCTTGTTCAGACCGCGATAGCGCTCTTTGTCGTATTAGAAGACACGGTTCAGGATGCGGAAGAACTACTCCACATTGGAGCGCAACCCCGCCTTGGTGCGGTTCTTGCGCCGATCCACCTCATCGACGGAACCCTCGCGCCTTTGGCCGCTGCGCTATGCAGCCGAAGGCGTGAGAGTGGCAAGCGGTGCTCTTGCAGCTCCGCAATGAACCCGTATGACATCTCGGAAATCTTCCGGGAAGATTTCCGAGACGGAGTTTTAGTGCTTGGCCTTAGCTGGCGTCAACACAACCAGGAAGCAGTCGTTGGTGCGCAACGGCAGGGTCTTGGTAAAGTGCTTGTCGGTAATGGAGACATCGCTCTGGCTGATTGGTTCTCCGTTGCTCACTTTGTTCAGCGAGTCTACCTGCGCGCGTGTGAGCTGGTTGGGCGAGCCCATCTCGACATACGCGGTGAAGGCGTCGTTTTGCTTGTAGCCGGTCTGGTAGATGGCCACCTTGTATTTGCCGTTGGGCACGTTGGCCAGGTTCAGCGTGATGTCGCCCTTGTCGGTGGCGGGCAGCTCCTGCTTGTAGAAGACCTGGTCGGTTTTGCCTGCCGGCGGCACCACGGGCGTGTAGTCCCACAGCAGCGCCTCAATCGAGCCGTCGACCGATTTTGTGACCCACGACTGCTTGTCGTCGCTTTCAACATCATTGCCGTTCAGCTTGCTCAAAAACTTGAATGCGTAAAACGATGGCTTCTTGATGCCCTCGAGGTTGATCATCCCAAATCCGCCGTGGAAGGGCGTAAAGCGCGGGCCGTTCTCTTCAAAGATGTCGGTGAACGTCCAGTACGACATTGAATCGACGTAGGGCGTAGCGCGCTTCACCTTGTCGAGGATGAAGCTGGCCTGGTGGTACTGGTCGTGCATGTAATCGGTGGGCGTATAGGATGAGCTCCACTCGGTAAAGTGCAGTTCCAGATTTTTGAGCGGCGTTGCATTCATCAGTTCGCGCGAGTGCTGCATGCGCCCGCTCACCGCGTCGGGATCGGGGTTGAGAATCGTCCCCGCCGTACCATCGGTATCAAGATAGCCCTGGTTCACTCCGTACGCATGCACGGCGATAAAGTCGATCGGCTCCGGGTTGGCCACAATCCATTTCTCGAAGGCCTCCTCGGCGGCGTATGGCACTGCACTCGCGGGCCCGCCGATGCGGCACTTGGCGCACTCGCTGCGGATGGCCTCCGCAGTGTTCTTGTAGAGTTTGAAGTACTCGGTCAGCGGATGAGGCCAGAAGCCGCCGATGTCCGGCTCGTTCCACACCTCGAAGTACCACTGGTTAATCTCATCCTCGCCGTAGCGCTCCTTCCAGTGGTCCACCAGCGCCTTGATCAGCCCCGACCACTTGGCCGGATCTTTCGGCAGCGAGGTATTGCCCTTCCACCAAAAGACGGTGGAGTTGCCCGCCGCCAGCTTGCTTGGCATAAACGTCAGCTCGACGAATGGGCGGATGTGCATCTTCAGCAGCGCGTCGTAGAGCGTGTCGACGTATTGAAAGTTGTATTGGGGGTTGCCTTTCCGGTCTTCGGTGTAGACCCCCATCTCGTCGCACAGAATGCCGTGCATGCGCAGGTAGTGAAAGCCGATATCGCTTTGCACGGTGGCAAGCTGTTGCTGCCAGTCCGCGCGCAGGCCTTCTTCAGCGCGGCCCGCGCCCACCACCAGCATCGGCGCTTTTGAGTGCGGCCCGGTAACGTGGGCAAGGTCGGCATGGACCACCCGCTTTTGTGCGCCTTGGCCCATTGCAATGGGGCACGCGGCCAGCAGGACCAGGGTTGGAATCAAGGGGTTGCGAAAAAACGGCACAACTTGCATGAGGCTTCTCCTTAAAAAATTCACACGCATATCGGAAGCGTCGCTCTG
>Ga0302319_10022151_pt1 | contig 11414 bp, 9 predicted proteins | sample Bog_T0_2_FD_203319 | JGI IMG/M metagenome (GOLD analysis project Ga0302319, IMG submission 203319) | Peat permafrost microbial communities from Stordalen Mire near Abisko, Sweden - Bog_T0_2 | ecosystem: Environmental > Terrestrial > Soil > Wetlands > Peat | place: Sweden: Abisko, Stordalen Mire...
GTCCACGGGCAACTGCAACAGCTTCCTGCGGACCGCCGGCGCATGGTGACCACTGCGGTGCGCGACCTGAGCGCCATGCCTCCGGGGCAGCGCGAGCAGATCATCGATTCCAAGCGGTTTCAGAGCGTGTTCTCGCCGCAGGAGCGCGAAATCATGCGCGGAGCTTCGCGGCTGCCGCTGGCGCCGCCCGACAGCCGCCGCGGAGAAGAAGCGGCGCCGCCCGAGGAGTGAGGCGGTTCTCAGTACTCAGTACTCAGTACTCAGTTCTCAGGTAAGCGAAAATCCAGTAGACGGCGTTGCCCATACATTTGGTGAAATAAAGTTCTCTGCCGCAAGACAGCCTTCCAGTGCGACTGTCGAAACTTCTCCTGGCAATACGGGTTATCGTGGTTCATGCGGCATACGAATCCTGCTTTGAATGCCGTGACGATCGCCTTCGCCGCGCTTTTTCTCTTGCCGTTCTCGCTTGCAACTGCTTCTTCCTCGACTCCCGCGGGGCCGCTGATTGTAGACGGCAACAGCCACATCGTGGTCATGGAATACGAAGCCTGGTTCGGACCGAGAGCGGTCACGTTTCAAGGCACGGCCGCGAAACCAGTGCTGCAGTCGGCAGACATGCAAAGCGTGGGTGGCGGCTATGACAGTCGCGATCCCGCCGTCATCCAGCAACACGCCGCGTGGATGGAAGAGCTCGGCGTTGACGCTGCCATCGCCGACCTGAGCAACAACGTCAGCTGCATCTTTAACAGCAAGTGGTTCGCCAAAAAATATCTGCCTTATTGCTCGTCCGCATTCGCCGCGAGCAATCGAAACATTCGCGACAACACCGGCAACCTCTATCCCGCGTGGACGAAGCTGGGAACTCCTCTCAAGCTCATACCGCTGCTGGGTGGCGGCGACCCGACCGAGTTGTTCCCCGATGTCGACGGCCGGAACTCGCTCGAAAAAGAGATCGAGTACTTCGCATCGCTGATGCGGCAATTCCCCGACCGCCAGGTGATCTACGAAGGCAAGCCGCTCCTGCTGATTTTTGTCGGCGCTGGGCAGGACCCGCGATTTGTCGACGATCCCCTTTGGCTGAAGATCAGGCAATTCCTCGAAAGCCGCCCCGACATCGGCAGCAAATACACTTTCCGCGAAGTGGCCGGTTATCTGGATAGCCAGCCTGACCTCTGGCTCAACCACGGCACTCCTACGGGACCAGTCGAAATCAGCCCGGTGTATGGCTTCTGGAGTTGGGTCGATCGGCTCAACCCTACATGTACCGGCAGTCAGTTCTGCCCGTACTTTCCTTCGTACAATGAAATCCGCAATGAAATCGGCAGCACGGCGGGCCCTCGCGTGGAGAACTTCACGGTTTCCATTTCGACCGCCGGGCAAAACGGCTGGGGATGTCCTAACTCGGAGGCTCCGCCTTATTGTCCCGACGACGCTTTGCGCTACGGCGAGGACCGCAGCTACGACACGTTCGAATCTTTCATGACCTATGCGCGCCAGCTCGATCCCATCTTTCTGATCGTTCACCAGTTCAACGAATTTGTGCAGCCCGACGAGGGATGGGACGCGAATACTGACGACGATTCCGAGCCGGCGAATCTCTGGGGCTTTGGAGCGCTCACCACGATCCGGCAACAGATTGCGATCTACCGCCAGGCGCAAGAATAGGGCAAATCGAAAGCGACAGCCGGACGCTTTCACTTGGCTGTGTAGCTTTTACCCCGACCGCAACTGCCGCACACAACCTCACCGCCTGTGCTACCATCTACTGTTTTTCCCGGTTGGCCATGTCCATGAAAGACACTCTCGGAGTCCTGCTCGCCGGCGGCGCCGGAGAACGGCTTTATCCTCTCACTCGCGATCGCGCCAAGCCTGCCGTCACTTTCGGCGGCATGTATCGCATCATCGATGTCACGCTTTCCAACTGCCTCAACTCCGATCTCCGCCGCGTCTACATTCTCACGCAGTACAAAGCGCTGTCGCTGAACCGCCACATCCGCGAAGGCTGGAACATTCTGGGCCGCGAAGTGGGCGAGTTCGTCGAGGTGCTGCCGCCCATGAAGCGGGTCAGCGACCAGTGGTATCAGGGCACAGCCGACGCGGTGTATCAGAACATTTATTCCATTGGCAGCGAGCAGCCCAAGCACGTGCTCATCTTGTCGGGCGATCACATCTACAAAATGGATTACGGCAAGATGATGAAGCAGCACAGCGATTCGGCCGCGGACATTACGCTCGCGACGATCCAGATCGATCTGGAAGAGTGCCCGCGCTTCGGCGTGGTCGATGTGGACAAAGACGGGCGCATCAATGGCTTCGAAGAGAAGCCCAAAGAAACCAAGCTGCGCTCGCCCTGGAATCCGGAGAAGGTCGCGGGTTCGATGGGCGTATATCTTTTTAACGCTGACGTTCTTATTCCTGCGCTGCTGAAAGACGCCGAAGACCAGACCTCGAGCCACGATTTCGGCAAAGACATTTTGCCCAGGATGGTCAGCGACTACCGCGTCTTCGCCTACGACTTTATCGACGAAAATAAAAAAGAGGCGCTGTACTGGCGCGATGTGGGCACACTCGAGGCCTACTACGAAGCCAACATGGATATCGTCTCCGTCTCGCCAATTTTCAACCTCTACGATCAGGCCTGGCCCATCCGCACCCACCAGCGCCAGTATCCGCCGGCGAAATTTGTGTTCGCGGAAAAAGAGCGCATGGGCACCGCGCTCGATTCCATCGTCTCCAACGGCTGCATCGTTTCCGGCGGCGTGGTCAAAAATTCCATTCTCTCGCCCGATGTGCGCGTGAATTCTTATTGCGAAGTCGACGCCTCCATCTTGTTCTCGCACGTCGCCGTGGGGCGCCACTGCCGGCTCCGCCGCTGCATCATCGACCGCAACGTCCACCTGCCCGAAGGCACCACCATCGGCTACGACACTGAAGCCGACCGCTCCCGCTACTTCGTCACCGACAGCGGCATCACCGTGGTCACCCGCGACTACTCGCTGTTTGAGAACCCGGTGACGGTGGATTACTTCACCAGCGAGTAGAACGCTTGGCCGGAGGCTATTTCGGCTGGGTGTATACGTTCACCGTGCCGTTGCCGCTTTCGGCCACGTAGATCTTTCCGGTCTGGCGGTTGACGGCGATTCCCATTGGGCCGTTTCCGCCCCTCAGCCCCGCCGTCGCGGCGTATGTGCTCTCGGCGAAGTCCACTACCACGTTACGGGACTTGTCGGCGATCAGGACCGTTTTGCCGGGCTGGAACATTGCGACGCCCCCAACAAACTCGAATGCTGCGTTGCTGCCGGTGATCGTTGCGAGCAGCGAACCGGACGAAGCGTCTACGACGTACACGAGCGCGGGGACTCCGTTTGTAATGAAGAGGCGGTTTGTGATCGGGTCGAGAGCGATCAGGTTTGGCTCGGCGCCCTGCGGCAGGTTGAAGGTATTAGTCACTGTGTCTGTCTGTCCATCGATCACAGAGACAGTTCCTGGCCCGCTGTTAACCGCGTAGACTATGTTGAGGGCCGAGTTGACCCTCACCCCCGCCGGGCCGCCCCCGACCGTTACGACTGCAATAATGGCGTTGGAAGAGCCGTCGATTACAGAGACGCTGCTGGAACCTAGGTTGGAAACAAAGACCTGGTTGGTGACCGCGTCAACGGTCACGCCGTAAGGGCTTGAGAATCCGGCTATAGAGGCGGTTACTGTGTTGGTGTTCCCGTCAATCACGGATACAGTATTACTCGAAAGATTTGCCACATACGCCACGTTCGTAACTGCATTCACATCGATGCTCTCAGGGCTCTCCCCGACTGGAATGGTGGCGACGACTGAGTTGCTGTCACCGTCGATCACCGAAACGTTGTTACTTACAAAATTTGAGACGTAGACCCGGTTGGTAGCTTGGTTCACCGCCAGGAACTTCGGGTAGGTCCCTACGGGGATGCTGGCCGACGAGGCCGATGAAGCGTGACCTGCCAGGGGCAGCAAGAGTGACAGCAGGCTCATACTCAGACTGATAATGCGTTTCATGATGGTTCCTTCCTCCATGTATCTCGAGTTGCGGCACAGTTCCGCCAACGCCTCTGGAGCTAGTGGCTGCCGTGCGCCTGGTTAATGGCGATGCTATATTGGCAATTGCCGACTGCAACGGCGCCCTGCGGATTTCCACCGCATGCTTGCCCAATACCGACGCCGGCTGGGGGACCGGTATCATTGAAGTAATCGTACTGCTGCGCGGCGGAGAGGCCGTTTAGTGACGCATAGCTCCCGGAGCCGCAGGCGCCTGCAACCACGTTGCAGAAATACGGATCGTACGCAAGCTCCGCATCAACCGAGTACAATTCTATTACGTTCGCCTTCTCCGTGACGGCGAACGGCAACCATACCCGAAGGTCGCCCGAGTCGGTGCCGACGATGCAGCCAGACGAACAGGTACTGTCGAACGGATCTGAATTAGCAATCTGCTGAAGTTCCAGGGGGCTCCCCTGCGGGTAGTAGTCGACGGAGAAGAGGGTGCACCAGTTAGAGGCGCAGGACGGGTTGTTCAGCTTGTCGTTTAGGCTCAGTCCCTGACTGCCGAATCCGTATGTGATGCCGTATGCGTTACAGTGCGCGATCGCGTCCTTGGCTTGATAGTTCGAGTAGTCCGTATCGTCGCCGTTCACCCGGTTGAGCGGCTCAAAGATCAGCATCGTGGGCGACTGCGACTGCTCGAGGTTCGTCATCTCGGTGATGTACTGCTGCCAGTTGCTGACGCTATACGGGGGCGTCGTGCCGCTCAACTGTGCGCTGCAATAGACGTAAGACTCGCCCCCTACGGACTTGCCGAAGCGCATGTAGAGGACTTGGGCGGGCTTAATGTAGGTGCCATCGGACGTGTTCGGGCCGAAATGCTGGATTGCCGCGGCGATAAACGCTTTAAGGCCGGTCTTCACCGGAGTTTCGTACGGCACCACCCATGACTGAACGGAGGTAATCGCCGTCCCCACGGCCCCGACGGCGCAGCTTGAGCAGCTGGTCTGATAGTGGAAGGTGTTGCTTCCCTGCTGAACGCTCGTGATGGCCGTCCCCGTCGCCCCCGTGTCGAGGCCGGTCCCGGTGCCCGAGATCCATACCAGGTCGTTGGCCGTGAGGTTCGCGGTCAGCGGATAGCCATTTGCGGTCGAGACCTGCCCCGAACCGAGCGTCACCGTCGCGTCGCCCGAGGGCGTCGCGGATATAGACGTAACGACCGGCCCCGACCAGCTAGAACATGTGGGGGAGGTATTTATCGAGTTGATGTAATGCTGGGCCCCTCCGGCCTGCGCTATCCAGCTCGGAGTCGTGATGTAATAGGGGGTCGCGCTGTTCACGTTGCTCGGCGCAATCGGAGCAGTTTGGGCGACGCCGATGATGTTGACCGTTTTCGTCCCCCAGCCGTTGGCGCTGCTGAACCAGTAGGCTAAGGTAGGATTGTCCACAGAGGACCAGCTGTAGGTGTGATACCAGCCCGAGACGTCGAGTTGGCAGGTATCGCTGCCGACAGGTGTGCAGGGTGTTGCACTGGGGGGCGAGGTTTCAACGCTCGACCAGGTGACGCTCACGGTTACGCCGTCAATCGCCCCTTGAGTCATTACGTACGGCGCGAAGTGGCTGGATTGGTCTAGCGCATTCTCGGGCGGGAATATCGCAAAGATTCGGACATACTGCGAGCTTAGCGGACCGACCTCGACGGTTCCGTTTGTCGTTACGGTCCCCGCCCCTGTGAGCGTCTGCCCCAGGGCGGACGCTGAAATCAGGAGGGCAGCTAATGAGGCCGCCAGTACGCTCGCCGCGTTTTCGCGATGGGAACTCATTGGTATTGTGCACCAGGATCCGCGCTTGACCGTCACGGAGCCCGCCGAGGAGGCAGTGTTAGCGTATTGAAGCTGCAGCGTTCCTGTGTTAATCCCGTTTTCGATGGTCCCTGAGATGTGAGCGGAGAAGATAGTAGGGGTGGCAGTGTTCGCAGGCCTGGTGAAGAGCGCGGTCGCAAAGGAACCAGCAGCGGCGTTTTCGCTGGCATTGTTGGGACCGTACCCCTTATAGCCGCCGAAGATCACGTTTGCCGGGCTTGCCGGACCCGTGAAGGTTGACGGCAAGGCCCCCCGTCGTCGCGGAGACGAGATAGAAGAGGTCACAGGATACCGTGTAGTTCGTGCTGGCCGCCAGGCTGAACGACATCCCACTGAGGTTAGCCATCGACGTGCTTGTGGACGCTGACGAGTCAGCCGCCAGCCTCACTATCCGCGGATGCGGCTGCGAAGCGGAACCATCATTAAAATAAAGCTCCGTGCCATCGAAAAAAACTGCGCCGGTCACAGGACTTGTGGGGGGCGTACCGCTCGGGATGTTTAGACTTTCGTTGCTGGCGGTTGAAGCCGCGAGCGTCGCCTTGCCCGGGAAAATGAACGGGTTCGCGATCGACAGGGTCAGCGAGCCGGTGCCGGAGACGTTAATCTGATTTGAGGTTCCGGCGACGCTTGAGACGTAGGAGGACGACCATCCGGGCGCGGGCGTACTGCCGCTGAGCATGAGAATCTGGCCGGCTGTCCCTATCGGCACGCATGCCTCTGGATAGACGCCGGAGACGGCGGTTGTGGACGAGTACACGACGGTCCCGGCTGCCGCACGGCACGGCCATACACCCAGGTCCTGCGGCCCATTGTTGTGGTTGTTCACCTTCCAACGGCCATCGGTCGAGTCGGCCCACATTGTGTCGTAGCTGGAAGAGCTGGGCGAAACGGCGGTGCCCTCCAGCGCTGAGAGCCCGTTGGGGTTACTGGCGCCATCGCCGCTAACCGTGACTTGGGCCGCGGCCGTGCCAAGCAACGCCAAACAGATTAGGAGTGTGCGGTGAGGTTCGAGCTTTGGTATGGGGAACTCCTTCGCGAACGGGATGAGTGGCTAGGGCCTAGCTCGCCCGAGCGAGGTGAAGATGTATGCTCGATCAAGGGAGAATCAGATGACGGCCCCGACCGCCGGGACCTCAGGCTGACTGGGCAGCAATTATGTGCCGGGTAGGGGCGGTTGTCAAGTGGAAATGCTCCCACACGCGGCTGGCCGATAGGTTGTCTCAAGCCATTTCTGTTGGCAAGGTTGGCAAGTAAGATCTGCTTTCCGCTCGCTGCTACAATTCCCTGTTTCCAATACCTCACGCGCGCCTGTAATCCCGCGAACTTGCGGGACTACATCCGCGTACTGTCTTGTGGGGCTTGATGTGACAAGTACCCGGCGGTCGCATTGACAAGTGCCGTCTCACTTGAGGGTCTTGGTTTCGCTGATAGCTGAAGTCTGATAGCTGAAGCCTGATAGCTGAGGGCTGACAGCTGACAGCCGCTTTTTTCCGGGGAGCTTCGTTTGGAAGACGTTCAGGTAGTTGCGATGCTGGTGCGCCGCTGTGTTGCCGGCGATGCCGCTGCCTGGGAAGAAATCGTCCAGACCTATAACCGGCGTATCTACAACATCTGCTACCGCTTCGCGGGATCGGCGGACGACGCGCAAGACTTGGCCCAGGAAGTCTTCATCAAGATGTACCGCACGCTGGCGAGCTATGACAGCTCGAAAGGCGCGTTCGTCACCTGGGTGACCACCATTACGCGCAACCTGCTGGTCGACCATTTCCGCAAGACCAAGCAGGACCGCATTACCGACTCGCTGGACGCTGCAACGTCGGCGCATGAAGACGCACTACCTCTGAGTGAGCAAATTCAAGACCAATCCGCGCCTCCCGACGCCCGCGTACGCAGCCGGGAGGTGCAGGAAGCGGTGCACGCGGCCCTGGCGAAGCTCTCGCCAGAGTTGCGTGAGGCGTTGATTCTAAGGGACTTACAAGACTTCGACTATCGTGAAATCGCAACTGTTTTGAAGGTGCCGGAGGGAACTGTGAAATCTCGAATAAATCGTGGCCGGGCGGAACTAGCGCGGCTCATGCAACGTACCTATAGGCAGGTGATGTGATGCCAGATCGAACAGAAAACGATCAGCCCAATCACGGAATGCAGTGCGTCGAGTTTGACGGCCTGCTCACGGACGCGCTCGATGGCGTTCTGACGGGCGGACAACTCGACCGGTTCCAGGCCCATTCGCGGAGTTGCTCCGTGTGCGGGCCGCTGTTCGCCGAAGTCGGGGCGGGCCGCAGCTGGCTGAAAGACCTCACGGAGGTGGAGCCTCCAGCCGGCCTGGTCACCAATATTCTGGCATGCACAACGGGCGTTGACACCCAACGCCTGGGGGTAAACGTGTCGGCGGCGCAGCCACGCATTTCGTGGATTGCCGCTCGCTGGGAAGGCGTGCAAGCCTGGGCTTCAGGGGCGATGCTGCCTATCTGGGGCACGGTGCGGCAGCCTCGGTTTGCCATGTCGTTTGGCATGGCATTCTTCTCGCTGTCGGTAGCGTTGAGCGTACTCGGCGTAAAACCCGCCGACCTGCGCCAGATCAGCCTGCGGCCCACCGCCATACGGCACACGTACTACAACACGCAAGCCCGCGTCGTCCGTTACTACGACAATATCAAGCTCGTATATGAGGTGCAGGCGGCGGTGCGCGAACTCAAGCGCAACGTCGCGCCTGCCGAGCGTCCTGCGGGGGAAGCCGCGCCGGACAAGAAAGACCATAAGAACGACACAACACAACAGCCCGAGCAGAAGCAGGACCGCAACTACAGCCAGAACGAGGGCCATCTCATTCTGGCGTGCGCTCCGCTGGGTCCCTCTGTCTTTGACCAGTTAAGTCCGGATCCGGTAAATCCGGATCTGCCTGTAGTGTCGGTGACCACGTACAGGAGGTTGGTATGAACTGCGCTACCCATGGCGATACCGCCGCAGTGGCCTTCTGCCGCACCTGCGGCAAGCCGCTCTGCGGCAACTGCACCCGCGACGTTCGGGGAGTGATTTACTGCGAGCCTTGTCTCGCGGCCCGCTTGGAAGGCACTGCGCCGGCGGCGGCGTTCGTGCCTCCGGTGGCTCCGCAGCAAACCGTGTATCCTCCGCTGGCACCGCCCGTCGCTTCGGCGAGGCCTGCATCGGGACCCAACCCTAATCCCGCAGTGGCCGGCATTCTGGCAGGATTCTTCCCCTTCGGCGTCGGCGCAGTTTATTGCTCGCAATACGCCAAGGGCCTGGCGCACCTGCTGGTCTTCGTGATGCTTGTATTCGGCCTCGTTCACGGAGGAAGCTGGGATTGGCTGTTTGGCATCGGGATGGCGTTCTTCTACGTCTACCAGATCATCGACGCCGTGCGCACGGCTCACGCTCTGCAAGCCGGGCAGCCCGCGCCCGATCCCATGGGCCTGGGCCAGGCCTTCAGCATGGGCGATAAGTTTGACAGCGGCAAAGTGCCCATCGGCGCCGTGGTGCTGATTGGCCTGGGCGTGCTCTTCCTGCTGCACACCATGGGAATCATGGAATACGGCTTCGAGCGCTTCTGGCCGCTGATCATCATTTTCCTCGGGGGCTGGATGTTTTATCGCCACTGGGAGCGTTCGCATCGAACCTGCGGTTGCGGACGCTGCAGCACGCGCTGGCTGATGGGGCCGGCAATGGTGCTCACAACCGGAGTTCTGTTCCTGCTGCAGAGCATGAACATTGCCGATCTTGGCCGCACCTGGCCGGCGTGGATTCTGGTGGTTGGCATCGTCAAGCTGCTGCAGAGCAGCGCATCGTCGGCCGGGCACGTCGGCCCGCTGCCTTCGGCGCCGCCAGTGGCTGTGCCGCCCGTTCCTCCACCGTCCACGTCTAGTCCGCAAACTCCGTCATCTTCCGGGGAGGTGCACAATGTCTAGTCCGGTTCAACCCAATATGGTTCCCACTTCTCCGCCGCTGCGCCCGCGCCGCCGCTCCTTCGCCGGACCGCTGGTGCTGATTGTCCTCGGAATCATCTTTCTGATGGGCAACCTGCACATGCTCTCCTGGGGACGGCTGGGAAGTTTGTTTGCCCACTACTGGCCCGCGCTGTTGATCCTGTGGGGCGTGGTCAAGCTGGTCGAGTATCAGCAGGCCCAGCGCGATGGCGTGCCCGCCCGCGGCATCGGCGCCGGCGGCGTCTTCCTGCTCATCTTCATCGTGGTCGGCGGCCTCATCGCCACCCAAGCCGAGCGCTTCAACTGGGGCGAGGTGCGCGACAACCTGAACATCGACGACAACGACCTGAACAACCTCTTCGGCCAGACCTACAACTTTGACGACCAACTCGAACAGGACATTCCGGCGGGAGCGGCCAGCCTGCGCGTCGACGACGAGCACGGCGCGGTCCGGGTCAGCTTCGCCGACAACAAAAAAATCACCGTTACCGTCCGCAAGCGTGTGGGCGCAGAGAGCCAGAGCGACGCCGACAAATACAACTCCGAGACTAAGCCGACGATCACCGCTACCGGCGGCATTTTGACGCTCGAGGCCAAGACCCAGGCTGCCGGTGACCATGGTGTGCAGAGCGATCTGGATATTTCCATCCCGCGCAAGATGGGGTTGAACGTGATCTCGCGCCGCGGCGATGTCACCGTCACCGGACGCGACGGCGATATAGACATCAATACACAGCACGGCGACGTCACCGTGGAAGACATCACCGGCAACGTAAAGGTGAATCTCGAAAAAGGTTCCGCCAAGGTGGAGCAGGTCAGCGGCGATGTCCACATCGATGGCCGCCTCAGCGAGGTTTCCGTCACCGACGTGAAGGGCTCGGCCCAGTTCGATGGCGAGTTCGATGAGAGCGTCAAGCTCGCCCGCATCGGCAAGAGCGTCGCCTTCAAGTCGTCCCGCACTAACCTGGAGTTCTCCAGCATCGCCGGCGATCTCGATCTCGACTCCGACGACCTGCACGCCGACAGGGTCACCGGCCCGGTGCACCTGACCACGCGCTCCAAGCAAATCCGGCTGGACGATGTTTCCGGCGACGTCCGCTTGCAGGATGAAAACGGCGGCGTCGAAGTCTCCATGCGCTCGCTGGGCAATGTGCAGATCGACAGCCGCAACGGCGACATCAACCTGAGCCTGCCCGACAAAGCCGGATTCCGCCTCGATGCTCACACCCGCGACGGCGAAATCCAGTCGGACTTTCCGGAATTGAAAGTTGACAACGGCGACCACGAAGCCAAAGCCACCGGCAGCGTGGGCAACGGCTCGGCCCACATCGTGCTCAACAACGAGCACGACGGCATCGAGATCCGCAGGTCCGCCAGGAACGGCGCCCCCACCGAAGGCGTCTCGGGTGGAATCCCCAGCCCCCCGAAGCCGCCCAAGCCGGCGAAAGCCCTGCCGCCGCCGAAAACGAACGTTGAACCCACGGAGAACTGAGGAAGTTGAGAGACTGAGAGATTGAGTGATTGAGTGATTGAGTCATTGACCAATCGCTCAATCACCCAATCGCTCAATCACCAATCGCTCAATCGCTCAATCTCA
>Ga0302319_10022152_pt1 | contig 11413 bp, 10 predicted proteins | sample Bog_T0_2_FD_203319 | JGI IMG/M metagenome (GOLD analysis project Ga0302319, IMG submission 203319) | Peat permafrost microbial communities from Stordalen Mire near Abisko, Sweden - Bog_T0_2 | ecosystem: Environmental > Terrestrial > Soil > Wetlands > Peat | place: Sweden: Abisko, Stordalen Mire...
GAAACACCCTGCTCTTGTGTTCTTTCACGGCGGCTCACGCCGTCAGATGCTGCTCGGCTGGCATTACATGCAGTACTACAACAACGCATACGGGATGAATCAGTATCTGGCCAGCCATGGCTACGTTGTGCTCTCGGTCAACTATCGAAGCGGCATCGGCTACGGACTCAACTTCCGCGAGGCACTCAACTATGGAGCCGCCGGGGCCAGCGAATTCAACGATGTACTCGGCGCGGGCCTTTATCTGCGCAATCGAGCCGACGTTGATCCAGCACGTATCGGCTCATGGGGAGGAAGCTACGGAGGCTATCTAACCGCGCTCGCCTTGGCGCGGGCCTCTGATCTCTTCGCTGCGGGAGTTGACTTCCATGGCGTTCATGACTGGAACATTGAACTCGGCAACTGGAACAGCAGTTACGATCCCACTGCCGACCCCAACCGAAGCCGTATCGCTTATGAGTCATCGCCGATTGCTTCCGTTTCGACCTGGCGCTCGCCGGTCCTGCTCATCCACGGGGACGACGACCGTAACGTACAGTTTTCGCAGACGCCAAAACTCGCCGGAATGTTGCGAAAGCAAAACGTGCACGTCGAGGAGCTCATCTTTCCCGATGAGATTCACGATTTTCTGCTGCACCGAGACTGGCTGAAATCCTATGAGGCAGAGAGCGACTTCTTCGCGCGCTATCTGAAGCCATAGGGAGTTGCGAGACCGCCCTTCATCGGATGATGGCGCACCACGCGCAGTTACGCTAGATGCCGCACGTCTCGTTTACGATGATCAGAACTTTTCCGCGCGCGTGGCCCTGTTCAAGATAACGAATCGCCTCAGGGACTTCCGCTAAAGAATAGCGCCGATCGATCACAGGTACGATCTTTCCCGACGCAAGCATGCTTTTCAGAAGATTCAGATCGTCCTTGTTCATCTTCGCAAAGACTCCGCAAGTCTTCTTTTGGCCTGACATGGATAAGAACGGCGCAACAAACATATCCAGAAACATGCCCTGAAAGCTCGGCTTGCCACCGGCCTTGACGCAGATACCGTCCTCGGACAACGCCCGCCTGTAATCGAATACGGAATGAAAGGCATTTGCGGCGAGTATCAGATTGTAGCGCTCGCCGTTCCGCGTAAAGTCTTCGCTCGTGTAATCGATCACATGATCGGCGCCGAGCGAACGCGCGATATCCATCTTTGTAGTGCTGCAGACAGCGGTCACTTCAGCACCGAAGGCCTTGGCGATCTGAATGGCAAATGTGCCAACGCCACCTGAGGCTCCATCGACCAGGACTTTGCGACCTTGCCGGATGCGCCCCTTGTCACGCAGCCCCTGCAGCGCGGTAATGGCTGCAACGGGAACAGCGGCTGCATCCTCAAACGAAACTCCTGCCGGCATGCGAACAATTTCGGATTCCGCAGCACAAACATACTCGGCAAATGCTCCGCCTGCGAAACCTTTCGCTCCGTAAACATGATCTCCAGGCTTGAGCAACTTGACTGAACTCCCCACCCTCTCCACCTGTCCCGCAAAATCGGAACCCAGAAACTGGCTTTTCGGCTTGAAGAGCCCGGTAAACAGACGCACGAAGAAAGGATCAGCACGCATGATGCGCCAGTCCAGGGGATTTACCGACGCCGCGCATACCTTCACGAGGACTTGACCATCCCCCGGCACAGGGATTGGAAGTTCTCTCAACTGGAGCACATCGGGCGGCCCGTATTGCGTGTACACGATTGCTTTCATCGCTTGCGCATCCACAGGACACTTCCTTTTACTCGCTGAGTTCCTCGAATTGTACGCCCGGGCAGGTTTTGATGGAATTATTCCTCAGGGGACAACTTTCGCCACATTCGTTTCCGTATTCGCATCACCTCGAAGAGCATCCATCGCTGGCCTGAGTTGATAAGCCGCAAACATCATCGATGTTGTCTGAATCATCCTTTCGGACGTGTAGACTGAGTACCGTTCGGGAGTGGAACATCGAACAGCTAGACAAGATTCACTTTAGGGGGAGAATGGAATGTATCTAGGATCGTCAATTTCGCGTTCGTCGAGAAGAGTCTTACTCACGCTGCTCGCGGTGTCCTTAGCATCACCGTTGATTTCGCAAACAACCAATGCGGCCAGTTCAGCCAGCGCATACCAGATCGGAACCTCGCTGGAAGCGACTGCAGATCCGGCCGTACCGCGTCCGAAGACCAAACCTTGCGTCGTTACGCTGCTCTCCAACCAGGCATTCGACGATTTCAGTAACAAACCTTTTACCTATACACCTCCCTCGGATTGCCCCGGTCCCTGGTCGAAGGTGGTCTTTGAAGGAGACTTTTCCATACAGGCCGGAGTGCAATACGACCGAACCGCCGAGGTCTTTCTCGGAAACGTCGACATTTACTTCGGCACCACTGCCGAGCCGCTGCAGAGCGTCACCGACACATGGCACGTCGAACGCGATCTAACGGACTACACTTCGCTCTTCAAGAGCGCGCAGACAGGATTTGCAAGCCTCGGCAACCTGATTGAGCCTGGCCTGAATTCAGTCATCTTCGGAACCTTCACCCTGCAGTTCTATCCTGCGGACCACGCGTATCCCGCGCCCCGCACGGCGGACGCAGTGCTGCCGGTTCCCGACAACTCCAACGGCACCTTCGGAATTTCATCTGGAAGCCCCGAACTGACACAAACCTTCACTCTGCCGACCAACATCGAGGCCGCATATCTCGATGTCTTTGCACAAAGCCAGAACCAGGAGGAGCAGTGGTTCCTTTGCGTCCCCGATAGTCTTTCGCCGATCCTCGGAGACTGCAAGGACACGTCCTTCCGAGAGGTTGAGGTCAGCATCGATGGCACACCGGCCGGAGTGGCCCCTGTCTATCCCTGGATCTACACTGGCGGCATCGATCCATATCTATGGATTCCAATTCCGGGCGTCCAGACTCTCAACTTCAAGCCCTATCGGGTAGACCTGACACCCTTCGCCGCAGAGTTAAGCAACGGTTCAACCCACACCATCGGCGTGAGCGTTTATAACGCCTACGAATATTTCAGTACCGACGCCGTGCTGCTTCTCTTTCAGGATCACGGCAGCACTCAGGTCACTGGAGAGTTGACCCAGAACACGCTCACCGCGCCTGATCCGACAGTCTTAAACGCGGTCTCAATCGGCTCCAGCGGAACTGGTTCAGGCACGGTCACCACAGTCAACTCACATAACTTCGTGATCGAAGGCTATGTGAACACCTCTCACGGTCGCGTATCCACAAAAGTTGAAGAGGCAGTGAACTTCAAGAACATCACGAACATTGGGCTTACCTCCGACGAGGAGATCCAAAACGAAGCCCAGACTTCAACCGTTGATGCAAAAACAACAACCAAAGAGGGTCCGTTCTCCAGAACGAAGGAGACACACGTCTCGTACCCGTTCTCGATCGACCTTTCGGACGAGTTCCTGTCCAATGGCAATGTCCCTCAGGTAACTGCTATAGATCAGCAGTACCTCGTAGACGAATCTGAAACGCTGGATGGGTTTCCGATTTCGCGCTCGAGCGTCAGCAACGAGGTTTCCAGCAAGGACTCAACCGAGTTCGTCTATTCCGATGGAGGCTACTATCTCGGGCCGAGCGCTGGTCAGAGCAGCAAGCAGACCTACGTCTACCACGACTCGCAAGGAGCCTGCTACAGCCGGACTTTGACCGCTTCGAATCTGACCCTCGCCAGCGTCGAGAACCAGAAAGACTGCCCGAAATTCCCGATCTGGTAACTCGCGACTCGGCGCAACAATCGACCGAAACAACGCGAAAAGGGGTTGCATTCATGCAGCCCCTTTTCTGTGCCCGTTCCCGCTGAAAACCAGTAGCAGGAGGCTGCAAAATTATCGTTGACAGACAAACTCTACATATGTAGAGTTTGTCTCATGAAGCTGAAACTCTCCCCACAAACCCTGCTGATCCTCGAGGCATTCCTCGACCATCCGGCTGATTGGAAGTACGGTTACGACCTCAGCCGTTCCACCGGCTTGAAGTCCGGCACGCTCTATCCAATCCTCATGCGCCTCGCCGACCGCAAGCTGCTGGAGACCCAGTGGGAAGCGAGCGGGCCAGACAATTTGGGCAAACCGCCGCGTCACATGTACCGCTTCACCCCCGAAGGAATGCAGTTCGCCCGCGAAAGGCGTCAGTCCCGCACCACGAACTCCGTCGGCCTTCCAGTCCTGAACGAGGCACGCGGCTGATGGGTGCAGCACGCAATCTCGCCGCAAAGCTTCTGCAAGCCATGCTGCGCTACGCTCCACCCGAGCGGCGCAACTGGGTCGAAGCGATGCTGCGCGAACTGGACTTCATTGACGGTGAATGGCCCGCACTCTTCTGGGCCCTCGGCTGCACCACAGTAATCTTCCGCGAATGCCTGAGCGCATGGGCCACATGGCTCTGGAAGCAATTCACAACTCTCTTTGGAATTCGATCAAGTCAGGAGGAAAACAAAGTGAACTCAACCGGCAAAAAGACACTCGGCGTTTTATCCGGAGTAGGAATTGCGCTGGCAATCGGAGTAGGCGCCTACTTCTTGAGGCACCTCATCGCGAGCATGCTTCGAGCCGTGGGCATTCCGCTAACGATGTGGAGCCATCTTCTCTCCGTATTGTTCCCGACAGAGGCGATTCTCGTAATCGCCGCAATCATGCTCTGGCGCAAAAAACACGCTCCGATAGCTATCGGTATCCTGGTGACCTGCTTCGTCATGGCAGCACACGTCGTCGTTACGCTGACCAGCCGTTAGACGGGCACATCCTGCGATGAAAGCATGGGGTGAATGCTATCCCCCATCCCCATGCACAGTATCCAGATTCTCAAACCGCGTGTACTGGTTGAGGAACGCCAGGTCAATCGAACCCGTCGGGCCGTTTCTCTGCTTGGCAATGATGATCTCGGCCTTGTTCTTGTCTTCAGGATTCTCTTCCTTGTCGCGGTTGTAGTAACTCTCGCGGTGGATGAATGTAACTACGTCCGCATCCTGCTCGATCGAGCCTGACTCGCGCAGATCGCTCAACAGCGGCTTCTTGTCATCTCCGCGGCGCTCGCTGTTACGCGAGAGCTGCGAAAGCGCGATGACCGGTACTTCCATCTCCTTGGCCAGCGCTTTCAGGCCGCGCGAAATGGCCGAAACTTCCTGCGTGCGGTTCTCGTACTTCTTGCCCCCCTGCGTCGGCAGCGAAGCCGACATCAGCTGCAGGTAGTCGACCACCACCAGGTCGACCTGCCCATGGGCCTGCTTCAGCCTGCGCGTCTTGGCACGCATCTCCGCCAGCGAAATTCCCGGCGTGTCATCGATAAACAGCTTGGACTCCACCAGTTCTTCCAGCGCGTGTCGCAGCTTCTCCTGATCGTCGCGCCCGAGGAAGCCCGTCTGCAGCTTTCTCTGGTCCACCCACGCCTGCGACGCCAACATACGCCTGAGCAGCGCTTCCTTCGACATTTCGAGCGAGAAGATCGCCACAACCGCGCCGCTCTTCACCGCCGCATTCTGCGCGATATTAATCGCCCACGCCGTCTTTCCCATCGACGGACGCGCGGCAATGATGATCAACTCGCCCTTCTGCAACCCCGAGGTCATCTTGTCGAACTCGGTGTAGTGCGTGGCAAGACCCGTAACTTCGCGCGCCTGGCTGTACAGGTTGTCGATGCTTCCAAACGACCCGGCGACAATCTCTTCAAGACTCGCCAGCCCCTTGGTAATGCTCTTTTCGCCGACCACCATCAACTGCGATTCGGCAGCGTTGAGCACATCCAGCGCCGTCTCGCTCTGATCCGCCGCCCGCGCAATCGCCGCCGAGCAAATCAGCATCAGCTGACGCAGCAGGCTCTTGTCCTTGACGATGCGGATGTACTCTTCAATGATCGGCCGCCGCGGCAATCCCTCGGTCAGCGAAGAGAGATACGCCACACCCCCGACCGACTCAATCTCCTTGTACTTCGCCAGCTCATTCGCCAGCGTCACCAGGTCAATCGCGTGACCCTCGCCGCCCAGCTCCGTCATGCGCTGATAAATGCGCTGGTGCGAATCGAGCGAGAAATCCTCCGGAGTGAGTCTTTCTTCGGCTTCCGAAAGCGCATGATTCTCAAGGAGAATCGCGCCGAGAATCATCTTTTCGGCGGAGACGTTTGCCGGCAGGCCGGTGTCGAGTGCGTAGCTGGAAGTAGCGGCCATATCCAATGAGTGTACGAAAATCTGCCCTGTGGAGAATGAGGAAGCGTATGTGCAGATATCCGTCGCAGAAATACCGCTCACCCATGGCGTTCTATCATGTCTATAGGGGTAATTACTTATGAAATCCGTCCTACTTGCCGCTCTTGTTTTTGTTTCGCTTTCTTCCGGCTCTGCATTTGCCCAGGATTCCGCATCCGCTGTTCCCGTGGCTACGGCTCCCGCCGCCAACGCTCCCGTAACCTCCGCCGAAACTCCCGAAATTCGGGAGCTCCAAAAAGTCGAGGACTCCTGGAACAACGCGCTGAATCAGCACGACCAATACGGCCTCGAGCTGGTGCTATCTCCCTTGTTTGTCAACGTTTCGTCTACCGGAGACGTCACCACCCGCAACCAGCAGGTCGTCGCGCTCATCAATCAGGAAGACAAATCAGCGACAACGGATTCCCACGTGGTCACTGTTCGAATGCTGGGCGATGTCGCAGTAGCCAACGGCACCTACACCTTCACCCACAAGCTGAATGGCAATCTTGTTGAAGAGAAAGGCGTTTTCACCCACGTCTTCCAGCGCCAGCACGGCAACTGGGTCTGCCTGAATGCACAGCGGACGCTGCTTCGCGAGGAAGCCCCCGGCAAGAAGAACAAGACAAAGACGAAATCAGACGCGGACCTGCCGTTCCACATTCCGCTGTTCTCAAAGAGCGAAAAGACCAGCCAGTAAAAGCTTCCGAAAAGGGGGCGCCCTAAGCGACGCCCACCTTCGCACCCTGATCCATGTCCAGATTCCTGCCCTGAATCTTTCCCTGGATTTTGATCGACACATGCACCAGCCCAAGCGCCGCCGGGGTCACACCCGGAATCCGGCTCGCCTGCCCAATCGTCTGCGGACGCACCCGGCCCAGCTTCTCCTGCATCTCGCGTGAAAGGCCGCTGATCGTCGCGTAGTTCAGCCATTCCGGAATGTGCACACCCTCCGCATCCTTCAGCTTCTGGATGGCCTTCTTCTGCTGCTCCAGATACCCGGCAAATTTGATCTCCGTCTCCACGGCCCGAGCCTCATTGCGCGGCAGCGCCGCCAACCGCTCGCCCTTCACTTCCACCAGATCCGCCAGCAGCGGATCCTGCCGCAACTCCGGTCCTAGCGCCTTAAGCACGTGCTCAATCTGCACCTCAGGTCGCTTCAGCAACTGCGCCCACGTCTGGCCGGTCACCGCAGCAAACTCAACGCCATCCGCCGCAATCGCCAATCCGTCGGTATCGACCTTCTTCGTCGCCAGCAGCTGCGCCAGCGCTGCCATGCGCAACTGCTTCTGCTCGTACTCCGCCCACGCCTCATCGCCAATCAGACCCAGCTTGCGGCCATAAGGCGTAAGCCTGCGATCGGCATTGTCGATGCGGAGGTGCAGCCGGAACTCCGCTCGTGAAGTGAACATCCTGTACGGCTCATTCGTTCCCTTCGAAATCAAATCGTCAATCAGGATGCCGGTATAGCCTTCCGTGCGGTCCAGCGTGAACGGGGCATCGCCCTTGAGCTTGAGCGCAGCGTTAATGCCCGCCATGATTCCCTGGCAAGCAGCCTCTTCATACCCGCTCGTCCCGTTGATCTGCCCCGCAAGATAAAGCCCTTCCATCGACTTCACCTTGAGCGCGCGATCCAACTCAGTCGCGTCCACCGAGTCGTACTCGATGGCATAGCCCGGCCGCAGCATCTCGGCATTTTCGAGGCCGGGGATGCTGCGCACAATCTGGAATTGCACCTCCATCGGCAGCGAGGTAGACATGCCATTCACATACACTTCGTGCGTGTTCAACCCCTCCGGCTCAAGGAAGAACTGGTGCTGCGTCTTCTCCGGGAACTTCACGATCTTGTCTTCAATCGACGGACAATAGCGCGGCCCAATACCCTCAATCTGCCCCGAATACATCGCCGACCGACCCACGTTGTCGCGAATAATCTGCAGCGTCTCCGGCGTCGTATACGCAATATGGCAGCTGATCTGAGGCTGCACAATCTTCTTTGTCCGAAAGCTGAACGGTGTCGGCTCCGCATCGCCCGGCTGCTCTTCAAAAACCTCCCAGCGAATCGTCCGTCCATCCAGCCTCGGTGGAGTTCCCGTCTTCAGCCGCGTCGTGCGCAAACCCAGTCGCCGCAGCGCCTCACCCAGCAACACCGAAGCCGGCTCACCGCTGCGTCCCGCCGGATAACGCTCTTCCCCGCAGTGAATCAGCCCGTTGAGGAAAGTGCCGGTAGTGATAATCGTGGCCCCTGCCAGCAACTGCCGCCCGTCCCGCAGCTTCAGCCCCAGCACGCGCCTTCGTGGCAACAATTCCGGGCGCCCCATCCTTGACGCGTTGTTCCCGGCAAGGGTGGGATCGTTGATCTCGCCAATATTTTCGATCACCAGATCAACCGCTTCCGCCTGCTTGATATGCAGATTCGGCTGATTCTCCAGCACTTCCCGCATCTTCACGCGATACAGCTGCTTGTCGCACTGCGCCCTGGGACTCCAAACCGCGGGCCCCCGCGAAGTATTCAACAGGCGAAACTGGATGCCAACCGCATCGGCAACCTCACCCATCACGCCGCCCAGCGCATCCACTTCGCGCACCAGGTGTCCCTTGGCAATGCCGCCAATTGCCGGATTGCACGACATCTGCGCAATCAGATCGAGATTCATCGTGATGATCGCCGTCTTCAGGCCCATACGCGCCGCAGCCATCGCCGCCTCGCACCCCGCATGCCCCGCCCCAACGACAGCGACATCGAATTGTTCCGTAAAACTCATAACCTTCTTATTCTACGGATTTCGCAGCTTTCCCGCTTGAACTCCGTCCAACTCGCTGCGGGCCAACATCCTGACACTTTGCTTCAAAAAGGCCTGGATCATCGCACAGTTACCGAACACGAAGGCGCGCTCCCTGGCGGAAATCGAAGTATCATGGAGGCATCCGAGGTTCGCAGCATGCTGCTCGAACTCGCCAAGCCGCTCACCCTGCTCGCCAGCATGATCTCCCTGCTGGCCGTCTTCCACACGGCATTTTTCGGCTCCGAAACAGACATGCACCAGCGCCTCTACGACACGCTCGGAATGCTACTGATCTCCGCCGGAATCTCCCTGGTAAGTGGCATGACCTTTCGCAGCGAAAGAGTCAAGGATTCTCGACACCAAAGCGCTGCGCGAGGCGCTATCAGCCTGCGCATCACCGAAACCTTCCCGATGCAGCTCTTCTGCTGGACGACCGGGATCATGGCCGTCCTTTTCCTGCTCGCCTGGTATCTCGAAACCCACTGCATCTTCTACCGGGACGTTCACCACTGAAGACTCAACTCAGCCCCACTCACCCAGCAACTTCCGCACCAGCACAATCTGCCCAACATGATAGGCATTGTGATCAGCGGTGAGCAGCGCCTCCCGCAGAATGGTCTGGCCATCTCCATGCGGAATCCTCGCAAAAAGATCGGTCGACTCATCCGCCACCAGATCACATAACTCCTTCAGATCCTTGTGAAAAGCCGCGATACTCTCGTCCCATGCCGCATCGCTCGGCGGCTCAGGCGTAGCTGGCCAGTAGTCGTCGGGCCACTTCTTCTCTGCATAATTCGGATTCCGGGAAAAATCCAGAATGTCCCACTGCGCAAATCGCAGATGCTCGAGCAACTCCCATGCCGAGTGATCCAGCCACTCCGGCCGGATGCCGCGCTTCTTCGCCGGAAAGTCCTTAATCGCAGCATCGAACGTCGCGTGTGCGTTTCCCTCATTCAGCAAACTAAGCAGATGCTGCCGCAAAAGCGTGTCTTTGGAAGTATCGCTGGACATATCTCTGATCCCTTTTCGTCGTAGATTTTCCGGGCCATTGCCCTAGTTCCTACGATTCAGATGCAGAGAAATCCTGAATGCCGCAACTTATCTACTCGCCAACGCAGCCTCTTCCTCGCGGACCGTAACCTGCCCAGCCAGGCAACGCGCAACCGCCGCAGAAATCGGCTGCCCTACATTCGCCTCGTAGTAGCTGAACGCCGGGCTCGGATTCACCTCGAAGCAATACACCTCATCCTCAGGCGTAATCTTCAGGTCGATCCCCGCAAACTCCAGCCCCAGCGCCGCGGAAAGCCGCAGGCACTTCTCCTTCAGCTCATCGCAAAGCACCACTTCGCGCAACTCCGCAGCTTCGCCCGACTGCCGCGCCGCATAGCGATAATCCGTCGCATCGCTGTCCACCGCAGTCGGAAAGACTTCTCCGCCCACAGTATGCACGCGGACATTCACGCCCTCCACAAATGCCTGGAACTGCGTCGGGCACCACCGAATGAACTCCAGCCGCTGGTCATCGCTGTCGCTCAGCTCCTGCACGATCGAGCGAATCGCACTGATCGACTTATAAATCACCCGGCCATGCTGCGCGCGAAACTCCCTGACCAACTGCGGATCATTCGTGATCAGCGTCTCCGGAACCAGAAACCCATGCTCGCGAATCAACTGCGCCTGGTACGGCTTCGACGAATTGCTTGCCATCGGCGCGCAACGATTGATCACCGTTGCCGGCGCAATCTCCATCCAGCGCACCAGCGTGTCGTGAAAGCTCCGGCAGAAGTTGCGCAGCGACGAACCCTCCGGCTCATCCGCCAACTCCGGCAGCGCACGATCATCCATCAGCCGCGGATAGACACCTGTAAAATCTTCCAGCCTGTATGTGTGTTTCCCAAGGCGCAGCTCCCCGCGCACTTTGCCATCTTCCACTTCAAACCAGATATCGCAGTCCGCAAATTTGCGCTGGTTAAACACCACAAAGTCCGCATCCATCTCCTTGAGACGGTCAATCACCATGCGCAAAGGCGTTTCCGAAGGAATGCCACAGATGAGAATCATGATCGTGCTCCTTTTGCCGAACCTTGTACCAGAATTTGCGCAAGGCTTTGCAACATCGCCACGCCGCCCCGCCTGAGATCCGGCGACGAAACCGCATTCGAGAACTGCCACTCGCCCCGCGAATCTTCACTTAATTCAATCCCCAGCATCTGTGTCCCTGCATCGCTGACAAGCCGCCTGCATGCCTTTGCAACACCCTCCGGAACGGCCGCACCGAATACGTCCTCACGCATCGCGATCACGGAATGCCGTGCAGGCTTTTCGCTAGCAGCAATCTCATCCTGTCGATGATCGTCCCGCGCGCTCTGTCGATACGTCGGCATCTTCAGCCCTGCGCGACCCGCGCGA
>Ga0302319_10022157_pt1 | contig 11412 bp, 11 predicted proteins | sample Bog_T0_2_FD_203319 | JGI IMG/M metagenome (GOLD analysis project Ga0302319, IMG submission 203319) | Peat permafrost microbial communities from Stordalen Mire near Abisko, Sweden - Bog_T0_2 | ecosystem: Environmental > Terrestrial > Soil > Wetlands > Peat | place: Sweden: Abisko, Stordalen Mire...
CGTAAGCGGCTGCTTCCCAAGGGCGTGGAAATCCACTATGCCCGCCACACGCAGGCCTGAGCCATTGACGAATGGGGAGCGGCGATTTGTGATTCTCTCGCGCGCCGTATGATCTTCGCGCGCGCCGCGCGTGCAAATCCCGAATCTCCATGCGCTCCAACCGGCTTCGCTTTCCAAAATCCACGCGCCTGACGCGCGCCGGTGAGTTTTCAAAATTGAAGCGTGAGGGCGTATCGTTTCACGGAAAGCTGATCGTCTTGAGCGTTCTAAAATCCGCTCCTGATTCCGCCACCCGGGTCGGGTTTATCACCTCGCGCCGGGTGGGGGGAGCGGTGCAACGAAATTTGGTGAGACGCCGCTTGCGCGAAATCGTGCGCGCATCGCTCGGGGAAATGTGCGAGGGCGCATGGCTGGTGCTTATCGCGCGGCAGGCGGCCGCTCGCGCCAGTTTCCAGGCTTTGCGGGAGGAGTGGCAAATCCTCGCCAGACACATGTGGATGATTCGCGCGCTGATTCGCTGTTATCAGTGGGTCCTCTCGCCGCTTCTGCTGTGGCTCTGCGGTCCTGGTTCGGGCTGCCGCTTTAAGCCAAGCTGTTCCCGTTATCTTCTCGCGGCTTGCGAGGTCCACGGCGTGATGCGCGGGACCTGGCTGGGCCTCAAACGGCTCGCGCGATGCCAGCCATGGGGCGGATTTGGCTTCGACCCTGTTCCACCGAGCCGCGCGCTTGGGGCGCGGGCGCCTCGAGGTTCCGGAGACCGCGCTCCCAAAGCCGACTCATTTTCAAAATGTTAAATCCTGCCGTAACTCAGAAGCGTGGCGGCATGACCTTCCCACAACGGCAATCTCATCGCTCTTTCCGCCACAGCCCGGACTCTTAATTTTTATGGATCGCAAAGGAATCATCGCCGTCACTCTCGCCATTCTGACCCTTATTGGATGGACTATATGGACCCAGAAGAATATGCGGAAGATAGCCGCTGCCCAAGCCGAGATAGCCAAGGCGAATGCGGCAGCGGCGGACGCCGAAGCAAAGGCCAATCCGCCCGAGACGCCGCCGCCGCCGCAGGCCCCTGGCAAACCGGCTGACGCGGCCGGCGCGCCGCCCGCCGAGCCTGCTTTGCCCGAGAAGATCGAGATCCTGAACGGACCTTCCGTCAATTACGCGTTTTCCAATCTCGGCGGAGGAATCGCCACTGCGACGCTCAAGACGCATGAAGCCGAGCGCGGGACCCGGATGGTGTTGAATGAATTTGGATCGATTCCCATTGGCGCGGTGGTAGAGGTGGCGGGCGAGGGGACGCGCGCTCCATTCTCCGCGGTCATCGATTCCACCAACGGAACGGCCACGTTTGATCGCACGGATGCCCGGCAGGTGCAGCTTACGAAGAAATTCACGATTCCGAAATCGACGGATCTCAACAAGGACTACATCGCCACGCTTGAGGTTACTTTTACCAATCACGGCGCGCAGCCGCTCGCGATCCCCGCCTACTACGTGCATACGGGCTCTGCCGCTCCGGTGCACCAGATGGACCAGTCGCGCTACACAGGCTTCACGTGGGAGGGCGGGAAATTCAAGGACGCCAACTCCTTTTCGGGCGGCTGGTTCAGCGGTCCCGAGCGGCTGGTCTTCACGGCGTCCCAAGAGGGCATCGCCTGGGCCGCGGTCGCCGATCAGTATTTTACTACAATGGTCATCCCGGAGGTCATCGGGCAGGATCCGGCGGCGCAGGTGAAGGGACGCGGAAACTCGGTGTGGGCGAGACGGTTCGTCATCAACGACGCCGAGTGGAAGAGTTCCGGGCGATCCACGGAAGGAAACAGCGCCGCGCGCTGGGCGCTGGACGGCGCGCTCGGGATGCCCGCCCTCACTCTGGAGCCCGGCAAGCCTTTCACCCAGAAATTTCGCATCTATGCCGGCCCGCGCGAATATGGCCGGCTGCGGCTGATGCCTGATGGGGAGGCTGACGTTTTGAACTATGGATGGTTCGCGCCGGTGAGCAAGATGCTGCTGCTTTCCATGAACTGGCTGCACGGGAAGCTCGGCTCTTACGCGGTGGCGATCATCGTCCTGACGCTGCTGATTAAATGCATTCTCTGGCCGATGCAGAACAAGGCCACGCAGTCCATGAAGCGGATGCAATTGCTCACGCCGAAGATGACGGAGCTCAAGGAAAAATATAAGGACGATCCGACCCGGATGAATACCGAGCTCATGAAGCTCTATAAGACTTATGGGGTGAATCCGCTGGGCGGATGCCTCCCGATGTTCATCCAGCTTCCGGTCTTCTGGGGCTTCTACAGCGTGCTGGGCACGGCGGTGGAACTGCGGAATAGCAAGTTCTTTTGGGTGCAGGATCTGTCTCAGCCGGATACGGTTTTCCACCTCCCCGGGCTCGGTTTTCCCGTGAACGTGCTCCCTTTATTCATGGCCGTCACGATGTTTTGGCAGATGCGAATTTCGCCGAAATCCGGCGATCCTTCGCAGCAAAAAATGTTCATGTTCATGCCGTTGATCTTTGTGGCGTTTTGCTATAATTACGCATCTGCGTTGGCGCTTTACTGGACGGTGCAAAACCTGTTTTCTGTGGCGCAGCTCTACGTGACGCGGAATCAGGCTCCGCCTACGCTTCAGAAACTGCCGCCACCGAAGAGAAAATAGCGCGCCACTTTCTTTATGAGCTTGAACCCAAAAGACACCCTGGACACGATGCTGGGTTTGCTCGGCTTTGTCTGCGAGGTCAAGGAGTTCGAGCGCGAGCACGGGCTCACGCTGATGGTTTACACCGCGGAAGCGGACAGGCTCATCGGGCGCAATGGCGCGCTGCTGGAGGACACCCAACTCCTTTTGAATCGCGTCCTTCTCGCCAGGGACAAGCATGCCTCGAAGGTGCAGGTGGATATCGAACATTGGCGGGAGATGAAAGACGACGGCCTCGCTCAACGCGTGCGCCAGATCGCCGAAATCGTGAGGCACAGCGGCCGCCCCTATCATCTGGAGCCGATGAATGCCTACGAGCGGCGCATCGTCCACAACGCGTTCAAGGACGACCCGGAAATCATGACGTGGAGTCCGCCCGATGACGCCAGGTTGAAGCGGATCACTTTGCGCAAGCGGCCGCAGGCGCCGGAGGCGTAGGAGGAATGACGAATGACGTTCGGAGTTCTGCGGGAACGTGTTCGCATGGCGTCCCGAAGCCTTTGCAAGTCCGCGCTCGTGAATTATTACAGATTTTGCCGCCAGATGACGCCCTCTGAATCGTCATTCCCGCTCCTGTCCTTTCCACCAGCACCTCTCCCGATAGGCTCGCTGGTTTCGTCATTTCCCCGGCTCCGCCGGGGTCCGGTCAGCGATTTGGATCCAGCAGATCGTCTTCCGATTTGTGCTGATTCAGCTCAAACCGGCGGAGGGGCACCACGATCTTTTGATTTTCATACTCGAGGACGACTGCCCCATCATTGATTCGCCCCACCCGGACCCGGGTTCGGGCGCCCTTGGGCATGCGAAGAAATTCCCCCTCTGCATAGGAGCGCCCATTGATCAGCGCGAGTGAAGAAGTCGTGCCGCTGCTCAGAAGAATGCTGGTCACTTGGAGACTTTTTATATCGAATGTCTCTTTCACTTCGGGCGCGGTCGCCGCCACTGCAATGGCGACTTGCTTCTGTTTGGACCAGCCCACCGGCCAAAAGGGGACGCGCGCGGCATCGCCGGGACTGTTAAACGTAGAGCGGTTCTTTAGCACGTAAGGCGGCACGTCGGCTGGCGCGACCGTTTCATCTTTTACCGCTACGTCTTTCGCGGGCGCTCTATCTCGCGCCTGGAGGGCTCGGGGCGCGATCAAAAACGCCGCGCAAACAATGCTGTAAAGTGCGTGATTCATTGCTTTACAAGGTTGTTGACGGTGAGGAGGACGTGCTGCGTTTCGACGTCCTCCCGGCCCGCCTCGATCTGCATGTTCGTGATTTCGATGAGAGGTTCCTCGTTTTCGAGGGCGGCGACCGCGCTCGCGAATTGCACAAATCCGACTCTGGGCACATCGATCGCCCATGTCATCTTGCGATATCCCGCGTAACGTTTGTCGATCGATTCGCTATTTAAACGGGTGGTCACTTTATCAATGCCCCGGCGTTTGAAAAAATCCGCAACTCGCGTGGGAAACCAGGCGACCGGCGATCCTGCCGGAATCATCGCATTTACTTGATAAACGGTCATCGCCACGGTTGGCGCTTCCTTTTCCATCTGCTTCGTTTTCTCAATCTGGGATTTCGCTGTGGCTGTGAGCGGCCCGAGGCCCTTAATGCTTTTACCATAGGCATCCTGGCGCGCAACCAGAGGTCCAAGCAGCAGATTGAAGTAGCTATAGACCATCCCGAAGAGGAGCAGGACGCCGAGGACGATTTTCTGGATTTCTTCTTTGCCGAGTTTCATCGTCTTAGGCGGGTGGGGGTCTTTTCCGGCGTCGGATCGGTCACATAGAGCTGCAGAGCGATGGCAAAAGTGGCGGTGGGCACTTGCTTGCCATCCAGCACCACCATCTCGGTTCCATCTTCCAGCGTCCGGAATGTCGAAGTGACCTTCTTGAATTTTGGCTTGAATGTGTCCGCGAGCGCCGTGCGAAGTTGTTCGGCCACTTTGCGTGGATCCGAGCCCGCGGAGAGGCCGTCGATCGAAACGGCGCAGCGTTGGACACCGTCATTGGGAAGATCCGCGCTCAGCCGTATCACCTGGACGTCTCGGGGCACCACGGTCATGATCTTTTCCAGCACAGGCGCCCAATAGAAGCGGCCTTCGATGCGCTGGATGAGATCATCCGTCGCTTTGACCTTCAGCGCGAGATCGTCATCCCGTTTCTTCGAAGTCTTGGCGATCGGCGCCAGTTTGTCGTAATCCGCTTTCTTCTTGTCCAATTCCTCGACGAGAGTGCGCATCTGGAGCAGTTGCAAGAAGTAGTAACCGGCGAATGCGATGGCGATGGCCGCGAGTCCGTAAAACGAGATCTTCAGGGGATCGCGCCGCTTTAACGCCTTTGTCTTCTGGATTTCGTGGAAAAGATTGAGATGCAGGGCCATGGGGCTTAAATGCCTTTCAAAAGTTCCGTCGCCGCTCCGCAGGCGACGTTCAAGTCGAGCTCCTCATGGATCAGGGAAGCCGCCCGGTTGGCTGGCAGCGTGGATTCGCACTTCGCTACAGCGCTCCATGATTCGCAGGGGAGTTCGAGTTCTTCGCCAAGCACCTTCAGCAGGGCCTGGGATTTTGCTGCGCCGCCGGAGACGAAGACCTTCGAAATGGTCTCCTCGTGCCGGTGCTCGAGAAATCCGATGGAGCTTTGGATTTCGCGGACCAGCGCGTTCACGGCCACACGGGTATATTCCACCATGACTTCATCCTCCTGCGCCAGCGCATTGAAAACCAATTCCTGACTTTCGCCGCTCAATCCAGTGAGCGCTTCAATCAGCGCCTTCCCTCCAAAATCGATCGTGCGCACGAGAACCAGTTCACGCTTTACACCCACCATGACGGTGGAATTGACGTGCCCGATTTCGACGAGGAAAAATGCCTGGGTGTTGAACACCGCGGGAAAGGCGAATTCGAATGCGTTCAGGGCGCAGATGGGCGCGAGTTGGAGCGTATCGACGGATGCGGCCTGAGAGGCCAGCGTGTCATAGAGCATGGAAACCTGGGTGCGCGGCAGCCCGCCGACCAGATATCGCTTCCTGTTATTCTTATCGGGCTCGAGACTCGATTCCGAAGTCGGAATGTTATCACAGTCGAGAACGAACTCCTTGCAGTCCTGATTGAGCAGCGCCATCCCGTTCAAGCGCAAAGCCTCGCGCAGGATATTAGGCGGCGTAACGGGCTGTTCGATGATCCGGATGATCGAATCGGGACTCGAGACGGCGACGCCATACGCTTTGGCGGAGCCGCCCATCTTCTTGAGCAGCGTCTTCAATTGTTGCCCGAGGACTTCCGCCGATTCCGGCGGTTCACTCACGGGAAGCGATGCATAGTGGGTCAAGATGTAGCGGTCCCCGCCCTTTCGTTGGATCAGGACGGATTTGAGAGAGTAACGGCCGAGGTCGAGGCCGATGGCCGATGTGGGAGCTTTGGGCATTGCAAATTTGAATCGTAGCAGCCGATGTGCCGAACGGTAGATATTCTCAGAATTTTCCGTCGGAAACAGCTCCGGACTGTGGAGTTCGGTTTCGTTCCCGCGGAGAATCGAGGAGCATTTGTTCGAGCATCATCAGCGCGACTGTCGCGGCGGCCAGAATAATGAGCACCGCAGAGACCAAAAACACGACTCGATTTCGTCCCGGCTCTTTTTTTCGCGCGCGAGCCTCCTCGAGTTGCTTGTCGAGGAGGCGCAATAGTTGTTCTGGCGTCTGAGAGTTGCTTTCGGTTTGTTTCATGGCGTGGAACACAACGCACCGCATCAATGATTGGCGTTACGCCCCAGGAAAAAGCTTATCTCGCGCCGTTTCTCGGATTTCTTCTTGTCTTTGTCCTGGGCGAAGCAGTGGGGCGCCTCGGCGACGGCGAGGCGTTTTGGATGGAGAGCGCTCCGCGTTATTGGGTGTTTCCATTGCAGACGTTGGTCTCCGGAGTCTTGCTGGCGCAGGGCTGGCGGCTCTTGGAATGGCGCGTTCCGCGCCATTGGCTCTCCGCCTTCGCGGTGGGCGCGATCGCCCTCGCGCTTTGGATCGCTCCGCAGGAATGGCTCGGCTTCCCACCCAGAAAGGAAGGATTCGATCCCGAGTTTTTTGGCGCTTCGGGCTGGCCCTACGCTCTGAATCTCGGCGTTCGCTTTTTGCGGCTGGCGATCGTCGTCCCTTTGATCGAGGAAGTTTTTTGGCGCGGTTTTCTCTTGCGTTATCTGATCGACGAACATTTCACGCGGATCCCTTTCGGAACATTTTCCTGGAAATCGTTTGGCATTGTCAGCGTGGCGTTTTGCTTCGAGCACTCGCCCCCGGATTGGCCGGCGGCGCTCGCAACAGGGATTCTCTATAATTTTCTGGCTTGCAGGACGCGCAATTTGGCAGCCTGCGTTTTCGCCCATGCCGTCACCAATCTTCTCCTCGGAATCTACGTGCTCCACACCCGCCAGTGGGGGTTTTGGTAAAGTGCAGGGCGCGGCGCCGGAGAGAAAACGGGCGTGGCTGGGATGGTGGCGGCCGTCTCTTGTTAGTCTCCCCAAAAATCGTCGAATTATGGCCGCGTGGCAAGCAGCATGCTCTCTTAGAATGCACGATGCAAAGCACGTTCAGCCACAAATTCATCATGATGATCGCCGCGGGCTTTGCTGCGGCGTGTCTGTTCTTTGTCTTCCGCCACTTCGTTCAGGAGGCGCTCTATGAATCTTCCAACGCGGGATGGAAGGACAGCCTGCATGGAGGCACCGCGGAACACCCCCGCCAATGATGCGCAGCCGGCGCTCGGCGCCAGCTTGTGAAAATCGGCTTCGCCCAACTCAATACCACCGTGGGCGATCTTCGAGGCAATCAGCGCCTCATTCTCGCCGCTTACCACAATCTCGTGGCGCGGGGGGCCGGACTCGTGCTTACCCCGGAACTCGCCCTGACCGGATACCCGCCGCAGGATCTCCTCTTTAAATCGCGCTTCGTCCCGCTGAACTTCGAGATTCTCGCCGAAATGCATCGGGAAATCGGGGAGACGCCTCTCCTGGTGGGCTGCATCGACCTTAACTCGGGATCAGGTCAGCCCTGCCACAATTCCGCCGCATTGCTCGAGCGTGGCCGTCCGATCCGCAAATTCCACAAATCCCTGCTCCCCACCTACGATGTCTTCGATGAAGACCGCTACTTTGAGCCCGCCCAATCCGTGGCGCCGGTGGAGATCTGCGGCATCCGGTTCGGAGTGACGATATGCGAGGATGTCTGGACGGAGAAATATCTGCCCCGGCGGCTTTACGGCTCCTCGCCGCTGGATGCGCTCGTCGTCCAAGGGGCGCAGGCCATCCTGAATCTGAGCGCTTCGCCCTTCACGATCGGGAAGGCGGCGCGCCGCGCGGAGATGCTGGGCGCGCTGGCGAGCCGGCACCGGCTTCCGATCTTCTATTGCAACGCGGTGGGAGGGAACGATCAGCTCATTTTTGACGGCAATTCGCTCGCCGTGAATTCCGCCGGAGCGTTGAAAGCGCGGCTCGCGCCCTTTGCGGAGGACCTGGCGATTGTCGATTTCGACCTGGATTCCCCGCCGCTCGTGCCGGAGTTTGAATCCGAGCCGGAGGAACTCTTCCGCGCGCTTTCGCTCGGGACGCGCGACTATCTGCATAAATGCGGATTCAAATCCGCGGTGCTGGGCTTAAGCGGAGGAATCGATAGCGCGGTCACCGCATGCATCGCCGCGGATGCGCTTGGACCGGAAAATGTGCTCGGCGTCACGATGCCCACGCAATACAGCTCGGAGGGCAGCATCAGCGATTCGCTCGCTGTCGCCGCTTCGCTCGGCATTCGCTGCCTCACGATTCCGATCCAGCGCAGCTTCGAAACCTTTCGCGAGCAGTTCCGGGATATCTTTGCCGGCTTGCCGGAAGACACCACGGAAGAAAACATGCAACCGCGTCTGCGCGGCATGACGCTCATGGCGCTCTCCAATAAGTTCGGGCATCTGCTCCTGACCACGGGCAACAAGAGCGAACTCGCCGTGGGTTATTGCACGCTCTATGGCGACATGTGCGGCGGCTTGGCGGTGATCAGCGATGTGCCGAAAACGATGGTCTATCGCCTTGCGGCTTGGATCAATCGCGACCGGGATATCATTCCACGCGCGACCATCGAGAAGCCTCCCAGCGCGGAACTGAAGCCGGATCAAAGGGACCAGGATACGCTCCCGCCTTACGACGTGCTGGACGGCATCTTGAATCTGTACGTGGAGGAGCAGCTCAGTGTTTCCGAGATCGTGGCCAGGGGCTTCGATGAAACCACTGCGCGATGGGTGCAGCGGCGCGTCGATCTGAACGAATATAAACGGGCGCAGGCTGTGCCGGGATTGAAGGTCACGAGCCGCGCGTTCGGCGTCGGCCGCAAGATGCCTATCGCGCAACGCTTCGTAGAGTAATCCACCACTTCGCGTATCGTCTTCCCGGATTTTTCCCTTCGCTTATGCCTCACTCCGCGCGCCTTGCCCTGGAAGCGATCATCCGGGATGCCGACCGAATCGTCGGGCGCTGTCTCGTGCGCAGAGGCCGCTACATGATCGGGCAGGACAAGAAGAATGAGATTGTGGTCAACGCGGATTCCGTGTCGGGGCGGCATGCGCGGCTGACGGTAATCAGCGAAACGGAGTTTTTGATCGAAGATCTCGGAAGCGCGAATGGCGTTTCCGTGGACGGCGAATCCGTGGAGAATGAAAGGCAGTTCGGGCTGGACAGCGTGGTGGCGATTGGCGGGGTGACGCTTGAATTTCAACGCGGAGGCGTCCCGGCGTCCGTCTACCTGCACCTGCCGGAAGGCTGTTTGCGCTTCCCGCGGTATCAATTCGGGGACTTGGTCGTCCAGGGCAGCACGAGCGCCATTTATTCCGCCTACGACACGGCGCTCTGCCGGGACGTGGCCATAAAAGTGATGCTTCCCGAAAGCCAGGTGCAAAGCTGGCAGGCGCTGCGATTCATCCGCGAGGCGCAAATCGCCGGCCAGCTCCAGCATCCCGGCATCCTTCCCGTCTATGAGTTCGGGCTGGATGAAGAGAGCCGGCTCCTGTGCGTCACGCGCTTTGTGGAGGGCGAATCTTTCGCCTCCCTTTTGGATTCGGTGGCGGCAGGGCCTCCGCCACAACCGAGCCTGGGCGAATTGATCGGGATCTTTCTGCGAGCCTGCGAGGCCCTGGCTTTCGCTCATTCGCGGGGCGTGGTTCATTGCGCGCTGAACCCAGGAGCAATCACGGTGGGGTGTTTCGGGGAAGTGTTGGTCGGAGGATGGGGTTTTGCCAGGATTCTTCCCGCCGGGGACGAAGCGGCGCCGCTGGTCTGGGCGCCGGACTCCCCAGCGCAGCCGGAACTCACGGGCTACACCGCTCCGGAACAAGCCGAGGGCTCGACCGATGCGATCCATGCGCGCACGGATATTCACGCGCTGGGCGGGATTTTGTACCGCTTGATCACGCTCCGCGACGCCGTCACCGGCGAAACGGAAGAAGAACTGCTGGACCAGGCGCTCAGCCCGCGCCCCGCGCCTGCCACAGCGCTCGCAAACCAGTCTCCGTGCCCTCACTGGCCAGGCGGAAAACTGCCCGAGAGTCTCGCGTCGATCGCCATGAAAGCGCTTAGTGTGGATCGCGAAGAACGCCATCCATCCGTCGAGGATTTGCAAAGGGAAATCACCGTCTGGCATGAAGCCTCTTCGGGTGGTGAGCAGGGCAGGCTGTGGAAGCGCTTCTCCGGAATCCTCGGCCGGCAGTGAGCCGATCAGCCGTCCAGTTCCTCTCGCTTCGGCATGCCTGCCTGGGCGCCGGCACGGGTGACCGAGAGAGAAGCAGCTCGGACAGCGCGAAGGGACGCCTCACGCAAGGGCAATCCGCTCGCAATTCCCACCGCGAGCCACGCGGAAAAACAATCGCCCGCGCCCACGGTATCGATAGCCTTGACCCTGGGTGCTGGAATTCGAGTCACGCCGGCTTCATCGCACAGCAGCGCGCCGCGCGCACCGCGCGTAATCACCACCGATTGGCAGCCTTTCCCGTGCAGCGTTCGCGCTGCCGCTTCGGGATCGCTGCACCCGGAAAGCGCTTCCGCCTCGGACTCGTTGGGGATCAAGGTGTGAACGCTCCGCAACAGCCGCGCGGACAATCGACGGGCTGGCGCCGGATTGAGAAAGAACGGAACGCCGTATCGGCTTGCCAGTGCCGCCGCCGCTTCCACCGGCTCCGCCGGAATCTCAAGCTGACACAAGACCGCATCGCTTTTGGCGATCATCCCTTCCGCCGCCAGCACATCCTCCGCGGAGACGCAGTCATTTGCCGATTTCGCCACGGCAATCAAATTCTCCCGCGCGTGTCCTCCGAGCAGGATCAACGCGATGCCGCTGGACTCACCCGGCCGCTCGCGGAAATGCGTCGTGTCAATGCCCTCGCGGCGCATCCCTGCCTTCGCATCGCGTCCGAAACCGTCGTCGCCGTGCACTCCGACAAACGCCACGCGAGCGCCCGCTCGCACCGCCGCCACTGCCTGATTCGCTCCCTTTCCGCCGGGATGCCTGGCAAATTGGCCGCCAAGTTGCGTCTCACCCGGCCTCGGAAGACGGGCGCATTGCACGACGAGATCGGTATTGGAACTGCCGATCACCACGATTCTGGGCCGGTGTGTGGACTTCATGGTAAACAAAAGGAATTGCGAGGAATCGTGGCCCCTCTCTTCACCATACCTTCGGCTTGTGAGTCTCGCTTTGGTCT
>Ga0302319_10022158_pt1 | contig 11411 bp, 7 predicted proteins | sample Bog_T0_2_FD_203319 | JGI IMG/M metagenome (GOLD analysis project Ga0302319, IMG submission 203319) | Peat permafrost microbial communities from Stordalen Mire near Abisko, Sweden - Bog_T0_2 | ecosystem: Environmental > Terrestrial > Soil > Wetlands > Peat | place: Sweden: Abisko, Stordalen Mire...
CCAGCGCGGCGATATCATTGTCGCTGAGATCGTGGGCCTCGGCCGGCATCGGATTCCAGCCGACGGTCGAGCCGCGACCGCCGAGCCGCAGCGCGCCCAGCTCGTGGCGCAGGTACGTCGCCGACTGCCCGGCAATGTGCGGCGCGCCAATGATTGGGCTGCCCGCGCTTTCATGACAGGTGACGCAGGCTGGAATCGCGCGTTCCCGGATCCCTTCCGTTGCAATCGCCTCGCCGCGCCTGACCAGTGCCGGGTCGGCCTGCGGCGCTGCCGTGGTATGGACTGGCTGACCGGCGTAATAATCGGACAATGCCGCGATCTGCGCGCTCGACAGCTCGGCGGCGATGTTTTGCATGAAGCCGCTCTTGCGCGCGCCGCTTGTATAGGCCTGGAGTGACGCCTTGAGATAACCGGCATCCTGGATCGTCAGATTGGGCGCTTCGCCGCCGGTGACCGCGCCGGAGCCGTCGGCGCCGTGACAGCGCGCGCAGGTCGCCGCCGGGTGCTCGTGAATGCTGCTGTCCGCGAATCCCGTGGCCGGGGCCGCAAACAGGGATTCATGGGGCCATTCGTTATTGCGGTCCAGATTCGCCGGCCGCAAGGTCGGGTCATCGCCCGAACCGGTCGTTGCTGTCGCCGGGCTCTCGGGAAGCGCGGTCAGCTCGCGGTAGGTGTTGGCGTCGAGTTTCGGCAATTGCCGCAGGAATGCGACCATCGACCAGACCTCATCGCCGCGTTCCGCCGTCGGCCAGGACGGCATCGCGCTGTAGCTCACACCGTGCTCGACGATCAGATAGAGCTCCTGGTCGGTGAACTCGCCCACCACCTGGGGCAGATATTGCGGCTTCGGGTTCATCGACAAAGCGGTGACCGATTGTCCGAAGCCCGGGCGGCCGTGGCAATTGGCGCACACCATGTCGAAATGCTGCGCGCCAAGACGCACCCGGCTCGGCGCGGCCAGATCTTCCGGCGGCACCACGCTGGTGGCGCGCGAGGACTCGCTGCGCTTGAAAACAAAATGCAGCAAATGGGCCGTCAGCCAATTGTCCGGCCGATCGGCCGAGACATTGACGCCGCCAGCGACGACAAACACGGCACCGGCCACGCCAAGCACCACCAGGCCGCCGATAATTGCCTTCAACGAGATCGATACCCTTGACCAATCCCGGTCCGGCTTCAGCATCTGCCAAGCGGTCAGAGCTTTCCGGCCCGGTTCTGGCTCGATCATCGCAAAACTCCGATTTGAAGGATGTTCATCGTTGGCGGGGGGCCGATTGACTTGGTTTTTCGAGCAGCTAAACCCTCCGGATAGGGAATTGTTCCCGGGCCAGTGTTCAATTTTGAACTTAAGGACCAAGCCTGCCCAAAGCTGTCGTCCCGCCGCATGTGACGGAGGACGCCGGTCGCAGAGCAACCCCGGGGAGGAAGGAAACAAGGTGTCCGAAGCCGATATTCAATTGCTGTTGACCGCGCTCGGCGGCGTGCTGCTGCTGGTGGCGCTGATTGTCACCCGCATTCGGATGCACCCCTTGCTTGCCTTGCTGGTGGTCGCGCTCGCCGTCGGTCTCAGCGCCGGAATGGATGTCGGCTCGATCGCCGGGGCCACCGTCGCCGGCGCCGGCCGGACCTTGGGTGCGGTCGGAATTGTCATCGCGCTCGGCGCCATGCTCGGCAAGATCCTGGCCGATTCCGGGGTGACCGAAGCCATCGCCGACGCCATCCTGCGCCGATCCTCCGATACGATGCTGCCCTGGGCGATGCTGCTGGCGGCCTTCGTGATCGGCATCCCGATGTTTTTCGAGGTCGGCCTGGTTGTGCTGATTCCGCTGATCTTCAGCGTCGCGCGCAAGCTGGAAAGCAAGGGCACGCTCAAGGGATCGGCCTATGTGCTGATGGGCGTGCCGGTGATCGCCGCGCTGGCCTCGCTGCACGGCATGGTGCCGCCGCATCCCGGTCCGCTGACGGCGATCGCCACCTTGAAAACCAGTGTCGGGCCGACCATGATCTACGGCTTCATTTCGGCGCTGCCGGCGATGGTCCTGGCCGGTCCGCTCTATGCCCGCTTGATCGCGCCGCATCTCGCGGTGCGGCCGGATCAGGCGCTGCTCGACCAGTTCACCGCGCCGACCGCGTCGGCGATCGACGCGTCAGTGGCCAGGCCAAGCGCCCCGGTCGGGGTCGGAATCCTCGCGGTCCTGATGCCGGCGATCCTGATGCTGGCCAATACGCTTGGCGAGACGCTGCTGCCCAGACATTCATTGGGCGCGAAATTCACCGGCTTTCTCGGCGACCCCCTGGTCGCGATGCTGGCCGGCGTGCTGTTCGCATCGATCAGCCTGGTCTATCTGCGCGGCGGCAGCACCGAAAAGCTGCGGGAGGCCTTGAGCGCCAGCCTGAAGCCGATCGCGGGCATCCTTTTGATCATCGCCGGTGGCGGCGCGTTCCAGGAGATCCTGGTCAAGGCCAAGGTCGGCGACGCCATCGTGCATCTCACCCAGCATTTCCTGCTGCCGCCATTGCCGCTCGGCTGGCTGATCGCCATGCTGCTGTCGGTTTCCACGGGGTCGGCCACCGTCGGCATCGTCGGCGCCGCCGGATTGCTGGCGCCGCTTTCGGCCGCCGATCCATCGCTCAATGTGCCGCTGCTGGCGCTCTCGATCGGCTCTGGATCGCTGTTCTTCAACTACGCCAACCATGCCGGCTTCTGGCTGGTCAAGGAATCCTTCGGGATGACGATGGGCGAGGCGACCCTGACCATTTCCGTGATTCAGTCCATCGTCGCAGTGGTCGGCCTTGGCATGGTGCTGCTGCTGAACCTGTTTCCCGCCTTGTCGTGACGCACGCCTTCATGGGCAGACGCAGACAGGTTGCAGGTCGTACGCCGCACACCTCTCCCCGCTTGCGGCCGCAAGTGGGGAGAGGTTGCAAACTCGCGCCTCGCTTCGTTTGCGGGGGAGGGCTGGGGCTGAGCTCCAATCGAACCGACAGGATGAGGTCCGGGGTTGCACGCCTTAAAGTCGGATTTCCGACTTCGTGCCGTAGTTGTGCGTCGGTCAAAGTTAACGCGCAGGTAAGGCCTGCGCCATTAATTTCATACCGCAGGCTCAATTAGCACGCTCGTGTGACCGACGACTCCAACGCCGCTGACCCAGCGTCATTCCAACAACCCACGAAAAACGCGCCGACCGAAAACCCAACCCAGATCCGATCGCGGCATTTGCTGGCGATGGTCAATTTCTGTTTCCCAAGGAGAGAATGACATGACGTTAGCGAAACGGGCCGACGTCGCACCGGGACGGCGCGACGAGCACAGGCAGGCTGCGGCGGGCATTGATCGCGACACCAACCAGGCCAATGTCCAGCGCAAGCGCGCCCGCACCTTCGCGCGCCAGCAGAAGGTTGCCGAGCGAGTCGCCGCCGCCACGGCGGAAATGGCCTCGGGCATCAGCGAATCAGCGTCGGCGGCCGAACAGCTGCGAAAATCGATGGAGCAGATTGCGACTGGCGCGGAAGAAGCATCCGGCGCAGCGCAGCAATCCTTGTCGACCGTCGCCAATATCGCCGCGGGCGTTTCGCAGTCCAAGGAAAAGGCCGAACTGTCCCGGCAGAAATCGGAGACGCTACGGGCCCTGCTGGTCGAGATCAATGCCCAGATCGCGGCCACGGTGGCCAATATCAGCACCGGCGCCGATCGTCAGATGGCTTCTGTGCAAATGGTATCGGAGCTGGAGAAGCAGGCGGCCAGCATTGGCGAGATCGTCAAGGCGGTGGCGCGGATCGCCGACCAGACCAATCTGCTCGCACTGAACGCGGCGATCGAAGCGGCCCGAGCGGGTCAGCATGGCAAGGGATTCGCCGTTGTCGCCGATGAAGTCCGGGCGCTGGCCGAGATCTCGGAAAAGAGCGCCAGCGACATCCAGGGCCTGGTGGCCCAGATCCAGGGCGAGGTGAAGAGCATCGCCGAGGGCATCAACGATGCCGCCGAGGCCGCCCGCAGCGAAGTCGAGAAGGGCAAGGTCGTCACCACGCAGCTGGAAAAAGCCCGCAACGACATGGTCGGGATTGTGGCTGGCAGCACCGAGATTGCGAGTGCCGCACTGCAATCGGAGCAGGCCACCAAGGAAGCCCAGAAGGCGTCGGAACAGATCGCTGCTGCCGCGGCCGAGCAGTCGGCGGCGTGCGAAGAGGTACTGAAGACCGTCGATCAGCAAACCCAGGCGCTGGACCAGAGCCAGACCGCGTCCGAGGAACTGTCGACCATTGCCGACGAGCTCAAGAACAGCACCAACATCTCGAAAAGCGCCGAGGAACTGGCTTCGGCGGCCGAGCAGCTATCCTCCGCGGTTCAGGAAATCAGCGGCGCGGCGACTGAGATCATGACGGCGATCGAGCAGATCAACAAGGGCGCGCAACAGTCCGCCGCGGCCGCGCAGCAGTCGAGCGCGGGCAACGCCCAGATCGAAAAAGGCGCGGAGCTGGCGCAGCAGCGCGCCAAGGCCGGGCTGGAAGCGGTTCGCTCGATTAACGAGCTTGTAAAAACCAGCCGTGCCGCGGTGGATGATCTGATCTCCGGCGTCACCCAGGGGCTTCGGGAAACCCACAAGAGCAGCGGTCTGGTCACTGCGCTCGAGCAGGTCAGCCGCCGGATTGACAAGATTGTCGATGCCATCACCACGGTTTCGATCCAGACCAACATGCTGGCGGTCAGCGGCTCGATCGAAGCGGCGCGGGCCGGCGAGTTCGGCAAGGGTTTCATGGTGGTCTCCACCGATATCCGCAATCTGGCGCGCGAGTCGGCCGAGAATGCCGACCGGATCAAGGACGTCGTCAAGGCGACCCAGGACCAGATCGTCATTGTCCGCCGTGATCTCGAGCAGATCGCCGCGGCGACCGAAGCCGAAGTGCAAAAGAACCGGTTGATTACCGCCAATCTTGTCACGGTCGAACAGGACATGGCGCTGGTTCTGAGCGGCAACGAGGAGATCCTGAAGGGCGCCGACATTGTTCTGACCGCGGTTCAGGAAGCCCAGAAGGGAACGCAGCAGGTCGCCGCGGCCGCCGAACAGGCCGCCAGAGGCGCGGCCGAGGGCGCCACCGCCGCCAAGCAGCAGGCGCGCGGCGCCGAGGAATTGGCGGCCGCGGTCGAGGAGATCGCTTCGCTGGCCGACGAACTGCAAAACTCGAACGATTGATCGGAAGGTTGAACCCGTGGAAATGGAAATGGATCTTGCCGAAGCGCCTCCGCTTGCGCCGGCGGTGGAACACTCCGGCCATACCCCGCCGATCGCAGAAGCGCTCGGCCAAAACCGGCAATATGTGACCTTTCACATCGACGACGGCATCTTCGCGGTGCCGTTGGCGGAGGTGCAAGAGATCATCCGGATGCCTGACATCGTCCAGGTGCCGCTCAGCCATAGGTCGCTCGAAGGGCTCGCCAATCTGCGCGGCACCGTGATGTCGGTGACCAGCCTGCGGCGGATATTTCGCTACCCGGATCGCCCGAATAATGATGCGACGCGGGTGGTCGTGATCAATCAGGGCATTCCGGTGGGGCTCGTTGTCGACCGCATGTCGGCGGTGCTCACCGCGGAGCCGGATCAGATCGAAAGCGTCAGCTCGATCGAGGCCACCATCAATACCGATTTGTTGCGCGGCATGATCAAGACCACCGACGGGCGCGGCATGATCATGATTCTCGATCCAATCCGCCTGGTCGAGCAGGAGTTCGGCGCAGGCCGCGGTCGCTCGGAAAAGTCCGGCCATGCCGAGACCGATTCGGCGACCGAACCGGCGGCGCAGGCGATCGACGAAATGCAGCTCGTCAGTTTCGAAGTGGCCGGGCAGGAATATGGCCTGGTGATCGAGAACGTCCAGGAAATCGTGCAGGTCCCCGAATGCATCAACCGGGTGCCCAGGACCGATTCCCATGTTCTGGGCGTGGTGACCCTGCGCAACCGGCTGCTTCCACTGGTCAGCCTCCGAGAAATGTTCGGTCTGCCTGCGGCACCCCTCGAAGAGCGCAACAAGATCGTCGTGGTGCCGCTTCCCGACCATACCTCGGTCGGCATCGTCATGGACTCGGTCAAGGAAGTTCTCACGGTCAACCGCAGCATGCTGGATCCCGTGCCGAGCATGCTGCGCGGCGGCAGGGCGCAAAGCGAAATCCAGGGCATCTGCCGCTTGAACGGCGGCAAGCGCCTGGTTTCGGTGTTGTCGGCGGAGGCGCTGTTCGAGCACGAGACCGTGCGCCATGCCGCGGCGTCGGCCGGCAATGAAACTGGGATGGAGGACGCGATGGATACGACTGTTGGCGGCGGCGCCGGGATCTTTGCGGACGAAGAGCAATTCGTGATTTTCCGGCTCGCCAACGAGGAATATGGCGCGCCGATCGGATCGGTCCAGGAGATCGTGCGGGTACCAGATCAACTGACCTGCCTGCCGAAGGCGCCGGCTTTCATCAAGGGTGTCGTCAATCTGCGTGGCGCGGTGCTGCCGGTGGTCGATCAGCGCACGCGGTTTGACCTGGAAGATATCGAACGCAATGACCGGCAGCGGATCATGGTGTTCACGATCGATGGCGTGCGAACCGGCTTCATCGTCGATTCGGTTTCCGAGGTGCTGAAGATCCCTCACAGCGCCATCGGGCCAACGCCCAAACTGTCGGATCGGCAGGAGCGCATCATTTCGCGCGTCGCCAATCTGGAACGGCAGAAGCGGATGGTGCTGTTGATTGATGTCGATCATCTGCTGGAGCCCAATGAAATTAACAGCCTTGCCAACGCCGCGGCCTAGCCCGCAACGCCTTGCGACGGATGAAGAGGGTCCCGCGACATGATCAAGCTGCTGATCGCCGACGACTCCGCTCTGATGCGCAAATGTCTGGGTGATATCTTCAAGGCCCAGGGCGATTTCGAGGTCAGCTTTGCCCGCAACGGCGCGGAAGCCTTGTCGCTGGCGAAGTCGCTGGCGCCCGACGTCATCACCCTTGACGTCAACATGCCAGAACTCGACGGCATCACCTGCCTGAGCCGCATCATGGTGGAGTGCCCGAAGCCGGTCGTTATGGTCTCCTCGCTCACCAGCGACGGCGCCGAGGTTACGCTGCAGGCCCTGAGCCTCGGCGCCGTTGATTTCATCGCCAAGCCGGACGGCACGGTTTCGCTGCATATTGACAAGATCAAGGTCCCGCTGGTCGACAAGGTTCGCAGTGCCGCGAAAGCGAAGCTGCGCAATAGCCGTGGCCTGCTCGAGCGCGTTCGTCACCGCGCCGAGTCCGGCGGCGAGCGGCGGCGAACGCTCGATGTGCGGCGCCCGGCCATTATCGAACAGAGCACGGCGGCGGGGTCCGCGCCTGCCATCCCGGGGATCGTACTGATCGGCGTATCCACCGGCGGTCCCGGCGCCATCGAAACCATGCTGCCATGCCTTCCCCGTAATTTTCCTTGGCCGATCATCATCGCGCAGCACATGCCGCAGAGCTTCACCGGGGTGTTCGCCCGGCGGATCAACGATCTTTCGCACCTTGAGGTAATCGAGGTGCAGCGGCCCGTCGCGCTGCGTGCGGGAATGGCCTATATCGGGCGCGGCGACGCCGACATTTGCGTCGCCAATCGTGGCGGCAGCCTGAGCGTCATCCCGATGCCGTCCTCGCCGCAGCACATCTGGCATCCAAGTGTCGAGCGCCTGGTCACGAGCGCGCTAGGTCACGTCGCTCCAGATCAACTGCTCGGCGTCATGCTCACGGGCATGGGCGATGACGGCGCGGCAGCGATGGCGGAATTGCGCAGCCGGGGCGGCCGAACCATCGCCGAATCGGAGGACTCCGCGGTGGTGTGGGGAATGCCCGGCGAACTGGTGAAGCGCAAGGGGGCCTCGATCGTGCTGCCGATTGAGCGGATTGCGGATCAACTCCGGCGATGGACCAACTGACATGCCCTTAATCAGATCTTCCGCCGATGCGACCGCCCCCGATGAGCTCGCGCAGCGCCGCGCCCAGCCGCCTGAAAGCGAGATCGATCGCAGACGACGTGCTGCCCGTGCCCTCGGCCACGATCCTGCCGCCCTGGCCAGCATTGGCACGCTGCTCGAATCCGAACCGGAGCCGCGCGTCCGCGATGCGCTGTTCGGCAGCATGGTCGATATCGGCGGAACGGCGGCGGCCGAACTGCTGGCGCGGTTGCTGCGAAGCGAGGACGCCGGGCTGCGCGGCGGCGCCATCGAATCATTGAAACGTCTCGGCGCCGACGCGGTCATCGTGCTCGACGGGCTGCTCAGCGATCCCGACACGGACGTTCGCATTCTTGTCGTCGAGGTGACGCGGGCGTGGCCGCGCGAACGCGCGGCGCCGCGGCTGCGGCGTGTTTTTGAGCGCGAGCCGCATGTCAATGTCTGCGCCGCGGCGGTCGATGTGGCGACCGAAGTCGGCACCGAGGACCTGCTGCCGGCGCTTGGCGCGCTGCGCGCCCGGTTCGCGAACGAGCCCTTTCTCGGGTTCGCCATCGACGTGGCCTGCGAGCGCATTCGTGGCACAGGTTGCGAATGATGGCCTTCCCGGTGCAAAGCCCGACGCCGTCGATCGCCATCAGCGAACAGCAATATCAGAAATTCTGCGAGTTTTTCTATCGCCGGACCGGTATCGCATTTGGCGATAACAAGCGGTATTTCGTCGACAAGCGGCTGATCGACCGGATTCATAAGACCGGCGCTTCCAGCATGGAGGACTATTTCGATCGTTTGAGACGGCGCGATTCCACGGCCGAAATCGAGGCCCTGACCAATCTGCTGACCATCAACGAAACCTATTTCTACCGGGAGGATCACCAGCTCGATTGTCTGGTCAACGGGGTTCTTCCCGAGCTGACCGCCGGACGCCGCAAGGGCGACCGGATCCGAATCTGGTCGATGCCGTGCTCGACCGGAGAGGAGCCCTATTCGATCGCCCTCTATCTGCTCGAGAACTGGCCACAGGTCGACAATTTCGACATCGAGATCATGGCCTCCGACATCGATACCAATGTGCTGCGCGCGGCGGAAGACGGCTACTACGAGCCACGCTCGCTGCATCGGCTTTCGCCGGAGCTGGTGCGGCGATATTTCGTGACCGCCGGGGTCGGACGGTTCAGGCTGCTCGACGCCATCCGCCAATCGGTTCGGTTCACCAAGGTGAATGCCAGCGACGCGGCGCAGATGGCAGGTTTCGCCTATGTCGACGTCATCTTCTGCCGCAACATGTTGATCTATTTTGACGACGTTTCGCGCCGTCAGGTTGTTGAATCATTCTACGAGAGCCTCAGCCCGGGAGGCTTTATCTGCCTCGGACATTCGGAGTCGATGAGCCGGATCTCATCCTTGTTCGCAGTCAGGAAATTTCCGCAGGCCATTGTCTATCAGAAAAGCGGGGGAAACCGATGAACATGCATGTAGTCGGTCCGGAGACGACGAAGTCCGGTAATCCGGTGGCGCAGATTCTCGTCGTCGACGACGCGACCGTCGTGCGGCTTTATTACCGGCAGATTCTCGAACGCGAAGGCTATGGCGTGGAGGAGGCCATCAATGGCATCGAAGGCCTCGAAAAGGCCATGCAGACATCGTTCGATCTCTGTATCGTCGATGTCAACATGCCGCTGATGGATGGCTATGCCTTCCTGCACGCGCTGCGGCGGCAGCAGCAGGCCACGCAGGCGCTGCCGGCGCTGATGACCACGAGCGAGGCCGGACCGGAGGACCATCGAACCGCGCTCAAGGCCGGCGCCAACGCCTATCTGGTCAAGCCGGTCGCCCAGAACCAGCTCGCACTTTATGTCGCCGCGATGCTCGGAAGGACCCCGGCATGAACGAGCTGCTGATCCAATTCATCGCCGAGGCGCGCGACCTCATCCAGGAGGCCGGGGAAGATCTGCTGGCGCTGGAGCGTACGCCGGACAATGACGACGCGGTCAATCGGCTGTTTCGTTCGGTCCATACGCTCAAGGGATCGTCGGGCCTGTTCGACGTACCGCCGCTGACCCAGACGCTGCACGCGGCTGAGGACATCTTCCAGGCGGTGCGCGATCATACGCTGCCGCTGACCCCCGACATCGTCGATGTCGCATTGAAGATGCTCGATCAGGTCGGCCAGTGGATTGGCCACCTCGACCGGCAGGAAACGCTTCCGGCCGATGCCGCGCCGATCGCCAGGCAGTTAATCGCCGAGTTGCGCGGTCGGTTCCAGCGCAAGCCGGTCGACGCGCTGGTTAACCCCTTCGATGCCAAGACAGGCGCCTCGGGCCAGGCGGTCGAGCTGCACCGCTGGTTTGGCCAGGGCGCGATCGCGGAGGCGGTCAAGGCGGCGCGCCAGGAGCCGATCAATCTGGTGTCCTATGTGCCGGAGGAAGGTTGCTTCTTCAAAGGCGAAGACCCGCTGCATTTGGCGTTGCAGATCCCGCAAATGCAGGCGTTCGGCATTGAAGAACGGCTACCATGGCCGGCGCTGCGGGACCTCAATCCCTTTGCCTGTAATGTCGGCTTCCATGCGCTGTCAACGGCGGATCGGCCGGAGCTTGAGACCCTGTTCCGCTACGTTCCGTCCCAGGTGACGATTACCGAGCTCGCCGCTTCGGAGCTCAGCGAATCCGCACCCAAGGTCGGGCCCGCTAATAGCCTTCCGGCGGTCGTGGACGCGCTGCTGCGCGAGCAGATTGATCTGCTGGAACTGGATGCGCCGATTGACGAATTCGCCGGCCGCCTGTTGTCGGCGGCGCGGGTTGCCGGCAGTGCGCTGCGCTTTGCCGGAGATCCGGAAGCCGCCGGGAAGCTCGATGCGGCGAAGGCTGAGGCGCTGGCCGCCGGGAAAACCGCGCCGCTGCGTAGCGCGATCGCAGATTGGCTGCAACCATTGGCGGAGTCGGCCAGCATTGTGCCTGAGCAGGCCGCATCGAGGCAGGCCGGTCCGGCCGCCGCCGGCGAGGTTGCCGAACGCGGGTCGTCGCGGACGCTGCGGGTCGATCAGAGCAAGATCGATGCCCTGATCAACCTGATCGGCGAACTGGTGGTTGCCAAGAACAGCCTGCCATTCCTGGCGCGACGGGCCGAACAGCAGTTTGGTTCGCGCGAACTGGGCCACGAGATCAAGGACCAATACGGCGTCATCGATCGCATCGCCGGCGAACTGCAGGGCGCGGTGATGGCGATCCGCATGATGCCGGTCGGCCAGGTATTTCAGCGCTTTCCCCGGCTGGTGCGCGACCTGGCGCGCAAGCTCGGCAAGCAGGTCGATCTCGTCATCGAAGGCGAGGATACCGAGGCCGACAAGAACGTCATCGAAAGCCTGTTCGATCCGTTGCTGCACATGGTCCGCAACAGCCTCGACCACGGCGTCGAATCGCCGGAAGCGCGGGTCGCGTGCGGCAAGCTGGCCACGGCGCAAGTCAAGC
>Ga0302319_10022159_pt1 | contig 11411 bp, 8 predicted proteins | sample Bog_T0_2_FD_203319 | JGI IMG/M metagenome (GOLD analysis project Ga0302319, IMG submission 203319) | Peat permafrost microbial communities from Stordalen Mire near Abisko, Sweden - Bog_T0_2 | ecosystem: Environmental > Terrestrial > Soil > Wetlands > Peat | place: Sweden: Abisko, Stordalen Mire...
TGACGCCTCCGGAGAGCCGCGAGAAGCGCGCCCAGTTTGTGCCGAACTCGAACTCCATGGGAATGCCGGTGACGACGCCAAACACGAAGTTGATCCCGAAGATGTGGCCCCAGAAGCGCGCGGCTCTGTCCCACTGCTCGCTGCCGGTTTTGAGCGCGACCGACTTGAGCACCACGATGAGCAGGGCGAGACCCATGGTGAGCTGGGGAAAGAGATAGTGGAAGGTGATGGTGAAAGCAAAATGCAGCCGGTGGATTAACTCGGCGGTCATCGAGGTTCTCCTGATGCTGGCCACTCCGCCTCAGTGGGAAAGGCCGTAGCAATCTTACTTCGACGGAAGGCTACGGGACGGGGTTTGCTTGCACGAACAGCAACGACAAGCGTCTTCGCACTGGCAATTTAATTGAGCACGATTCCAAGATTGCTGTCCTGGCTTGGGGCCAGTATACGCCTACTCTCGGCGCGCCAACTGTCGTTGATTCCAAATGGGACGATCAACTTCACACTCCGCCGGGCGGCCAAGGACTCTGAAAATAGACTTCCCAGCGAATGAATCTGCCGAGCAACTCTTAGAAAAGTCGCTGGGACAAAAGCCGGCCGGCTGTTGGAGTCGGAGGCGGAGCACCCTAATCGCGATTGTGCTAAATGGTACTGCATGGCGTCCATCTTGATGTCATCATTCATGGATATCGGTTAGAAAGCCCACAAGCATGAGTGTCGGCGTGATGACCGCTGCATGGCCTTGTGGAGAGTGGCTCAGATGATCGCCAAATCGCATTCGGCAACCCCTGAAAGAGAAACGGCGCGATGGTTCCAAATTGCGCAGTATGTGTTTATAGCTGCCTTGACGGTGGTCCTTTATTTCGTTGGGCTAAGCATGATACATAGCCGCTTTCATCAAGGCGGCCAATTGGATCGCCACGGTCACATCAGTCGGTAGCGCCACACAAGAGAGTATCGTTTCGGCTATCTGGGTGCGGATCCGCGAGGGTATCCGGGGAGCAGCCTGGCGCGTACTGGCGGTGCTCATGTGTCCAGAACAGCACAGCCATTTTTGTGACGACAACGGAGAATAAGCAGTTGGCCGCTTTGATGATTCGTCGAGGAAACCGTCTTGCCTGACCCTCGTGCTTTTGCTTCCGTACTCACGAAGTCTCCCATGCCCATTGACTTCAGCTCATCATCCCATCTGGCCTTGGAGATGACGGCTGACCGAGGCAGCGGGAAAGGTGGCTATCGGTGAGTGCAGCGAGTATTGTCTCCCCCGCATCATCCAGTCCGGCCGTAAAGCCGGCTCAGGAGATTGCCATAAAGGGGCTCACGAGCGATGAAGCTCGCACCCGCCTTAAGAGGGACGGGGCCAACGCCATGCCGGATACATCGGCTCATCCACTTCGCAACGCAATGGCCAAGTTCTGGGCTCCCGTTCCGTGGTTGCTCGAAGCTTCCATCCTGCTTGAGCTTGTGTTGCACAAATACTACGAAGCTGCAATCATCGCGGCCTTGCTGGTGTTCAATGCGGCGCTGGCCTATTTTCAGGAGGGTCGCGCCCAGGCGACTCTAGCGGCATTGAAGTCGCGTCTCGCACTGAATGCCTCAGTAGAACGCGATGGCGGATGGAAAACGATACCGGCCGCCGAGCTGGTGTGTGGCGATGTGGTGAAGCTATCGCTTGGCGAAGTGGTTGCGGCCGATGTGCATTTGACCGGAGGATCGGTTGAGCTGGACCAGTCGATGCTTACAGGAGAATCGCTTCCCATAGAAGCCGGCGCGGGTGCGGACACCTATGCCGGCGCGCTTGTGAGGCGCGGCGAAGCAACAGGCCAAGTGACGGCAACCGGCGCCCGCACCAAGTTCGGCCGAACTGCGGAGCTGGTTCGCACCGCGCATGTGGTGAGCACGCAGCAAAAGGCAGTGCTCAAGATTGTGCGCAACCTTGCGATCTTCAACGGTGTCGTCATTCTCGCCATGGTTGCATTTGCCTATACTCATGCGATGCCGTGGAGCGAGATCGTTCCCCTCCTTCTCACGTCGATACTTGCAGCCATCCCCGTGGCATTGCCTGCGACATTCACTCTTGCCGCAGCGATTGGAGCTCGTTCTCTGGCGAAGCTTGGCGTGTTGCCAACAAGGCTCTCGGCAGTCGATGAGGCAGCGTCGATCGATGTCTTGTGTTCGGATAAAACCGGAACACTGACCCTCAATGCGCTTTCAGTAACCAGTGTTCGTCCATTGCCCGGGTTCGACGAAGCCCAGGTTCTCGGGATGGCGGCTATGGCAAGCTCCGACGGCGGACAGGACGCTGTCGATGCAGCGATTCGTTCCGCAGCCTCAAAAAAGCCGGCGCAGGACCTTCCAAAGCTGGTGACATTTGTTCCGTTCGATCCAGCGAAAAAGACATCGGAGGCGACAGCGACGGATGCGAAGGGAGCTGCACAGCGCATCATCAAAGGCGCCTATGCAGCCGTTGTTGCGCTCACAGCCCCGTCACCCGGCGCGGCGGCAATAACTGACGAGCTTGAGAAGCAAGGCTACCGGGTTCTGGCTGTAGCAGCGGGGCCAACGGCCTCCGTTCAGCTTATCGGCATGATCGCCCTCAGCGATCCGCCGCGATCTGACTCGGGTTCGCTGATCTCGGAGTTGCATACCCTGGGTGTGGTTACGGTGATGGTGACTGGAGATGCCCCGTCCACGGCGGCAATCGTGGCTCATGATGTTGGGTTGACTGGACCCGTTTGCCCGCCCGGAAAGATTCCCGAGGGCGTCAAGCCGGAGGACTTCGCGGTATTCGCGAGCATTCTTCCGGAAGGCAAGTACGACCTCGTCAAAGCCTTCCAAAAGAACGGGCATACCGTCGGGATGTGTGGGGATGGCGCGAATGACGCCCCCGCGCTTCGTCAGGCACAGATCGGCATAGCCGTCTCGACCGCAACCGATGTTGCGAAATCCGCGGCCGGTGTTGTATTGACCGAGGCCGGCCTGGGCGGCATAGTGGCTGCGGTAAAAGAGGGACGGGTCACGTTTCAGCGTATCCTCACCTACACCCTGAATTCGGTGATGAAAAAGATCCTGCAGGTGCTGCTGCTCGCTGTTGGCCTGCTCATGACCGGGCACGCGGTGCTGACACCCATGCTGATGGTCATCGTGATGATCACCGGAGACTTTCTCGCCATGTCGCTGACAACAGACAGGGTGCGACCGTCCGAGACGCCGAATTCGTGGCACATCGGCCGCATTACAACCGCCGGCATCCTTCTGGGGGTCTGTTTCCTTGCCTTCGCCACGGCGGTTCTCGCTGTGGGCAAATTCGAGTTGCACCTGGGCATCGAGGCGCTCCAGACACTCTCCGTGGTTGCGATTGTGTTTGGCAGCCAGGCCACCACGTATGTGATTCGCGGGCGCCAGCACTTGTGGGGATTGCGCCCCAGCGTCTGGCTGGTGCTCTCTTCCGTGGCCGACGTTCTTATCATTGCAACGCTCGCGTTATTGGGAATCGCAATGGCGCCGTTGCCCATTGCAATCATTGCCGGCGAGTTTGGCGCCGCGATCGTATTCGGCGTAATCATGGACCTGGTCAAGATCCCTGTCTTCGCCCGTCTCCGTATCTCCTAAAACCCGTGGCTAAGTGATTGCAAAGGCGAGGCAGATGAGAATCGATTCGAAGCTCTATCACGTTCCACCGGGCGCAAAGGTCAACCTCAGCAAGTGGCCAACGATAGTCGACCTGTATTCAAAGTCGAAGAAGGAGTACAAAGAGCTTCTCGGCGAACACATGGAGAAGCTGAGCTCGCTGCGACAATTAAATTATGCATCGAACCAGTATGCACTCCTGCTGATCTTTCAAGGAATGGATGGAGCCGGCAAGGATGGCGCCATCCGGCAAGTCATGTCCGGAGTCAATCCGGAAGGTTGCGAGGCATTCAGCTTCAAGCAGCCGAGCGCCGAGGAGCTAGAGCACGATCTTCTGCGGCGCACGACGTGCCGCCTTCCCGAGCGCGGCCGGATCGGAATCTTCAACCGTTTCTATTATGAGGAAGTCCTGGTTGTTCGCGTTCATCCGGATATTCTTCGCGGCCAGGGACTTCCGGAAGAGCTGCGCGACGAGAAGGACATCGTCTTGCAAATTGTTCTGGATGCCCTCGCTGCGCTCAAGCTGGCGTATCCCAGGGCCACCGCAAAAAGGCGTCTGGAACTGCAGGCGATCAAGAAGCAGTTGGCGAAATGATTTCACGATTCGATCGCTGACGGATCTCAACAGTCCAATGTCTCAAAGCTGCCACCGCGCATCTAATCGGTTGCGGAGAAATGGAAAGGAATCGTCATATGGCTACGACCAGGGAACTTCCAGTCAACGCCGATATTGACCAGGGTACAACCACAACACCGTTTGACATGGTTGTGCTGAATGAGATGAGCCGCTTTCACCTTGCGCTGGATGCGTTGAAGCACATCCCCCGGCTTCGCGTGCAGGCTGGGGATGCAATCAAGTTATTCGGCAAAAAGCTGAACGAACATCACGACTACATTCGCCAATACCTGGAGGATATGCCCGAGATCAGAAACTGGCATTGGACGGCGGGCTTCAGCGATTCCAAAGCTCCCGCTCAGCTGGCCAAAGGACATCCGCAGAAGGCCATGTTCACCGACAGCTAAGCTGCAAGCTGTGAAGGTGGAAACAGGGCATGGCGATCGTTGCCAGGCTCTCACGAAAGGGGTCTCAGCTTTGCCGGATGCTTCCAGGACAATCATTCGCAGGGTGACTCAACAACATCGATTCAAATTACAGAGCGGAAGGAAACGGAGCCAGAGAAATGAACCTGCAAACGCTGAGAGACACAGTAACATCTCTATTCGCTGACAACAAGGGCCTGCTTGCGATGGATGAAAGCACAGGGACCTGCAATAAGCGCTTTGCTCAATGTGGAATCCCTCAAACAGTGGAGGCGCGACGGGCCTATCGCGAGTTGATTGTGACTACCCCTGGGCTGAGCCAGAGCATTGGAGGCGCGATTCTGTATGACGAGACGATCCGGCAACAGACACAGGATGGCGTTCCCTTTGTCAAAGTTCTCGCCGAAGCGGGGATCATTCCTGGAATCAAAGTGGACATGGGCGCCAAGGAATTAGCAGGGCGCCCCGGTGAAAAAGTGACGGAAGGTCTGGACGGTTTGCGCGACCGTCTGTCTGAATATTCCGGGCTCGGCGCGCGCTTCGCCAAATGGCGCGCGGTCATCACCATCGGTGAGCAGATTCCCAGCCGGGGTTGCATCGAAGCCAATGCACAGGCACTGGCTCGCTACGCCGCGCTATGTCAGGAAGCCGGACTGGTTCCTGTGGTTGAGCCGGAGGTTCTGATGGAGGGCAACCATTCGCTTGAGCGGTGCGGCAAGGTCACTGAGGAAGTTCTGCAAGAAGTGTTCTGCCAACTCTATACACAGCGAGTGGCGCTTGAGGGAATGGTTCTGAAGCCGAACATGGTTCTTCCGGGATCGGACTACCCGAAACAAGAATCCGTGGAAGAGGTTGCCGACGCAACAATGAATTGTCTCTTGCGGGCCGTCCCCGCCGCGGTTCCGGCGATCGCGTTCTTGTCTGGCGGCCAATCGGGGGAGTTGGCCTCTGCGCGTTTGAACGCGATGCATGTGAGATTCAAATCGCGACTGCCATGGGCGCTGGCATTTTCGTTTGCTCGCGCTATCCAGCAGCCGGCCATGGAGCTTTGGGGCGGATTGGAAGCCAATGTGTCGATAGCGCAACGGGCTTTGTATGACCGTGCACGCGGCAACCAGGCCGCCTGCCGCGGTGAATACCCGGCGGAAATCGAAAGGACTTGACCGGCAACATACACATGACACCGGCAATCGCGGAGGGCTGTTGAAAGCGCCATCGAACAGGCAGAAGTGACCGCTGGAGTCGGTCCAGCTCAACGCGCCTTCTCTGCCTTCGGGGATGTTTCCGGCTTCATGCCTGGGCTTATCTCCGTCGTAGCAGCGCAGCTCGTAGTAGCCTTATGTGTGCTTTGCTTTCTGACCGCGACGACGACCGAATGCCAGCGCGTTGCGACGGCAAGCAGGCCAACGCAGTATTATCGAATCCGCCGAACAAACGAGCGAATAGAGCCAACTGAATCCTGTCGGCGTCTATCGTTGACCAGGGAGTATTTGCGTGCATTCAAGAAAGCTGCTACAGCTGGCAATCTGCCTTTCCGGCATTGCCATGTTCACTTTGTGCTTAGGCGTCCGCGGCCAACACTCTTCTCAGGCCAGGCCGTCTCCGTTGATGGCCCAGTTAAGCCGATTCACCGCCCCTGACGTTCCTGCCATGGGCCCCGCCGAGACCGCGGTAGAGCCTCTCAAGCAGAGCGAGGCCATTTCGTATGTTTTGCCCGGCAACGGCATAGCCCAGCATCCGATGCTTTACATCGGCGAGGGCTATAACAAAATATTCGTCGTCAACGAAGGCAAAATCGTGTGGACCTATTCGACGGGCCCGGGCTGGGAATACGACGACGTTTGGATGCTTTCCAACGGCAACATACTTTTTTCGCGCATGCAATACGTCGCCGAAGTTACGCCGAGCAAGCAAGTGGTGTGGCGTTACGATGCTCCCGCCGGAACCGAAATCCATACATGCCAGCCGATCGGCTTGAACAAGGTTTTATTCGTCCTCAACGGCCTGCCGCCCAAGCTGATGGTGGTGAACATCAAGACCAACAAGGTAGAAGTTCAACACGAGTTGCCCGCCCCGAGCCTGACCGACACCAAGACCGTTCACGGGCAGTTCCGCCGGGTGCGCTACACCGCGCAGGGGACCTACCTGGTTCCTTTTCTCGAGATGAACCAGGTGATCGAATACGACAAGAAATTCAGGGAGGTCTGGAAGTACGAGATCAAGAGCCCCTGGGCCGCGGTACGTCTTAAGAACGGCAACACTCTGATCACCGACGAGCACGATATTCTCACGCGCGAGGTGAACCCGCAGAAGCAGACAGTATGGGAAACGACTCCCAGTGACCTGCCCGAGGCTTACCGTTATATCAACACGCAGAGCGCTACGCGGTTCGCCAATGGAAATACGATCGTTTGCTCTCGCGGCGGTAATGGAAAAGGACCGCAGCTCGTGGAAATAACTCCGGACAAGAAGGTTGTGTGGGTCTTATGGGATTGGGCAGATTTTGGCCCAGCGACTGCGGTTCAAATCCTTGATGAACCCGGCGTTCCGGAGAAGCCGGGAGATTCCCTGCACTGATTGGGCACACCGTGCCAGCCACTACCGCTCTGCCATCAAATACTGGAACGCATTTCAAACCACAAGGAAGATCGATCCATTCTCCACCGTCAGCTCAATGCCCGCGGCCTTTGCGGCCTCCTGCAGTGCCGCGCCTAGCATCACAACCGGGTCCGGGCTTATGTCAAGTCGCCGCATCAGGCCTTCGCCTTTCTTGGCGCCTGCGGAAAGAACGATCTTCAATCCGCGACGCTTGCACTTCACTGCAGTTCCATCTTCGAGCTTCCCATTCATCGGCTTGATCCAGGCGTCGACATAGTGCACTCCGATGCCGGATTTATCGCCGGTATGCTGCGGAAGCTTCGCCTCGGCATCCGGATTCACCTCACAGATCTTAACCTTCATGTTGGTCTCCCTTGCGTTGAATGCCCTTTGATTCCAGAAACTCGTCCATCACTTTTCTGAACGCGCGTATATGTTCCGGCGTGCTGCCGCAGCAAGAACCTACGATATTTGCTCCCGCCTCCAAAAGCGGCAGCAGGCCTTTCACCATCTGCTCGGGCGTTTCGTCGTAGACCACTTTCATATTGATCAACTGGGGCTTTCCAGCATTCGGCTGAACCATCACCGGCAAGCTGGTTACGGCTCTATAGCGCTCCACCGCATCGCGCGCGCGCTCCATCTCCATGCCGGTGCCGCAGTTAAGAGCCACAATATGCGCGCCGTGCTCCTGCATGAATTCGGCGGCACGCTCGGGTTCAATACCCATCATGGTGCGGAAGGTCGAGCCATCGAGAGTTACGTCGTACGCCATTGACCCGATGATGCACTTCGAGCCTGCCGCCTGGGCTGCTTCAATGCCGATCAGCAGTTCTTCAAGCGATGTTTGCGTCTCGATAATGATGGCGTCAGCCCCTGCGTCGACCAAGGCGCCGGCCTGCTCCTCGAAGGCGCTGCGTACCTGCTCCTCGGTGAAATCTCCGAATGGTTTGAGCAGGCCTCCAAACGGTCCGATGTCCCCAAGCACATAGCCTTGCTTTTCTCCGAAGGCCTGTCGAGCGATCTCGACTCCAGCCTTGTTTACTTCAACAACGTGGTCAGCGTTGGAATGGCGCGTGAGCATGATGCGCGACCCGCCAAACGTGTTGGTGATCAGGCAGTCAGAGCCGGCATCGACGTAGCGGCGTTGAATGGCGAGCACCCTTTCAGGATGCGTAAGATTCCACGCCTCGCCGCAATTGCCCTGTTCCAACCCGGCAAACATAAGTTGCGTGCCCATGGCACCGTCGCCCAGCAACGGCCAATCCCGAATTGCGTCCTGCAAGAGTTTCTTCATAATGGCTCCGTATCCTGCCCCAATTCCCTTTGTACAAGAGCGTAGTGAATGGTTTCGAGAACCAGGCCCCATTTGTGATCGCGGCTTGATGCGACACAATAGCAGCCCGCTGCGCTCGGTTCGCGCCGCCATTGTAAGACAGCGTTCAAACGTTCTCCACGAAGCGGTTTCTCGCGGTCAATGGCGGCCATCATGGTTTCCGGATTCTCAACATATTGGCACATGGCTTTGTGGCCCGTGTCGCCCGTGGCCGGGGCGCATCGCTGCTCCCGAATTGGATATCCCTCGGTGCGCGGACCCAGCTTCACGGTGTAGTGAAACGTCAGCGGCCGCCCCATGTTGGTGCAAGTGGTTCCCTCATAGCGAAACAGTGCGTCAAGCGATCCGTCCTGGCTCACCTGCAATGTCAGACGCTCCTCCGCCCATCGCTTCAACGCTCTTCGATTCACGCTGTACGCGGCGTCCTGGTCCAGCACCGGGGGTTGAACCGGGACTTGCTCGCCCCACGATCGCGGAGCTCGTCGATAGGGTGCGCGCCTGTATTGACAAGGGCCAAAGGAACAGTTTTCGCAGGGAACAAGGTCGGTGAGCCTGCGGAGTCGGTCGGTGTGGCGCGTTAATCCAAATACCGCCAACAGCGTCTTCTTGGGGCGCAACATGCCAGACTCGAACACTTCCACAGGGGAAGGAAAAGGCTCACTGCGTGTCTGCTTCAACAGCTCAAGCAAACGCGTTTGCTCCGCAACATCCCACTCTGAATAGCCCGGGCTATAGTGAGGCAGCATCGCCATGTCGTTCTGTTCGGCCCAGTCGCAGAGTCGAGCACCGGTGGAAGTAGCCAGATGCTCCACGACTGCGGACCCGAATATCTCCAGGAAAAAATACTCATCCGGCCGTTCATTCTCCCAGCGCCTGTGAGCTTCCTCCTCGGCTTCAGCGCCTGCGCCAACAGCAACAAGAATTACGCTGTGCGCCTCAGCCTGCTGCAGCGCGCCAAGCAGTCGCTTGCTGGTGAACTGCGTTCCATCAATGCGAATGGAATCGCCGCTGATTTCAAAGCTCTCCGCTTGCCGCGCATAGAACCACGGGCGGCCGTTTCTTGCATACCATTCCCGCGCCCAATCCGCCAATTCGCGGGCACGCCCCTCAAGCACCCAGCCGCGCGGATAGCCAAGCAGGCGCACATACTCCTCAGGCAGCACGCTCACATTCGAAAGCGTCCCGGCCAATTCAAAGGTCTCGGCTACCTCGCGCATGGAATCGGCTCCACAGGCTTGAACTGGCAGCCCTCCACAAAGAAGTTGAAGAAGTCAGGGTGAGTCTCAAGGCGGCAGTGCTCCACCCTCTTAACCAGGTCTTCCAATTCTTCGCGCTTCCGTTTTGAGAGCAGAGCGATGGTCGCGCCTTCAATCGCGGTGTTACCCGCCTGCACGATCTTCGATGAGTCGAGACTGGGCACAAGCCCGATGCGCTTTGAAGCTTCAACTCGGATGTTGCGTCCGAACCCTCCCGCCAGATAAAACACTTCGATGTCGTCGAAGTCGATTCCATAGCTCGAGAAAACTGCGTGTAAACCGGCAACGTTAGCGCCCTTGGCCTGAGCCAATTCATTCACGTCGCTCTCAGTGAGAAAAATGTCCGCGTCAGGCGTTTCGCCATGGTGAAGAGGAATGCGCTGAATGTCCTCTTCAAAGCGGCCCATGTCGTTCATGCGTCCGGTGCGGAGCAGTTCGCCAAGCAGGTCTACCAGGCCAGAACCGCAGATCCCCTCAGGCGCAACGTCCCCAATCACGCCAAGCCGAAAGGTCCCGTCATTGGCAACCGCAACCGCTTCGATGGCTCCATCCAACGCAGGCATGCCGCAGGCAATGGCGCCACCCTCAAACGCCGGCCCTGCCGGGCACGACGCCGCCAGAATGCGATGCTTATTGCCCACGATCAACTCGGTGTTCGTCCCGATATCCATCACCGCGACCAGTCGCTCTTCGTTGCCAAGATCGACGGCCAGCATGCATGCAGCGGCATCCGCTCCCACATGGCCGCTGATGATAGGAGCGCCGTATACCCGAGCCTTGGGATGAATGGGCAAAAGGCTGCGCAGCCCACTCTGGAACAGGCTTGTAGTTGTGCGCAAGCCTTCGGCCATTTCGATTTCAGTGATCGACTGGTAAGGGGTTTGCCCAATCGAATACACGCTCTGACGGAAGAAAAGATCGCGCATGGTCGAGTTGCCCACCACCACCATTTCATAGATGGTTTTGGGATCGACCGGAAATTTTTCTATCGCATGTGTAAGGTACCCCGCCAGCGTGCGCATCAGCAGCTTTCCGGGGTGCTCGGTGTCGTACGCGATGCGCGACATCACTTCTGAGCCGCCGAAACGCTGCGGATTCTCAAACGATGTGTCGGCAATCAGTTCGCCGGTTTCGAGATCCACAAGGCGCAGCACAACCGTCGTAGTCCCCAGGTCCATCGCGATTCCAAGAATCGGGCCCGTGGAGCGTTCCACTTCCACTCCTTCGATAAGGATGCGATCTCCATCGCGCGTAACCGCGGGATCGATTGCGAACTCCCGATTGCTGATTGGCAATCCAAACGAGTGCCGCTCGATGCGCATGTGGCCGCGCCGCATCGTATGGCAGCGAACGTGTCCTTCCGCGGCCGTTACGCTGGTCTGACACGACAAGCGAAAACTGCCCTTCAGATGACGCTCCGCCTCGTTAATCGCCGACAGTGCGCTCATCCCTTCAACCACTTCCACCATGCACTCTTTGCACTTGCCTTGCTTGCGGCAGGATGTGGGCACGTCGATGCCCATCGATTCCGCGTAATCGAACAGGGATCGCCC
>Ga0302319_10022161_pt1 | contig 11410 bp, 10 predicted proteins | sample Bog_T0_2_FD_203319 | JGI IMG/M metagenome (GOLD analysis project Ga0302319, IMG submission 203319) | Peat permafrost microbial communities from Stordalen Mire near Abisko, Sweden - Bog_T0_2 | ecosystem: Environmental > Terrestrial > Soil > Wetlands > Peat | place: Sweden: Abisko, Stordalen Mire...
GCTTCGCCCAAGGCCAGCGGCGCCTGCGCGGCCGCAGCCGCCCACAGCGCTTCGGCGCCCGGCCGTGCCGGCGGCGACCAAATGGCGGCGCTTGCGCCACCCGGTCGCCACGCCGCCAGTGCGGCGGCGGCCGGTGCACCGGCGCGATGGCCGGCTGCCGCCAAGGCATGCTTGAGGCCGCCGACGATCAGGCCGCGCACCGCGCCGGGGTCCTGGAAACGAACCTCGGCCTTGGCCGGGTGGACATTGACGTCGAGCGCGTCGGCCGGCACGTTCAGGAATAGCGCCACCACGGCGTGGCGGTCATGCGCCAGCACATCGGCATAGGCGCCGCGCACCGCGCCCGCCAGCAGACGGTCGCGCACCGGCCGTCCATTGACGAACAGATATTGCTGGCTGGCGGTGGCCTTGTTGAAGGTGGGCAGCCCGGCGCGGCCGCTCAGGCGCACGCCGTCGCGCGCCGCGTCGATGGCAAGCGAGGCGGCGGCGAAGTCGCGTCCCAGGATCGTTGCCAGCCGCTCCAGCCGGGCGGCTTCCGGATCACCGGGGCAGGGCAGCAGCGACAGCAGGGTACGGCCGCCTTCCTGCAAGGTAAATCCGATCTCGGGATGCGCCATTGCCAGCCTTTCCAGCGCATCCCGCGCATGACCGCTTTCGGCGCGCGGACTTTTGAGGAATTTGAGGCGTGCCGGAGTCGCGAAGAACAGGTCGCGCACCTCGATGGCGCTGCCGGGCGAGCCCGCCGCCGGTTGCGGCCGGCCCTTGCGGCCGCCCTCGACCAGCAGGGTCCAGGCGCTGTCGGCCTGACGCACCCGGCTGGTCAGACGCAGTCGCGCCACCGATCCGATCGATGGCAAGGCTTCGCCGCGAAAACCCAGGCTGGCGATAGATTGCAGATCGTCGGTCGGCAGTTTCGAGGTGGCATGTCGTTCGACCGCCAGCACCATATCGTCGGCGGTCATGCCGCAGCCGTCGTCGGTGACGCTGATCAGGCTCTGGCCGCCTTCCGCCAGCACCACGTCGATGCGTTGCGCGCCGGCGTCGATGGCGTTCTCCACCAATTCCTTGACCGCCGACGCCGGGCGCTCCACCACTTCGCCGGCGGCGATCTGGTTGATCAGGGTTGGCGGCAGGAGGCGTATCGACATGGGCCAAGTTTAACCCAAGGTCGGCGGCTTCGCCATGGGCGGTCGTCATGGCGGTGGACGCGGGCGGGGGGGTCCGCTTATCTTCGCAGCCGGAACTATGCAACGGAGTCAGCATGCCGGTCGAATTGGAAGGTTCCGACCCCGAGGTCGCCGCATTATTGGACAATAATCGGGCCTGGTCGAAGCGAAAAATCGATGCCGATCCAGGCTTTTTCAAACGGCTGGTGGCGCAGCAGAGTCCGGCCTATCTGTGGATCGGCTGCTCGGATAGCCGGGTGCCGGCCAATGAAATCGTCGGTCTCGATCCTGGCGAACTGTTCGTGCATCGCAATGTCGCCAATCTGGCGCCGCCGCAGGACGCCAATTATCTGTCCGTGCTGCAATTTGCCGTGCAGGTTCTGAAGATCAGGCATATTCTGGTGGTCGGCCATTATGGCTGCGGCGGCGTGCGGGCCGCGCTCAACAATGAGCGGCTCGGCCTGATAGATCACTGGCTGTCGCCGATCCGGGAATTGGCCCGCCAGCATCAGACCGAGCTCGATCGTCTGATCGACCGCGAAAACAGGCTCGACCGGCTGTGCGAGCTGAATGTACTGCGGCAGGTCGAAAATGTGGCCAGCAACCCATTCGTGTTGGAAGCCTGGCAGCAAGGCGCCGAATTGACGGTGCATGGCTGGTGCTACGCGCTGCAAGACGGGCTGATCAACGACCTCGGCGCGCGCGTCAGCCAAGTCGGACAGGTTGCGCAGCTGCGGCGATAAATCGGAGAAGTCGGTGCTGAAATTTATCGGCAAGGCGCTGGCCGGCATGGTCTTGACCAAGCAAGCGCGCCAGGCGGCGGGCGACCTGGCGCAGGCGGCCCTCAACCATGCCGTGAAAAAGCCGCTGCCCGAGGCCAAGGAGCTCGCCATTGCCGATATGCGGGCCCAGACAGATCACCTGGTGACCCCCGATCGCACCGAACTGATCCGCCAGGCGATGCAAATGCGGGCGGCCAAGCAATCGCTGTTGGCCGATCTCAATGACGAGGATCGCGCCAAACTGGTGGCGACCGCGATGCGGGCCTTTCTGAATGAAAGCAAAACGAAAGAGTGACCGCGCCCGACGGCACCGACGCGCTCGCCGAAGCGGTGCGGCGCGGCGCGCGGCGGGCGCTGGCGCGCGCCATTACCTTGGTGGAATCCACACGACCCGACCACCGCCGCCAAGCTGATTTCTTGTTGACGGCGCTGTTGCCGTTCGCCGGCAAGGCCATTCGGTTGGGCATCACCGGTGTGCCTGGGGCAGGCAAATCGACGCTGATCGAAAGCTTCGGCCTCCGGCTGATCGGCCTCGGCCACCGCGTCGCGGTGCTGGCGGTCGATCCCTCCAGTCCGCGCTCGGGCGGTTCCCTGCTGGGCGACAAGACACGTATGGAATTACTGGCGCGCGACCCGCGCGCCTTCATTCGCCCCAGTCCCGCCGCCGGGATTTTAGGCGGTGTGGCACGTCGTACCCGCGAGGCGATGGTATTGTGCGAAGCCGCCGGCTTCGACGTGATCATCGTCGAGACGGTGGGCGTCGGCCAATCGGAAATGACGGTGGCCGAAATGGTCGACATGTTCCTTCTGCTGCTGGCGCCGGCTGGCGGTGACGAGCTGCAGGGGCTGAAAAAGGGCATCGTTGAAATGGCCGACGCGGTCATCATCACCAAGGCCGACGGTGAACTTGCCGCCGCCGCCGGGCGGGCGGCGCAGGATTATCGCAACGCCCTGCATTTGCTGCGACCCAGGACCGCCGGCTGGGTTGTCCCGGTGCTGCGCTGCTCGGCGCAGCGGGGCGAGGGTCTGGCCGAACTCTGGGAGTCGGTCGAGAATTATTGCACCCTTGGACGCCAGTCCGGCCTGTTTGCGCAAAAGCGCGCCGGACAAGCGCTGCACTGGATGTGGCAGGAAGTATCTGAGGAGTTGCTGGCGCTGCTGCGCGCCGATCCGGGCGTCGCGGCTGAAAGGTCGGCGCTCGAAGGCAGGGTGGCGGAAGGACGGCTGCTGCCGACGACGGCGGCGGCGGCCTTGCTAAAAGGTTTCCTCGCCGGACATTTTTGAAATATCGTGAAGTCCGGCCCAAGATGAGGCGGCATATTACAGGTCGGCCGGGAACATACCCGCGCGTTGAGAATGACCTTCCTGATATCCGACAAGGCGATATTACGGGTATGAGTGGCGAGGATGAAGCAAGTCATCTGAAGCGTGAACTTGTCGGGCTGTTCGCACATCTCAACAAGTTGCGGCGCGAATTGGCATCGTTGCATGGCGGCACCGAACATGATTTCGCGTCGATGGCGGAAACCTTGGACGATATCGTGCAAAATACCGAAGCGGCCAGCAACACCATCCTGGAAAGCATGGAGTCGATCGATGCGACTATCTCCGAACTCAGGGGCAAGGACGACCCGGAGGTCACGCTGGCCTGCGAGGCGGTCACCCAGCGCGTCAATCAGGTGTTCGAAGCCTGTTCCTTTCAGGATTTGACCGGCCAGCGGATCGCGCGTCTGGTCAAAGGGCTCTCTGCCATCGAAGGGCACGTCAACAACATGATCCGGGTTTGGGGCAAGGACGAGATCGTAAAAGTGATCGACGAGGTCAAACAGGAGAGAGAGTCCGGCAAGACGCCCGACGGCGCCCTGCTGCACGGGCCGCAAAGCGCCGCGGCGGCAATCGGCCAAAGCGACGTCGATATATTGTTCAGCCAGGGCGATATCGATAAACTGTTCGACTGACCGGTCAATATTCGCTTGACCTGATTGCCGGCGGCCCCTACAACCCCGCATTGCCCGGCCGCCGCCGGCCGATACTGGGTGAGGTTTCACGATGTCGCGCCGTTGCCTGATTTCCGGCAAGTCTGTTCTGACCGGTAACAATGTCAGCCATGCCAACAACAAGACCCGCCGCCGCTTCCTGCCCAATCTGCAGGAGACCAGCGTGCTGAGCGACGCCTTGAACCAGACGGTACGGCTACGCGTCTCGACCCGCGGCATTAAGACCATCGAGATCAATGGCGGTATCGATGCCTATCTGTTGTCTGTCAATGACAGAAAGCTGTCGCTCGAGGCCTTGCGGCTGAAACGCCGCGTCCAGCGCGCGCTGGAGAAGAAGGCCGCGTGAAGCGCGGCGTCCCGTCAGCTTAACTCACCGCCCCGTGGCAGTGTTTGTACTTCTTGCCGGATCCGCAAGGGCACGGGGCGTTGCGCGCGGTCGCCGCCCAGCTGTCGGGGTCGCCGGCACTGACGGCTTTGGTGCGGACCGGTTGCGGTGCGCTGGCCAGGGTAGGCGGTTCGGCAGCCGCAAAATTGGGGTCGGAGCGATTCTCCACCCACTGCGGCGTCTTGGGCGGCGGCAGGATCGTCTCCGGGTCGGCTTCTACCCGCAGTTCCAAATGCGACAGCAGCGTGGTGATTTTTTCCCGCAATTGGCCGAGCATTTCCTCGAACAGATTGAACGCCTCGCGCTTATATTCGTTCAACGGATCGCGCTGGCCATAGGCGCGCAAGCCGATACCCTGGCGCAAATGGTCGAGCGTCAGCAGATGATCCTTCCAGCTCTGGTCGAGGATCTGCAGCAGCAGGCTCTTTTCCACCATACGCATCAAATCGGGACCGTAATTGGCGGCTTTTTCGGCCATTTTTCGATCGATCAGATCGATCAGACGGTCGCGAATGCCGTCCTGGGTGATGCCTTCTTCCTTGGACCATTCGGTGGCCGGCACATCGAGATTGAACAGCCGCATGGCTTCCTCATGCAGTAGGGCCACATCCCATTGCTCGGGATAAGCGCGTTCGGGGACGGCGCGCGCCACCACATCGTCGACCACCTCATGGCGCATGTCGGTGACCGCCTGGTTGACGTCGACCGCGCTCATCAGTTCCTTGCGCTGTTCGTAAATGACCTTGCGCTGGTCGTTCATGACGTCGTCATAGCGCAGCAAATTCTTGCGGATGTCGAAATTGCGCGCCTCGACCTTCTGCTGCGCCTTCTCCAGCGCGCGGTTGATCCATGGGTGGACGATCGCCTCGCCTTCCTTGAGGCCGAGTTTTTGCAGCATGCCATCCATGCGCTGCGACCCGAAAATGCGCATCAAATCGTCTTCCAGCGACAGAAAGAATTTCGACGCGCCGGGATCGCCCTGGCGCCCCGAGCGACCGCGCAGCTGATTGTCGATGCGCCGGCTCTCATGGCGTTCCGTGCCGACGACATAAAGGCCGCCGGCGGCCAGTGCGACGCGCTTCAGCTCGGCCACCTCGGCGCGAATTTCCGCGGCGCGCGCTTCGCGCCGGCCGGCGTCGTCGATGCCGGCCAGGTCGGCCTTGAGCCGCATCTCGAGATTGCCGCCCAGTTGAATATCGGTGCCGCGCCCGGCCATGTTGGTGGCGATGGTGACGGCACCCGGCACGCCGGCCTGGGCGATGATGGCGGCTTCGCGTTCATGATGACGGGCATTCAGCACCTGATGCGGAATCTTCTTCTGGGTCAGCATGGCCGATAGCATTTCCGATTTCTCGATGCTGACGGTGCCGACCAGAACCGGCTGCTGGCGCTCCCGGCATTCCTCGATCAAGCCGCAGATGGCCTCGAATTTCTCGCGCGCCGAGCGATAGACTTCGTCATCCTGATCAATCCGGTCGACCGGCCGGTTGGTGGGAATGTCCACCACCTCAAGTTTGTAGATCTCGGTGAATTCGGAGGCTTCGGTCATGGCGGTGCCGGTCATGCCGGACAGTTTCGGGTATAGGCGGAAATAGTTCTGGAAGGTAATCGACGCCAGCGTCTGGTTTTCGTTCTGGATGGTGACGCCTTCCTTGGCCTCCAGCGCCTGATGCAGTCCTTCCGAATAGCGGCGACCCTCCATCATGCGGCCGGTGAACTCATCGATGATCACCACCTTGTCATCCTTGACGATGTAATCGACATCGCGGGTGAACAACTGGTGCGCCTTGAGCGCCTGATTCACATGATGAACCAGCGAGATATTGTGAATATCGTAAAGCGTACCGGTCTGCATCAGCGCAAATTGCGACAACAGACCCTCAATCGCCTCCACGCCCTGTTCGGTCAGGGTCACGGCGCGGCTTTTCTCGTCCTTTTCGAAATCCTCGGCGGCCAGCATCGGGATCAGCCGGTTGATGCGCAGATAGAGATCGGAATTGTCCTCGGTGGGGCCGGAAATGATCAGGGGCGTACGCGCCTCATCGATCAGGATCGAATCGACTTCGTCGATGATGGCATGATAAAACGGTCGTTGCACCATTTCCGGCAGGCGGAATTTCATGTTGTCGCGCAGATAGTCGAAGCCGAATTCATTGTTGGTGCCATAGGTAATATCGGCGCGATAGGCTTCCTGGCGTTGCACGTCGTTCATGTCATGCAGGATGCAGCCGACCGAGAGCCCGAGGAAGCGGTAGATCTGTCCCATCCACTCGGAATCGCGCCGCGCCAGATAATCATTGACGGTCACCAGATGCACGCCCTTGCCGGACAAGGCACTGAGATAGACCGACAAGGTCGATACCAGCGTCTTGCCCTCGCCGGTGCGCATTTCCGAGATCATGCCCTTATGCAGCACCATGCCGCCCATCAGCTGCACATCGAAATGGCGCTGGCCCAGTGTGCGCTTGGCAGCTTCGCGCACCGTGGCGAAGGCATCGATCAGGATATCGTCCTCGCTCTCGCCTTTGGACAGGCGTTCCTTCAGCCAGAGGGTGCGTTCCCGCAGACTTTCGTCGGACAGCGCCACCAGGCTGGGTTCCAGCGCGTTGATGGCGGCAATCTGAGTCGACAGAGTCTTCAATAGACGATCGTTGGCGGTACCGAACAAACGTCGGGCGATGGCGCCGAACATGGATGATGACCTCGGTTATGATCAGAAGAGGTGCCTGACGGCAGCTTCGGCCGCGAATTTCAGCCATCGGGCATAAACCTGAAACAGATAGAGCCGGCTGTCATCCCTGTCAACATGGCGCTGGCGTTGGCGGATGTTTGTCGGCAACACGGTGAAACGCACCCGCTCTTGTTTGTGGCGCGCGGTTGTGCTTTATGCCTGTGCTGTTGAATGTAGGCCGAGTCTCGGTTGATTCGGTCATCGCTAGAGGATAACTGCAATGACCATTCGTTCCCCGCACAGCCTGATGCTGTCCGCGGTACTTTCGTTGCTGGCGCTGCCGGCGTTGGCAGTCGACGATCCGGTCGTGGCGGTCGTGAACGGCAAGGACGTCCACCGTTCGGCGGTGATTGAAGCCCAGCAAAGCATCGCCCAGGCGCGCCAGGTGCCGCTCGATACGATCTATGACCAGTTGCTCGACCAGGTGATCGTCGGCGAATTGATCCTGGACCAGGCCAAGAAGCAAAAGCTGGAAGACGACCCCCAGGTCAAGGCCGCTTTCAAGGACGCGCAGGCCAATATCCTGAAGCGCGCCTGGATTGCCAAGAAAGTCGATGCCGACATCACTGAAGCGATGGTCAAGGCCAAATATGACGAAGTCATCAAGACCGTGCAGCCGCGAGAGGAAGTGAAAGCCCGGCACATCCTGGTCGATAGCGAGGACGCCGCCAAAGCGGTGCTGGCCGATCTCAAATCCGGCATCTCCTTCGCCGACGAGGCCAAGGCCAAGAGCAAGGATCCGTCCGGCAAGACCAATGGCGGCGATCTCGGCTATATTTCGCGTCAAGAGACGGTGAAGGAGTTTTCCGACGCCGCTTTCGCGCTGAAACCAGGCGAGACCACCCAGACGCCGGTCAAGACCCAGTTCGGCTGGCATATCATCAAGGTCGAGGACCGCCGCATGGCGCCGCCGCCCACCTATGACGAAGCCAAGGGTCAGGTGCGGCAGGAATTGGCGCAGGCCGATGTTGCCAAGGTGGTCGAAGGTCTTAAGGCGGTGTCGGTCATCAAGCGGTTCAAGCTGGATGGCACGCCGGCTGACGCCGCACCGAAGGCACCGCCAGCCAAGCCTTGACCTGATGGCAGCAAAGCTTTCTCCGCTGGCGCCAAACAGAATCGTCGGCCTGGCGCCGCTGCGGGGGGTAATGCTGTCGGCAACTTCGTGCGGACTGCGCTACCAGGGACGCGACGATCTGATGCTGGCTGAATTGGCGCCGGGGACGACGGTTGCCGGCGTATTTACCCGCTCGCTGACCGCCTCGGCGCCGGTGCTGTGGTGCCGCCGGGCGCTGAAAGGCGGTTTGGCGCGATTGTTGGTGGTCAATTCCGGCAATGCCAATGCCTTTACCGGCAAAGCCGGCACGGCCTCGGTCGACCGTACCGTGGCGGCAGCGTCGCGCGCGCTCGGCTGTCCGCCGGAGCAGATATTCGTCGCCTCGACCGGCACCATCGGCGTGCCGCTTGACGACGGCAAGATCACGCGGGCGCTGCCGGACGCCATGCAGCGTCTGGCACCCGATCAATGGCAGCGCGCCGCCGCCGCGATCATGACGACCGACAGCTATGTCAAGACTGCCACACGGCGCGCTCGCATCGGGGACACCGAGGTGCAGCTCAATGGTTTCTGTAAAGGCGCCGGCATGATCGCGCCCGACATGGCGACCATGCTGGCCTATGTCTTCACCGACGCCCGCCTGCCGGCGCCGCAATTGCAAGCGATGCTGGAAAAGGGCTGTGCGAAATCCTTCAATGCTATCACCGTCGACAGCGACACCTCGACCAGCGACAGTCTTATGCTGTTCGCCACCGGCCAGGCCGGCAACCGCACCGATGTCGGGCCGCGTGCCTTGGCCGATTTCCGTCGCGCGCTCGACTCGCTATTGCTCGATCTGGCATGGCAGGTGGTCAAGGACGGCGAAGGCGCCAGCAAATTCGTCACGGTGACCGTCACCGGGGCCGCCAGTTTCCGTGCCGCCAAGAAGATCGCGCTCTCAATCGCCAATTCGCCGCTGGTCAAGACCGCGGTGGCGGGCGAAGACGCCAATTGGGGTCGCATCGTGATGGCGGTCGGCAAGGCCGGGGAAAAGGCCGACCGCGACCGTCTGGCGATATCCATCGGCGGAGTGAGCGTGGCCAAGGATGGTCAGGTTGTACCAGGGTATGACGAGACGCCGGTCACCGCCCATATGAAAGGCAGCGATATCGCCTTTTCCGTCGATGTCGGCGTCGGCAGCGGCGAAGCCACCGTCTGGACCTGCGATCTGACACACTCCTATATCGATATCAATGGATCCTATCGCACCTGATGGCTGTGCCAATGCCGGCCAAGGCTGGGCGGGTGATCCGCTCGATACCGCACATCTGCGGCTGCGCCCGGCGCAAGGCGAGCACCAGGTCGCTTTGGCCGCACTGGCGCTGTTGCCGCCCGCCGCCGGCCTGTTGCTGGCGGTGGAGGATCGCTTGAGCGGGCAGCCGGTCGGCGCCCTCACAGTGACCTGGGCCGACGCCGGCGCGGCCCGACTCGGTGCCGCGTTCCTGCCCGCCGGCTGGCAGGGCGACCTCGCCCGCGAAGCCAGCCGCCGCTGCCTGCGGTTGTTGTTTCACAATTTCGCCATCGCAATGGTCTTCGCCGACAATCCACAGGCCGACCCGCAATTGCATCGGCTGTTGGCCGATGTCGGCTTCACCTCCGGTGGCGATGGGGCGCCGCTTTTGTCGCGCCAGGTTTGGCAGGAGTGGCGGACGCGGCGTCCGCTGCTGCTGGTGGCGGCGGCTGCCCTGATCGATGGCGATGGCCGCGTGTTGCTGGCCCGGCGCCCGCCCGGCAAAGCGATGGCGGGCCAATGGGAATTTCCCGGCGGCAAATTGGCGGACGGTGAGTCGCCGGAATCGGCTGTGATTCGCGAACTCAAGGAGGAATTGGCGTTGGATGTGCGCGAATCCTGTCTGGCGCCGATCGCATTCGCGTCGCATGATTACGACCAGTTCCATCTGCTGATGCCGCTCTTTGCGTTGCGCCAATGGTCGGGCCGACCCCGCGCGCAGGAAGGACAGGCACTGGCGTGGGTGGCCAAGCAGCGTCTCGGTGATTTTCCGATGCCGCCGGCCGATATTCCGCTGGTCGCGCAGTTGCGCGACTGGCTATGACAGCAGGGAAGGATGCGCCTCCGTGGCAGACGAAGTCACCGCCGCACTATTGATTATCGGCAATGAGATCCTGTCGGGACGCACCCAGGACGTCAATCTGCAATATGTCGCCTTGGGTCTTGGTCAGGTCGGCGTCAGGCTGAAGGAAGTGCGGGTGGTGGCCGACGAGGAGGACGCCATCATCGCCGCGGCCAGACAACTCAGCGCCGCCTACGACTATGTTTTCAGCACCGGCGGCATTGGTCCGACTCATGACGACATCACCGCGGAATCGATGGCCAAGGCCTTTGCTGTGCCGCTGTTGCGCCACCCCGATGCCGTCGAACGTTTGCAAAAGCACATCAAACCGGCAGATCTCAATGAAGCCCGCCTGCGCATGGCCAATATTCCCGAGGGCGCCGACCTGATCGACAATCCGGTGAGCAGCGCCCCGGGCTTTCGCATCGGCAATGTCCATGTGATGGCCGGGGTGCCACGCATCATGCAGGCGATGTTCGACGGCATCAAGCCAGGGCTGAAAGGCGGCGCCAGGATCTTGTCGGCGTCGGTGCTGATACAGGCGCCGGAAGGGCTGGTGGCAGGCGGATTGCGCGATATCCAAGCCAACGCCCCCGACACCGAAATCGGCAGTTACCCGTTCGCCCGCAACGGACGTTTCGGTACCGTTATCGTCACCCGTGGTATCGACCGCGACCGCGTCGCCATGGTTTCCAGCCTGGTGGCCGGCATGGCCCGCGCGCTCGGCGCCGAAATCGAAGAGGGCGAGGTCGAGGCGCCGTGAGCTTGCAGAATGACGGGGTGGCGACTAACTTGCGCGGTCGCCCTGCCGCCCGCTTGATGGAATGGTAGACATAACGGACTTAAAATCCGTAGCTGCGTGAGCGGCGTGCCGGTTCGAGTCCGGCAGCGGGTACCAAAAAACATCCATTAATTCAATGGTTTGTAGGATGGTTTGGCGGTATTAATCAGCGCTTCTTTAGTGCGATTAATGGCCAAAATTCGAGAGCGATCGCAATTTGTCCCTAATCTGTCCCTTTTTTGCGATGAACCCATGTGACGTTGGGTGACAGCACCAAACGTCACGAAGACGCGTCTTCGAGCTGGAGGGGGAAGAAGGAGCAACTTGCTCTCGGGTTCTTTGCGGCATGTGATCTCCATATTCAAAGTATGGAGAGCTAGTGTAGGCCGCAAAATTGAGACAA
>Ga0302319_10022164_pt1 | contig 11409 bp, 9 predicted proteins | sample Bog_T0_2_FD_203319 | JGI IMG/M metagenome (GOLD analysis project Ga0302319, IMG submission 203319) | Peat permafrost microbial communities from Stordalen Mire near Abisko, Sweden - Bog_T0_2 | ecosystem: Environmental > Terrestrial > Soil > Wetlands > Peat | place: Sweden: Abisko, Stordalen Mire...
AGGGCCCACCCGAGCTCGCGGACCTGCTCCGCCGTCACACCGTCGGGGTGGCTCCGCACCCGCGCCGTCAGGTCGTTGACCACCTTGCCGTACCGGGCCACATAGCCCAGCTCGCCCGGTTCCCTCTCGTGGCTGACCACCGTCATGGCCAGGGCCCACCCCTCGCCCGGCCCGCCCACCATGTTGGACGCCGGCACGCGGGCGCCGTCGAAGTGCACCTCGCCGAACTCCTTGGTGACGCCGTTGATCATCCGGAGCGGCCGCTGCCGGATGCCGGGCTGGCCCATGGGTACGGCGAACGCCGAGATGCCGCGGTGGATGGGCACGTCGTGATCGGTGCGGGCCAGGAGCAGGCACCACTCGGCGTCGTCCGAGTAGCTCGTCCACACCTTGTGGCCGGTCACGACGTAGTCGTCGCCCTCCCGGTCGGCCCGGGTCCGGAGCGAGGCCAGGTCCGACCCGGCATCGGGCTCGCTGAACCCCTGGCACCACCGGTCCCGGCCGTTGACGATGCCGGGGAGGAAGCGACGGTGGATCCGATCGCTCCCGTGCTCGAGGAGACCCTGGACCAGGTAGCCCAGGCTGGGCCGCGGCGGCGCGCCGGCGGCCGCCAGCTCCTCGTCGACCAGCACCTCGTAGACGGGGGGCAGCCCCTGGCCACCGATGGCCGTGGGCCAGGACATGCCGAAGAAGCCACCGTCGTAGAGTGCGCGGTGCCATCCGGCCATGCCCGCCCAGTAGGCGTCGTCGGTCGAGGACGGCGGCAGGCCGGGGTTGTGGGCCGGCAGCCACTCCCGCAGCCGCAGCCGGAAGGCCGCCTCGTCGGCCGAGTCACGGAAGTCCATGGCCACCCCCGATACCGTGGTGCGAGAGCACCCGGGCCAGGCTGGCGGCGGCACCGCCCAGGACGTCACCCGACAGGAGGCACCGACGGAGGTAGACGTGGGCCAGGCACTCCCACGTGTTGCCGATCCCACCGTGCACCTGGATGGCCGTCTCGCACACGTCACGCGCCGCCCGGGCGCAGTAGGCCTTGGCCACCGCGGCGGCGGCCAGCGCGTCGCCGTCGGGGAGCTCGTCCACGGCCCAGGCCGCGTAGAGGGTGGCGCTGCGGGCTCCCTCGGTCGCCACGAAGGCGTCGGCCAGCAGGTGCTGGACGGCCTGGAAGGAGCCGATGGGCACACCGTACTGACGACGGTCGGTGGCGTACGCGGTGGCCAGGCGCACCGCCCCCTCCATGGCACCGACCAGGTCGGCACAGGCCAGCGAGAGGCCGAGAGCGGTCCACCGGACCAGGTCCCCGTCCGTGAGCGGCCGGGCGGCGCCGGCCACCGGAGCCACGTCGGCCGAGGGGGCGAGGGGGGCCGACGGCCGGGTGAGGTCGACGCGCGCCGGCGGCCCATCCAATCCGACCTGGGCCAGGTGATGGCCGTCGTCCCGTCCGACCAGCACCAGGGCCGTCGACGCACCCCGCACGTCGACGGCCACACCGACGGGCGGCGCGCCGGCGGCGACGTGGACCATCGAGGACAGGTCGGGCGTCAGGGCCACCGTCTCGGGGCCGGAGGCCGCCGGCGCGCCCGCCAGCCGGCGCAGCTCGGCGGCCAGCGTCGGACCGAGGAACGACGCGTCGGCCAGTCCGCGACCCAGCTCCTCGGCCACGATGCCGACCTCCACCCCCGAGGCCAGCGGGGCGTCGCCGTCGGCCGCGGCGCGGAGCTCGCGCCAGCCCGCCGCAGCCACGGCGGCGTCGAGCGCGGCGGCACGCCCGGGATCGTCGAGGTCACCCACGGCGTGGGGGCCCAGCTGGTCGACCAGCCGCACCGCCGAGTCCCGCAGGGCCTGCTGCTCGGGCGAGAGCCGGACGTCCATCAGTCTCTGCCCGTCCCGACCTCGCCCCGGCGTGCCCGGAGCGGCGCCGACCAGTCGTCACGCAGGGTCCGGCGCAGGACCTTGCCCGACGGCAGGCGCGGGATGGTGTCCACGACGACCAGGTAGTGCAGTCGCTTGTAGGTGGCGAGCGAGTCGGCCACCAGCTGCTCCAGCTCGCCGTCCCGCACCGCGAGGTCGGGGTCGAGGGCCACGGCGGCGGCCGGCACCTCGCCGGCACGCTCGTCGTTCACGCCGAACACGGCGCAGTCGAGCACCGCCGGGTGACGCAGCAGGACCGCCTCCACCTCGGCCGGTGCCACCTGGAACCCGTTCACCTTGATCATCTCCTTCGACCGGTCGGTCAGGTGGACCCAGCCCTCCGGCTCGAGCCACCCGACGTCGCCCGTCCGGTACCAGCCGTCGGCGAAGGCCTCCCCCGAGGCCGCCTCGGGGAGGTACCCGGCCATCACCGAGGCGCTCAGGACCTGGATCTCCCCGGTCGCCCCCGGGGGCAGGACCTCGCCGGTCTCGAGATCGGCGATCCGCAGTTCGATGCCGGCCGGGGGCAGGCCGGCCGAGTCCAGCCGCCACTGTTCGGGCCGGTCCACGGGATTGGCGGCGATGACCGGGACCTCGCTGGCACCGTAGGCCGGCAGCCAACGCACGCCGGTGCGCGCGGTCACCACCTCGGCGACGCTCTCGGTGACGGGTGTCGCCCCCCACATGATGTACCGCAGGGACGAGAGGTCGTGGTCCTCGAGACGGGGGTGGTTGGCCAGGGCCAGCGCGATCGGGGCCACGGCCATCTCCAGGGTCATCCGCTCGTTGCTGATCCGCTCGAGGATCTCGTCGAGGTCGAAGCGCCGGTGCAGCCGCACGGTGGCCCCGGCCGCCACCGCCGCCAGCAGGTTCAACAGTCCGAGGATGTGCGAGGGGGGCGTGGCCACCTGGAAGCGGTCGTGCTCGCCGAGGCCCAGCACCGTGACCCAGTGGTCGGTGGCCAGCCCGATGGAGGCGTGGGTGTGTCGGACGGCCTTGGGGAGGCCGGTGGTGCCCGAGCTGAACACCAGGACCGCTTCGTCGCCGTGGCCGGTGGCTATGGTCCCGGTCGGCTCGCGGCTGTGGGCGAACGGGTCGGTGTCGGCGTCGTCGAGGTCGGTGACTGCGTGACCGCCCAGGCAGTCGGCCAGGAGCCCTGAGGTGTCGGCGTCGCCCACGGCGTGCACCGGGCCGGTCAGCTCGAGGGCGTGGGCGACCTCGGTCCGCTTCCACGCCGGGCTGATGAGGACGGCCGCCGCCCCGAGGGTGCTGACGGCCTCCACGACGACGAGGAACTCGACCCGGTTGGCCGTCATCACGGCCACCCGGTCACCCGGGCCCACCCCGACGCCGGCCAGGTGGCGGGCACAGGCGTTGCGGAGGCCCTCCAGATCGACGAACGACCAGTGCTCGTCCCCGCTGCGCACCGCCTCACGATCCCCGAATCGGAGCGCGGCCTGCTGCAGGGCGTCGTGCATCCGGGCCGCTGCCATCGGAAACATTCTTCTCTATTTTGAGATCGACCGTCAACAAATATCAGAGCTAGACTTCCCAGCCGTGCCGACCCCGGATCCCGACCCCATCACCAGCGAGGACGTGCGGGAGGCCATCATCGATACCGTCCGATCCTTCGTGGCCCGCGAGGTCGTTCCGGTGGCCTCGGCGCTCGAGCACGAGGACCGCTACCCCGACGCCATCGTGGGGCAGATGCAGTCGCTGGGACTGTTCGGCATCACCATTCCCGAGGCCTACGGGGGGCTGGGCCTCGATCTGTTGACCTACATCGGCGTGATCGAGGAGCTGGCCTACGGGTGGATGAGCCTGACCGGGGTGATCAACACCCACACCATGGCGGCCACCCTCCTCCTGGCCCACGGCAGCGAGGAGCAGAAGCAGCGCTGGTTGCCGGCCATGGCCACCGGCGCGCCGCGGGGGGCCCTCTCGCTGTCCGAGCCGGACGCCGGCAGCGACACGCGGAACATCGCCTGCACGGCCCGGCGGGACGGTGACGAGTACGTCCTCAACGGCACCAAGGCCTGGGTCACCAACGGGGAGCGGGCCGGTGTGGTGGCTCTGGCCGCCCGCACCGAGGAGGGCATCTCCGCCTTCATCGTCGACAAGGAGCCCGGGGCCCGCTCGGGGGGGATCTCGGTCGTCCGGGACGTGGGCAAGCTCGGGTACCGGGGGGTCGAGACCGTCGAGATGGCCTACACCGACCACCGGGTCCCGGCGGCCAACCTCATCGGCGAGCCGGGCCGGGGCCTCCCCCAGATCCTCGGCGTGCTCGAGGTCGGCCGGATCAACATCGCAGCGCGGGCGGTGGGTGTGGCCCGGGCCGCCTTCGACGCCGCCCTCACCTACGCCCAGCAGCGGACCACGTTCGGGAAGCCCATCGCCGAGCACCAGGCCATCCAGTTGAAGCTGGCCGACATGGCCACCCGCCTGGAGGCGGCGCGGCTCCTCACCCGCAACGCCGCCGAGCGGAAGATGGCCGGGCTGCGCTGCGACGTGGAGGCCGGCATGGCCAAGCTCTTCGCCAGCGAGACCGCGCTGGACCTGGCCACCGAGGCCATGCGCATCCACGGTGGCGTCGGCTACACCACCGACCTCCCCGTCGAGCGCTACTACCGCGACGCCCCCCTCATGGTGATCGGCGAGGGCACCAACGAGATCCAACGGCTGGTGATCGCCCGAGGCCTGCTGGCCCGGGCCCGCACCTCGCCGTAGCGCGCCGGGTGCCGGCGGACCGGCCCCGGCGGTCCCTAGTATCCAGGGTCGTGCCAGACGAGGGAGACCGCACTCCACTGGCCGGGAGGGAGACCACCGTGATCGTCGTCGCCGGACACGTCGATGTCGCCGAGCAGGACCGCCGGGCCTACCTGGACTCCAAGGCCCCGCAAGCGGCCCACACCCTGACCGAGACCGGCTGCCTCGAGTACGCCTTCTCCGCCGACGACGTGCACGCCGGACGGGTGCGGCTCTTCGAACTGTGGGAGTCCATGGCCGACCTCCGGGCCCACCTGGCCACCCTGAGGGCGGCCGCCCCGGACCCCTCCCCCGTCGCCGTCCTGGCCTCGGAGTTCCGCGTCTTCGAGGCCACCCCCACCCAGTTCCCCTCGGCCTAACCCCCGGCTGTCGCCGGCGGCGCCGGTGGCGGCCGGGGCGGCAGCGCGTCCCCTGGCCCGTCGGCCAGCTCGCCGAAGACCTCGGCGGTGTGCTGGCCCAGGGCCGGCACCGGGCCATAGGGGTGCACCGCCACGTCGGAGAAGCTGACCGGCCCGTTCACCGACCGTTGCACCGCACCGGTGCCACCCCCGTCGATCTCGGCGATCCCGTCGTTCACCAGCACCTGGGGATCGGTGACGACCTCGGCCGGTGTCTGGGCCGGGGCCCACCACACCCCTTCCTCGTCGAACCGCCGGGCCCAGACGTCGAGGGGGTGCTCGGCCAGGATGCCGTCCAGGACGGCGATGACCTCGCGGCGGTTCCGGCGGATGGCCGAGGCGTCGGCGAAGCGGGGGTCGTCGAGCAGCTCGGGATGGCCGAGGGCCCGGCACACGGCGGGGATGTGGCGCGCCGCCTCGAGGCCGGTGAAGAAGAACCAGCGCCCGTCGGCGGCACGGTAGGGGTTCATCAGCGGTGCCTGGTTGGTGTGGCGGGCCTCGGCCCGGGCCACCTTGCCCAGGGTCATCTGCAGGCCGAGGTCCCAGCCCAGCACGTAGGTCCCGGTGCGCAGCAGGGACACCTCGACGACCCGGCCCCGTCCCGTGGCCCGCTGTTCGAGCACGGCGGCCAGGAGGCCGGCCAGGGCGGCCAGTCCGGTGATGTGGTCGCCGATGCCCCCGCGGGCGTTGAGGGGGTTGCCGTCGGAGTCGGCCATCTGCACCGACAGACCGGAACGGGCCCAGAACGCCCCGATGTCATAGGTCGGCCGGTCCCGCTCGTCGCCCCGGAGGCCGTAGCCGCTGATGCTGCAGTAGACGAGCCGCGGATGACGCGCCACGGTGGCCGCGGCCTCCAGGCCGAGCCCGTCCAGCGAGTCGGGCCGGAGGTTGGTGATGAAGACGTCGGCCGTGGCCAGCAGGTCCTCGAGGTGCCGACGTCCCCCGTCGTCCCGCAGGTCGAGCGTGATGCTGCGCTTGCCCCGGTTGTCGAGAGCGAAGGCGGGGTTCGGCATGTCGCTCTCGATGCCGAGGGAGCCGAACACCTGCCGCATGGGGTCGCCCGAGGGTGACTCGACCTTGATGACGTCGGCACCCCAGTCGGCCAGCAGCGCCGCCGCCGACGGCGCCGCCACCCACACACCCATCTCGACCACCCGGAGACCGGCCAGGGCACTGAGCCCGGAGCCGGGCTCGTCATCGGGCCCAGCACCCCGGTCGGGCTCGGTGCTCACGGCACCGCCCCCGAGGCGCGGTGGGCAGCCTTCCGGCGCAGGTCGTCCTTCATCACCTTGCCGGTGGCGTTCACCGGGATCCGGTCGACGAACTCCACGACCCGCGGGACCTTGTAGTTGGCCATCTCGTGGCGGCACCACCCGATGACCTCGGACGCTGACGCGTGTCCCGGCCTCGCCACCACGAAGGCCATGCCGACCTCGCCGAGGCGCCCGTCGGGGATGCCGATGACCGCGACCTGCTCGACGTCGGGGTGGCGCAGCAAGGCGTTCTCGATCTCGGCGGGATAGGCGTTGAAGCCGCCGACGATGAACATGTCCTTGAGGCGCCCGACGATCCGCAGGTACCCGAGCTCGTCGATCGTGCCGACGTCGCCGGTGCGCAGCCAGCCGTCGGGGGACAGGGCCAGCGCGGTGGCCCCGGGGTCGTCGAGGTAGCCGGCCATGACGCTCCCACCCCGCAGGACCACCTCGCCCGGCTGTCCGGCCGGCACGTCGACGCCGTCGTCGACGATGCGGAGCTCGAACCCGGGACGCGGGCGCCCGACGGTGGTGGCGATGGTCTCGGGGTCGTCACCCGGGGAGGTGGCGGCGGCCGTGCCCGCCTCGGTGAGCCCGTAGCCGGTGACCACGGTCGAGAAGGGGAGCTCCTCGTGGATGCGTCGTACCAGCGCCACCGGGATGTCGGCCGCACCGGTCACCGCCACCCGCAGCGAGCCCAGCCGGAACCGCTGGCGGTGGGGATGATCGAGGATCGACTGGTAGAGGGTCGGGGGCCCGGGCAGCACGGTCACCCGCTCGCCGTCGACACGCCCGAGGATCCGGTCCACATCGAAGACCGGCTCGGGGAGCATGGTGGCACCGGCCACCATGCAGGCCAGGATGCCCGCCTTCAATCCGAACATGTGGAAGTACGGGTTGACCATGAGGTAGCGGTCGTCCGGGCCGAGCCCGGTCATGGCCACCCAGTCGGTGGCGACACCCAGGGTCCGGCCGTGGGTCATCACCACCCCCTTGGGCACGCCGGTGGTGCCCGAGGTGAAGAGGATGTCGGACGGGTCATCGGGGCCGAGCGATGCGCTCCGGCGGTCGACCTCGGCCCGGTGCGTCGGTCCGGCCCGGTCCATGAACCCCTCCCACGACTCTCCGTCATCGGGCACCGGACCGTGGGTGACGATGACCGTGTCGAGGGCCGGCAGCACGCTTCGGGCGTCGCGCAGCAGGGCCAGGTAGTCGGTCCCGAGGAAGTCGGTGACGGTCACCAGCGCCCGGACCCCGCCCCGGCCGAGCAGGTCGGCCGCCTCCCGCCCCTTGAAGCGGGTGTTGACGGGGACCAGCACCGCGCCGGCCTGGGCCAGGCCCAACAGGGCCACCACCCACTCGACGCTGTTGGGCCCCCAGATCCCCACGCGGTCACCCGGTTCGATGCCGGAGGCCGCCAGCGCCGCGCCGAAGGTGCGGGCCTCCTCGAACAGCTGGGCGTAGGTCAGCCCGGTGGTGCCGTCCTCGATGGCGGTCTGGAACGCGAAGCGGTCGGCGGCGGCGGCGGCGGCGGACGGAATGGTCGGACCCGGCGTGCCGGCGGACGCGTTCACCGGGGGGCGGGCCGGTCGACAGGCGCGGTCCTCGGCATGGCTCCTCCTTGTGCATCGTCCCGACCGGGGACGATTCCGACGTTGAGAATGCTCCTTTGCTATTTGGAGAGTAGCGTTTCTCACAGCCACGCGCCCGGGACCGACCCTTCCCGAGGATCCGGAACCCGGACACCGGCTCCCTGAGGTCCCGGCATCCCCTGCCCCCCTCCACGGGGTCACCCCGACCGGCACCCCCCTGGGGCGGGCTGGTCGGCACCCGATCCGAGAACGCTCTTCTTTTTTGTGTGCCATGCTGGTTTTGTCGCCTCGCCCGACCGCACACGGTGCCCGGCGACCACGCACACCAGATGGGGGAGTGAGATGACCACCACCGAGTCCGAGTTGTACTACGACCCGTACGACTTCGAGATCGACACCGACCCCTATCCGGTGTGGAAGCGCCTGCGCGACACCAAGCCGCTCTACTACAACGAGCGCTACGACTTCTTCGCCCTGAGCCGGTTCGACGACGTCGACCGGTGCTCGAGGGACTGGGAGACCTACATCTCGAGCAAGGGGACGCTGCTCGAGCTGATCAAGAGCGGCTACGAGCTGCCGCCCGGATCGATCATCTTCGAGGACCCCCCGGCCCACAACCTCCACCGGCGCCTGCTGTCCCGCGTCTTCACGCCCCGCAACATCAACGCCTTGGAGCCCAAGATCCGGGAGTTCTGTGCCCGCAGCCTCGACCCCCTGGTCGGCCAGGGGGGCTTCGACTTCATCGCCGACATCGGCGCGCAGATGCCCATGCGCACCATCGGCATGCTGCTCGGGATCCCCGAGTCCGACCAGGAGGCGATCCGTGACCGCATCGACGAGGGCCTGCGGCTCACCGACGGCGCCATGCCCGACGTCGACGCCACCTTTGCCGGGGCCGCCGAGGGGGCCGACGGGTTCGCCGAGTACATCGACTGGAGAGCCACCCATCCGTCCGACGACCTGATGACCGATCTGCTGCAGGCCGAGTTCGAGGACGAGACGGGGACGGTGCGCCGCCTGACACGCGACGAGGTGCTGGGGTACGTGAACCTGATCGCCGCGGCCGGCAATGAGACCACCACGCGCCTGATCGGGTGGACGGGCAAGGTGCTCGCCGAGCATCCCGACCAACGGGCCGAGCTGGTGGCCGACCGCTCCCTGGTGCCCAACGCCATCGAGGAGCTCCTGCGCTACGAGTCCCCGTCGCCCGTCCAGGCCCGGTACGTGACCAAGGATGTCGAGCACCACGGCGAGGCCCTCCCCGCCGGCAGCGCCGTCTTGTTGCTGACGGCGTCGGCCAACCGGGACGAGCGCAAGTTCCCCCAGGCAGACCGGTTCGACATCCACCGCACCATCGACACCCACCTGGCCTTCGGCTTCGGCATCCACTTCTGCCTCGGATCGGCACTGGCCCGGCTGGAGGGTCAGATCGCCCTGGACGAGATCCTCCAGCGCTTCCCCACGTGGGAGGTGGACTGGGACCAGGCTGTGCAGGCCCGGACCTCGACCGTGCGAGGCTGGGAGAAGCTCCCGGTCATCACCGCCTGACCCGTGCACGCCGGTTCTTCGAGAGAGGATGTCCCCCCTATGAGAGCAGTGGTCGTCGGTGCCTCGAGCGGTCTGGGCCGCTCCATCGCCACAGGACTCGGCCAGCGGGGAGCCACAGTGGCCCTGCTGGCCCGGCGGTACGACCGGCTGGTCGACGCGGCCAAGGAGTCCGGGTCGGGAGCGCTGGCCATCGCCTGCGACGTCACCGACGAGTCGTCGTGCCAGTCTGCCATCGCCGAGGCTGCGGACGGGCTGGGCGGGATCGACGCCCTCGTCTACACCCCCGGGGTGGGTCCGCTCAGCCGCATCATCGACGTCAGCGCCGAAACCTGGCGGGCCACGTTCGACACCAACGTGATCGGGGCGGCCCTGGTCACCGCGGCTGCCATGCCCCACCTCACCGAGACACGCGGGGTGGCCGCCTACCTCTCGTCGGTGAGCGCGTCGTTCACGCCGCCCTGGCCCGGCCTGGGGGCCTACGCCACCAGCAAGGCCGCACTCGAGACCCTCATCGAGTCGTGGCGCGCCGAGCACCCGGCGGTCGGCTTCACCCGGGTGATCGTGGGTGACTGCGCCGGCGGCGAGGGGCCGTCAGGCACCGAGTTCGCCAACAACTGGGACTGGGACCTGGCCGCCGAGTTCCACCCCATCTGGCAGTCCCGCAACTACCTGGCCGGCAGCCTCATGGACGTGGACGAGCTGGTCCGGGTGGTGGACACCGTGCTGCGCTGCGGCGCCACCGCCTACGTCCCGTCGGTGGCCGTCACCCCCCGGCCGCCGGTCTGAGCCCCGTCCCCGCCGGGTGGCGGGTCGGAGGGCCGGCACGGCCTAACGGTTGAGGAGCAGGTCGGCGATCACCGACGCGGCAGGAAACGAGCCGGTCACGCCCGAGCTCATGTAGCCGACGTCGGTGACCATGGTGATCCCGGTGATGGCGGCGGCGGCGTCGCTGCACAGGAACACCAGGGGGTAGGCCTGCTCCCGCGGGGTCGAGACCTCGATGCCGGCCTCGGCGCGGTAATCGGCGCCGAACCCCAGCCAGGTGTCCCGGTTGGCCCGGGCCAGCGGGGTGTCGGTCGGCCCGGGGCAGATGGCGTTGATGCGGATGCCCTGGTGCAGCAGCGAGAAGGCCCGGCTGGCCACGTAGGCGCACACCACCTGCTTGGACGACATGTAGTCCGCCGTGTGGTGGGCCTCCACCCAGGCCACGGCGGCGTCGAAGTCGGCCAGGTCCAGGAGCTCATTGATCAGGGGCAGGTTGGCCTCCCAGCCGAGCCCGGCCGCCGACGAGATGAACCCGATGGCCGATCCCCGGCCCAGCATCTCCCGGTCCAGCATCCGGTCGATCAGATGACGGTGCCCGATGAAATTGATCCGCTCGATGCCCTCGGTCCCATCGGCCACCCCGGCGCAGGCCAGCAGGGCGTCGACCCGTCCTCCGCACTCCTCGACCGCGGCATCGATGGACGCCCGATCGGCCAGGTCGACGTGCAGGGCCCGGACACCGCCGGCGGTGATCGGGGCGACGTCCATCACCACCACCTCGGCGCCGGCGTCCACGAGCACCTCGGCGGCCGCCGCGCCCATGCCGGTGGCTCCACCCACCACGACGGCTCGCTTCCCGTCGAATCGGAACGCATCAGCCAGTGACATCCTTCGACCTCCCGTTCGTTCGCGCCGCCGTCAGGCGACTCGTTGGTCGGCGCCGCCGTCAGGCGACGACGCCGCGGATCTTGAGATCGATGATGGCCTCCTCGTCGAGGCCGAGACCGGCGAGGATGCGGTCACCGTGCTCGTTGAACTCCGGGGCGCGACCCGCGGCCGGCGGCGCTTCGTCGAACTGGACGGGCGCTGCCACCAGCTTGAAGGGGGTGCCGGTGGAGGTGTGGCACTCCTGGATGTAGCCGTTGGCCACCGACTGGGGGTCGGCGGCGGCCTCGA